>JAABUX010001151.1_pt1 | contig 41145 bp, 36 predicted proteins | sample 5561851 | NCBI WGS metagenome assembly JAABUX01 (sample SAMN10711883, study PRJNA513361) | rock metagenome | isolation source: Antarctica rocks | place: Antarctica: Victoria Land, Richard Nunatak red sandstone | collected 2016-01-03 | reverse complement strand
CGTTGCTGGGCGAGGAAATCCGTGCGATTCTCCGTCCCGGGGTGACAGAGCAAGAGATTCAAGGCACCGCCGACAGGCTGCTCAGCCTGGCGGCATGACATATAGCATTCCCACGGAAAGTACAGTTGGGGAAGAAGACGGTCGACTTCCGGTCGATCTTGCAACTGCCCGACAAGGACGCGATCACCGATCTGATCGTCAGCAGGGAACTGGTCGAAGTGACATATCAGCGGCCTTCGGAATGGTTCGCCTACCTGGAGAAAAAGGCCAAACTTGGATGTCCGTCACCCGGTGAGGTTGAGCGGATCGCGGAGGCGAAGGCGTCAAGGGACCTGCTCGCGCACAACCGAGGGGTGGCGAACGCCACTCATCTGTTCAAGGCGGGGCGATTGGCCCGTTGTGGCGATCGAGAGCGGATCGAGATTTCGGACCAATACCACCGCGAAACCTGGGACCTGCTGCGGAAAGTCGTCGCCGAGATGGCGGATGCGGCCATCGTGAAGGTCTCGTAGGGCGAGGAGGATCACCCTACGAAACCCATCCGCAACCCTTCATCTTAACGGGCCGTCCGCCGCGAGCGGCGACCGCCGATGAAGCTGTCGAAGACGTATTTGCCGAGGTCTTCGGCCGAGCAGTAGGCGGCGACGCCTTGGGAGACTCGGGCCATCTCCTCGACGAAGTTGACCAGGCCGAGGTAGAAGTAGTCTTCGATCAGGGCGAAGCTCGACACCCGGATGCCCGACGCGGCGCACCTGCGGACCTCGTTCAAGGTGTGCTTGGCGGTCTTCTCCGAAGGGGGGTAGATCAGGACGACCTCTCGGCCTTCGATGTGGGCGGTCGGCTCGCCGTCGGTGACGACGATGATCTGCTTGTTCGAGGCCCCCGAGCGGTTGAGGATGCTCCGAGCCAGCTTCAAACCCGCGTCGATGTTGGTGAAGTGCTGCGGGACCCGCTTGGGGAGGTTGTCGAGGTCGAACCGGAGGTTGACCCGGCTGTCGTAGATGCTCACCGGCTTGGGGGCGGAGTTGAGCAATTCACGCTCGGTCAGGACGCTGGCGAACGAGTAGAAGCCGACCAGGGACAAAGTGTCCTGGTTGTACTGCGACCGGACCATCGCTTGCAGCGCCAGAGCGACTTTCTTGGTGGTCGAATACTTCCCATACCGGCTCATCGACCCGCTCATGTCGATCAGGACGACGGTGGCGCACCGGGTCTGGTGCTCGACCTCGTGGACGACGTAGTCTTCCATCTTGAGCTTGATCGGATAGCCGCCGCCCTGCCTGGCCATCGCGTTCTTGAGGGTCTCGTGCATGTTCATGTTGGCCAGCGAGTCGCCGAAGACGTAGGGCTTCGAGTCCTCGTGGCGGATCGAGCCGTCCCCCTTGTTCGGGGTCTCGTGCTTGCCGATCGCGTCGCGCTGGAAGGTCTGGAACAGGTTCGTCAACGCGGATTCCTGAATCCGGCGAATCCCCTTCGGGCTGACCTGGTACTTCCCTTCGCCGTCTTCCTCGATCAAGCCTTCTTTCTTGATCAGGTCGACGAGGTCCTTCATGTCCTCATCCTGGACGTCGTCGAGGTTCCGGAGGACCTGATCGCCGTACTGCATGAGATATTCGCTGAGTTGGTCGAACGCTTTTTCGGCCGACTGCGGCGAGAACTCTTGCGAACCATCAAACTTGGTGTATTCGTTGAAAGCCATCGCCGCCCTCGGATGAGAAAAAGGGATAAAACTAGCCACGGATTGACACGGACGGGGCACGGATAAGAAAATTTCTTTTCATGGGATTATCCGTGTCCCGTCCGTGTCGATCGGTGGCTAGATTTTTGATTAACGCTTGTAGGACGTCCCGCCGGCCTTGGCGGTCTTGTTGAGCTTGTTGTGGACGTGCATCCCTTCGAGCATGAATTCCACGGCGCTGGCGACGGCGGCTTCCCTGGCCCCGGCCTCGTTGAGTTCGGGCATCAGCTTGCGGGCGAACTCCTCGGCCTTCTTCTTGAGGTCGGGGATGCGGTCGACCTTGTCGAGGATCTCCCTCGACGGCTGGGTGTCGCCGATCTCGATCCCCTTGCCCGACTCGAAGAAGTCGACCGCCGCGCGGAACTCCTTGATGTTCAGGTACGAGTCGAACACGTTCTTGACCGCCTCGGACGCCAAGCGGCCGATCAGCTTGTCTTCGTGCCCTTCGTCCTCGGACATCGTCAGTTCGAGCTTGCCGCGCGAGCTTGGGGTCGCATGGGTGAGGTCGGAAACTCGCGGGACGATGGTCGATTCTCGGTTCAGGAGCGCCCGGCGCTCGGCGTTGGAGATCACGTTTTCGAGGTTGGCGATCGACATCCGGACCGACACGCCCGACGCCTGGTTGACGTGCGACGAGCTTCGGGCCAGCCTCGACATCTCCTCGACCACTTCCTTGATGTAGATCGGGATCGCCAGTTGGCCGCCGTTGCGGTCCATCCAGGCGTTCTGGTCGTTGATCGCCATCCCCAACTCCCGGGTCAGCGGGTAGTGGGTCCGGACGACCGAGCCGATCCGGTCCTTGAGCGGGGTCACCAGTCGGCCCCGGTTGGTGTAGTCCTCGGGGTTGGCCGAGAAGACCATGCAGAGGTCGAGGTTGAGCCGGATCGGGTAGCCTCGGATCTGGATGTCGCGCTCTTCGAGGACGTTGAACAGGCCGACCTGGATCTTCGGCGAGAGGTCGGGCAGCTCGTTGATGCAGAAGATCCCCCGGTTGGTCCGGGGGATCAGGCCGAAGTGCATGGTCAACTCGCTCGACAGGTAGCGGCCTTCGGCATGCTTGATCATGTCGACTTCGCCGATCAGGTCGGCGATCGTCACGTCGGGGGTGGCGAGCTTTTCCTGGTAGCGGTCCGACCGGCCCACCCAGGCGATCGGGGTGTCGTCGCCCATCGCGGCGATCTTGTCGCGCGACTCTTTCGAGAGCGGGGCGTAGGGGTCGTCGTTGACCTCCGAGCCTTCGACCACCGGCATGGCGTCGTCGAGGAGGTGGACCAGTTGGCGGAGCATCCGGGTCTTGGCCTGCCCTCGGAGGCCGAGGAAGAGCATGTCGTGCCGCGAGAGGATCGCGTTCTGGATCTGGGGAACGACGGTTTCTTCGTAGCCGAGGATGTCGGGGAAGAGGGGCGAACCGTCCTTGATCTTCACCACGAGGTTGCGCCGCATCTCGTCCTTGACCGACTCGCTTTTGTAACCGCTCTGCTTCAGTTCGCCAAGAGTCCGAGGTCGCTCCGTCGCCATGTCGATTCGATCTCCGGGATGTCGAGAAGCTGAGGTCCGAGCAGGAGAGTGGGCAATCGATGTTCGGGCCGAGCCGAAGGCTCGATCAGCGGGTTAGATAGACCGAGGCTAGGAAACTATCGTAGGCAGACCCGCCCGCGGGGTCAATCCGACCGCGCAGCAGGCCCGGTACGATCGCGGACTGGAAGAACAACCGCCATCGTCGGGACGAAATTCGACTTGATGGGACAGATTCCCTTCGAAAGACGCAATAAATCGGATAAGGAATTCATCAGGAATCTGCTTGCCCAGTCGCCCCAGCGAAGGCAGGGTGGACATGCGTTCCGAATGATCCGCTTGGCAGTCCCCCGCTCGTTCCCGCCGCCCGCGACCTCGACACCCGCCCTTCCCCCTGGGGGCCTTGCAATGGATCGCTCGAAGTGCCCCGACCCATCCTCCTGATCTCGACGCCAAGGAGCGGCAGCGACTGGTTCGCCGACGACTGCCTGCTCTGGAAGAAGCCGGAGTATCTCCGCGAATACTTCAACCCCATGTGCAACTTCTTCAACTGCGCCGTGCTCCGCCAGGCGTTCGGCTCGGAGGTGGACTGGGCGAACATCGCGGTCCCCTGGGAGTGTCAGGAACATAGCGCCGAGTACATCTACGCGATCACCTGGGCCAGGGACCCCTTCCGGATCACCAAGGAGAACTACGCGGCGTTCAAGATCGGCTTCTTCCAGAGGCACTTCGACTGCTTCGCCCTGATCGGCCACCGCTCGCACACCTTCCCCGGCGGCTCTCGGCCCCGGTCCACCGAATACTGGTGGGAGCGGATCTTCCAGAGCCTGGAGTTCAACCGCCACCTCCTCGACGAGCCCATCGTCCGCCTCGTCGACCACGCGACCTCCGCCCGCCGCACCGCTTACCAAAGGATGGTCGCCGCCCAGGTGATCCTCAACTATCAGACGGTCCGCGAATGCCTCAAATACCAGATCCCGATCCTCGAATACCGCCGCCTCGTCTCGCTCGGCACGGTCGACGAGGTCTCCGACTACCTCCTTGGCAAGATTCCCGCATCGGTGATGGTGGACGGCCTCGCCGAGCGCATCCTGACCACCAAGCGAGTCGTCAACAAGTCGGACGCCTACCTCGCCTGGGATGTCGAGAGCTTCGCCGCCGAGTTGGTCGAGATGATGCCGACCGAAATCCGTCACTACTTTTAAGCCCCTTCGCCGAAAGCAAGCCGGACACAACCTCGAAGGGCAAGTTGTTATCCAGGCGAACCTTGCTGGACTGGGCATCGGAGACTTCCGACCATGTGAGGGTTCGCGGGATGGACTACGAGATCCTCTCGGCATGCGGTGACGGAGACATCGAGTAGATCAAGTCGTCGAGACCTCAGGATGCGGCCTGGCTCGGCGTGGAACAGAACTTTGAAGAATTTGAGGCCGAGCCGGCACAACTGCCCGGCCGATACGCTTCCCGACAGGCGTTCTCTGTCTAGCGCGTCGCGACGGAAAAGCGATCGGATGAGTCGGGATAAGCCGCTTTGACGAGCCAAAAGCCTGTGAGATCAATCATCTCCACGTTCGAGCCGAAGCGTGAAGGATCGGGATTGGTCGCGTCCTGATGCAGCCGATCTCGGATCGGCCTCGGCGGCGGGTTATCGGGAAGCTTTGCTGGCTCTTTTCCCAAAACGGCTTCGGCCATCTCGATTCATGAAGCGGTCGGATTCGAGCGGATTTCACCGTCCGGGAATCATACGCTTCTTGAGGCCCTCTGTTTCGGGAAGCGACTCCGGTTGTGGGAAACCGATCGGGTTCATCGAGTCGCATTCCTTGGCGGCTGCCAACGCGACCGACTCCAGGAGCCAAAGCGATCCGTGTTGATGCGTCGAGCGATCGATACGTTGGTCGGATCGAACTTAAGCGAGTTCAAGCGTCAAGGCCGGCCCTGTTTGGTCGAGGGTCGTTCAAAATTTTGGTCGCGAGGCGGCTTGCGAGCCTGGTTAGCTTTGATATACTGGCCATCAGGGCCGATCGAGATCCTTTCGGCCCCAAGCTGAACTCCGCCCACCCGCCCGCTAAATTGACGACAACCCCTACTCGACAAACCCACCCCGGCTGCTTCGACCCGGTCGTGATGACCTCCCAATTACTGCTGAACTCCTCGAACCCGGATGCACCCATAGGACTGGTCGAGTCTTCGGCCTGCTGGAAACCGAGGCGCGTCCTCCCTCGAAAGACGATGGTTGCCACATTCGAATCGGGAGATTCTGCGTCATCAAGAATCGCGGAATTGCGAATCTTGAAGGATCAAAAATCTTGGTTTTGAATTAATTCGCGATTCCGCGATCCGCGGTCCAAATCCGTGGATTCGAAAGCGACACCCAAAGACCATCGATCTCAAAGCGAGATCAGAAAGAGCGTTCAACCGATGCGTAGCGGAACGATCCTGGGCGCCGTCGTGGTTGTCACCACCGGCTTGGCGATGCCGGCCCTCCCGATGGACAAGCCAAAGTCAGTCTCGATATCGGCCCACCCTCTCAAAGGCGGGGTGTACTGGGTTGAAGGGGGTGTGTGCAACACCGGTTTCATCGTCGGCGACCGAGGCGTGGTGGTGATCGACGCCCAAAAATCGCCGGAAGACGCCCGAAAGGTGCTCGAAGAGATCGCCAAAGTGACGAGTAAGCCGGTCGCCGGGGTCGTGATCAGTCACGCCGACCCCGACCACGTCGGTGGCCTGCCCGCCTATCCGGTCGGCTCGGCCATCATCGCCCAGGAAAACACCAAGACCATCTTTCAGGCTTCCATCGCCGACCACAACGGCGGGCCATTATAAGGCCCGATGTACCAAGCCCTGGCGACCTTCCTGCCCACTAGGACCATCGGCGGGACGGAGACCGTGGTCCTCGACGGCGAGCGCCTGATGCTGATGCACATCGCCCCGGCGCACACCAGCGCCGACCTCGCCGTCTACCTGCCCGCCCAGAAGATCGTCTTCGCTGGCGACGTCCTCGTCAATACCACCTCCTATCCGTTGATCCACGCCGGAGGCTCGTCGCTGGGCTGGATATCCTTCATGAAGGATATCCTGGCGCTCGACGCCGAGACCTACGTCCCCGGTCACGGGCCGATCGAGACCAAGCCCATGCTGCAAGCTCGACTCCGCAAGGCCGAACTTCGCCGCGAGCAGGTCAAGGCGATGGTGGAACAGAACAAGAGCTTGGCGGAAGTGAAGCAGGCCCTTCCTGAAACGGCCCTTGACCCACGCTTTCCCACCTACACTCAGGTCGTCTACGAGGAACTGACCAAAGGATATCCTCCTTCTCTGGCGCCTTGGGCCGGCCTTGGAGGCAAGTAGAAGTTGAACATCAGTGCAGTCGCCGGGCGCCGATCCTCGTTCCCGACGACTCAACAATCGAGCTTTCCCGCTCCCGAAGGACTTTTCGGACACCGAACCGCGACCTGCCGGATCAGTCGAAGCAACGCATCGGAATCTTCGCTCGCGAGCGCGTTGAGGAACGTCCTGTCCGTCGCCAGCGATGCGGCGGCGAGTTTGGGCAAGAGCCTGGTCCCATCGCAGGTCAGTTTCAGGAGCGTCGATCGGCCGTCGGTGGGGTGGGGGACGGTTCGGATCAGGCCCTTGGCCTGGAGGAGGCCGAGGGTCCGGGTGACGGCGGCTCGGTCGATGTCGAGTTCGTCGGCGAGGGCGGCGGGGGTCTCGAAGCCTCGGCTGATCAGGGCGAGGGCCACCCACTCGGGGGTGCTGACTCCGAGCGGGGCGAAACCTCGGTTGGAGGCCGCGTGGACCTCCCGTTCCAGGCGGCAGAGCCAGTAGCCGAAACCCTCCGTCAGCGCATCCCCCGGCTGTTCGTTCATGGTCGGCTTGATTCGTCCCGTCCAGTGTCTTCGGAGCGGCCAACCCGCACCCGGTTTCCATTCGGATACCGTACCTCCTGGTCGAGCCATTGTCGACGACCCACGGAGCGTTGTTTTGCGATTCGACATTGAAGTCATTGACCTGGTCAATCAATTTGGTTACAAGGAGCGGGCTGGTTCAAGTCTCCGGTTCGATTGACCTTCACCGAGGGAACGACATGGCTCACCTGTTGCACATCGACGCCAGCCCCAGGGCGGATCGGTCCCATTCTCGGAAGCTGTCGCGCGAGTTCGTCGAAGCCTGGGTCGCGGCCCACCCCGGCGACACGGTCACCTACCGCGACCTCGGCCACAACCCCGTGCCCCTGGTCAGCGAAGCCTGGATCGCGGCGGTCTACACGCCCCCCGAGGCGCAGACGGCGGAGACTCGGGAGCTTTTGCGGGTGTCCGACGAGATGATCGAGGAACTGATGGTTGCGGATGTCTACGTTTTCGGCGTCCCGATGTACAACTTCGGCGTGCCCGCCGGTTTCAAGGCGTACATCGACCAGGTCGTCCGGGCCGGTCGGACGTTCTTGGTCCCCGGCTATGAGGGGCTCTTGAAGAACAAGAAGATGTTCCTGGCGATGGCCGCCGGCCAGGATTACGCCGTGGGGATGCCGATGGCGGACTACAACTACGTCCTGCCCTACCTCCGGGCGGTGTTCGGCTTCCTCGGCGTGACCGACATGACCCCGATCGCCGTGGCGACGGGTGCGGGGGGCGAAGACCTCGCCCAGTCCGAGACCAAGGCCGGCAAGATGATCGCCGAGGTCGTCGGGGCGACCGCCTGAGATCGCTTGGCGAACGGTTCGATGGGAGAGGGGTCGGCGATCAATCTTGGACTGACCCCTCTCTTTCATCGGTCAATGACCGGGTCCGGCCTCGATGGCCGGGATTGCGAGCGGCCGACGTCGCGAGCGCCCCTCGGAGCGAGGGCCGAACTTCCAGCCGGTCCACGCCGCCAGCATCGCCCCCGCCGCGACCACGGCTTCGGCCCGATGCGTGAGCGAGGCGGGCGCCTCGGAGTTGAGGTCCGACGCAAGTTGGTCGAGCGTCGTGTCCCAGACCTCGAAGGTGACGGGTTGCTCCGACGCCTCCAGGGCCAGTTCCGGGGTCGGGGCGGGCGCCTGGTCGATCGCGGGGACGGGCGCGGCGGGTTCGGCCGGCGGCTGGACCGGGGCCGGAGCGGGGGCCGGGGCCGGGGCCGCTTTCGGCGGGGCCTGAAGCTCGGGGCCGGGGATGACCTCGATGGGGTCGGACACGAGGATGTGGGGGATCGGCCCGAATTCGGGCGCCTCGAGGATGACCGAGATCCGGTCCGTCGTCCCAGGCGTGGGGCGGGCGACCTCGGAGGAGGTGGCGACGGCCGTCTCGAAGTCGTTCATCAGGGGCGAGAGGGTCGGCGACGGGCTGGTGGCCGAGAACACCGTCGAGGCCACGACCAAGCTCGGGGCCGAGGCGGGGGCGACGGTCGCCGAGGCGGTCGACGCCGACTGCGCGGAGGTCGAGAAGCCCTGGCCGGAGACCAGGCCGGGCGCGGGCAGGCCGCTCGCGACGATCGAGAATGATGCCAAATTGATTGGGGTCGAGGCCAGGAGCCGTCGGGCTTCGAGGGTCTCGGTCCAGAGGCCGACCTGGTGGCGAGTCTTCCGTCGAGGACGAATCCGACGCGGACGTGCGAGTGCGAGCATGAAACCTCCTGTTGCCGATCCGAAGTCGAGACGGAAGAACCAGCGGGGGGATCGTCGCGATGATTCCAGACTATCGAGCCGCCCGAGAGGACGCAACCACTTTCGCGGTTGACCGCGCGAGGCATCCTCGGCCCGGATCGAGTCGACAACCCGACGGTACGGTCTGGACGAGAGGATGAGCGTTTGTACAATGAGAAGTCGCTCCCCTCGTGCTGGACGGAACCCGCGCGAGCGACCCCCGCCGGCCCGCCGGATGATTCGCCTGTTTTGAGCACCGCCCGCCGAGTGATCTCCTGGTTGGCCCCCGACCGCCGACGTGTCGGGCTTGCCTTGGTCTTGACCTCGGTGGTGGCCCTGCTCAACCTGCCGACGCCGATCCTGGTCCAGGGGTTGGTCGACCGCGTGGTCACGCCGGGCCGATACTCGCTCTTGCCCTGGTATCTGCTCGCCCTGCTCGGCGTGTTCGCTTTGCAAGCGGGGGTCAGCTTCGCCAACACGCGGGTGGTGGGTCGGCTCGGCCAAGGGGTCGTCCGCGAACTTCGCCACCGGCTTTATGACTGGATTCAGCGGCTGGGACTGACGTTCTACGACCGGACGCCTTCGGGTTCGATCATCGCCCGACTCATGGACGACGTGAGCGCGATCCAGGTCCTTGTCACGGCGCAGACGGTCCAGATCCTCACCGACCTCGGGACGACGGCGGCGATCACCGCGCTGCTCCTGGCGAGGAACTACCGGCTCGCCCTGGTCGTGTTCGCGTTCTTGCCGATCTACGCGGTCAACTTCCGCTACTTCATGGCCCGGATTCGGGCCAACAGCATCATCGTCCGGGCCAAGATGGACCTGATCTTCGGCATGCTCAAGGAGAAGATCGACGGGTCGATGGTCATCAAGACCTCGGCGCAGGAGCCTGCGGAGATCGCCGAGTTCTCGAACCAGCTCGACGACGCCCACGGCCCGAGGGTCCGCGACCACAAGCTCTCCGCCGCGTTCTCGAACCTGAGCACGGCGATCGGCGGAGTGGGGATCTCGAGCGTCTTCGCCCTCGGCGCCTGGGAAGTCTTGCAAGGGCGGATGACCCCCGGAGGCGCGGTGTCGACGGCGGCGCTGGCGTCGCTCTTGTTCGGCCCCGTCGCCCGATTGGCGGACCTGACCTACGTCTTCGAGCAGGCCGCCGCGAGCGTCGACCGGCTCGGCGAGATCCTCGACCTCGAACCCGACGTGATCGAGCCGAGCGACCCCGTCGCCGTCGGGCGGGTCGAAGGGCGGGTCACGTTCGACCAGGTCGGGTTCGGCTACGCCCCGGGTCAGCCCGTGGTCTGGGATATCCGCCTGGATGTCGAGCCGGGCACGAGGGTCGCGCTGGTGGGTCCGACGGGTTGCGGCAAGAGCACGCTCATCAACCTCCTCTTGCGGTTCTACGACCCGACCTGGGGCGAGATCCGCCTCGACGGCGTGCCGCTCGACCGGATGACCACGGCGGACCTCCGGCGCCAGGTGGGCGTGGTCCTCCAAGAGCCGGTCCTGTTCCGGCAAACCCTGGCCGACAACATCCGATACGGCGTCCCCGACGCGACCGACGCCCAGGTGGAAGCGGCGGCGCGGTCGGCGATGGTCCACGACTTCGCGGTCAACCTCCCCGAAGGCTACCAGACCTTGATCGGCGAAGGGGGCCACAAGCTCAGCCACGGCGAGCGGCAGCGGGTCGCCATCGCCCGCGCGTTCTGCAAAGACCCCGCCATCGTCATCCTCGACGAAGCCACCAGCGCCCTCGACACGGCCAACGAGGCGATGATCCAGTCCGCCCTCAAGAACCTCCTCCGAGGCCGGACCTCGTTCGTCATCGCGCACCGGCTCGTCACCGTGGTCGACTCCGACCGGATCGTCGTCATGGACGGCGGCCTTGTCATCGAGCAAGGGACGCACCGGGAGTTGCTGGCAAGGCCCGACGGCTTGTACCGCTCGCTCTGCCGGAGCCAATTTGAAGTGGCCGAGATGCCTTTAGCCACGGAGGGAACACGGATGGAACACGGATGGGAGAGAGAAAAAGAGTCTGATCCGTGTATCATCCGTGTTCCATCCGTGGCTCAATTTAATCGAACTTCGTAGCTCCCGGGTCAATCATGGACGTGAACCGTTTCGGCCCGCCGCCCGACCCCGACCTCGCCTCCGACCGGCTCCGGCGGTTGCTCCGCGAGTTCCTCCGGCCGCACCGGATCACGGTGGCCTGGGCACTGCTGGGCTTGCTGGCGCAGTCGAGCTTGATGCTGCCGATCCCGGTCTTGCAGGGGGTCGTCATCGACCACCTCGTCGCCCTGATCCGCCGGACCTCGACCCCGAGCCTCGCCGAGCAGCACCAGGCGTTTCGCCTGATCGCCTGGGTGTTCGTCGGCTCGGTCGCGTGCCAACTGGGGCGGATGGCCTTGTCGTGGGGCGTGGCGCGGTCGGTGGGCCGGGCCAGCCAGGAGTTGGTCGTCGCGCTTCGGGGTGCCCTCCAGCGCAAGTTCATGCGGCTGCCGATGGCGTACTTCGACGCCCAGCAGACCGGAAGGTTGATGGCCCGGGTGACGAGCGACGTCGGCTCGATCCTGGTGTTCTTCAACAGCGGGTCGCTCCAACTGGTCAACGACCTGATCCTCGGGGCGGGGATCGCCTGCGTGATGCTCTGGCTCCAGTGGCGGTTGGCGCTCGTGGCGTTCCTGGTGTTGCCGATCTACGCGATCAACCACCGGGTCTTCGCCGGCAAGGTCCACAAGCTCTCGCTGGCGATCCGCTCGCAGGTCGCGTCGATCTACGCCTTGCTGTCCGAGCGGATCTCCGCCGTCCGAGTGGTCCGATCCTTCGCCCAGGAAGACGCCGAGCTTGCCGAGTTGGATCGGCAAGTCGACCTCCATCGCGGCCTCAACCTCGAAAACCTCGACACCAGCGCCCTGCTCAACGCCCTGGCGACGTTGGTCAGCGGATCAGGAACCCTCCTGGTCCTCGCCTACGGGGTCCACCTGATTGGCCAGGGGCGGCTGACCGTCGGCGAGCTGATGGCGTTCTACGCCTTGATCGCGCAGTTATACCTTCCCATTGTCCGCCTGACCCAGTTCCAGATCACCGTCGCGGCGACCCGGATCTCGGTCGGTCGGCTCTACGAGGTGTTCGACGAGCCAGAACCCGTCAGCGACGCCCCCGACGCCCGCCCGGTAATCAACCCGCGCGGACAACTCGTCTTCGACAATGTGTCATTCGCCTATGGACCCGACGCCCGAGCCACCCTGGACCGGTTGTCGCTCAAGGTCGAGCCGGGGACGACTTTGGGGATCATCGGCCCGAGCGGGTCGGGCAAGTCGACCTTGCTGGCCCTGGCCCCCCGGCTCTACGACGTCGAGTCGGGCGGCGGTTCGATCCGGTTCGACGGCATGGACGTCCGGGCCTTGAAACTGACCGACCTCCGACGCGCCGTCGCCTTGGTTCCGCAACAGGCCCTCTTGTTCGAGGGGACGATCCGCTCGAACCTGGTCTACGCCAACCCCGACGCCACCGAAGCCCAGATCCGATGGGCGATCGAGACCGCCGACTTCGCCCGGACGGTCGAGGCCCTCCCCTTGGGCGTCGAAACCCTCGTCGGCGAGCGCGGCCAGTCGCTCTCCGGCGGGCAACGCCAAAGGTTAGCCCTCGCCCGAGCCTTGATCGCCGATCCCGTCGTCCTCCTGATCGACGACGGCACCAGCGCCCTCGACGCCGAGACCGAGGCCCGAGTCCGCCAGGCCCTCCGCGAAGGCCGACCGGGCCGGACCACGGTGATCGTCTCGCACAAGATCGCCTCCGTCCGCCACGCCGACAAGATCGCCGTCATCGAAGCCGGTCGGATCACCGAGATCGGCACCCACAAGGAACTGCTCGCCCGAGGCGGTTACTATGCCCAAGCGTACCAGCAGCAGATTCAGCCGATCGACCGGGTCTTGGCCGGGCAATGATACGAAGCAAGTCTCAACGCTGCCCATTTGCCATTTGAACACCCGCTTCTGGATCGACCGTCCAGTCGAAACTCGCTCGGAACGGCTCCCACCAGGGGGCAACGCCGGTGGCGGCGTCGCTGTGCCGGCCTAAGCCACCCGCCGACGGCGGCTGGATGGCGTAAGTGAGGCTGTATTTTCCGGGACGCGGCTTGGCAATCGTCGCGCCATAGTGGAAGCCGTCTCGGGCCATCATCGGGGTGAGTTGACCCGACGAAACGAGGGCCCCGCTGTCTGAGGCGTTCAGCCAATATGCGATTTTGAGGTAGTCGACCTTCTCGTCCTTGGCGAACCCGTTGGGGTTGTTTTCGAGGGCCTTGACGTCGGCCTCGATGTGGATCATCGGCAAGCTCGGGTCGGCGGGCATGTTATCCATCAGAACGGCGGGCAGCCAGACGGCGGCGACCCGGATCGAGTTCTTCTCGACCTCGTCGCCGATGGGATACTCGCGGACCGAGGTACCGGTAGGCGCCGCCAGGGGTTTGGCGGACAACGGTTTGTCCAGGGTCGAGAGCCGATTCCCGTTTGGCTTGCCGGTTTCGAGGTTCAAGAACAAGAACAACCCGATACCCACGATGATCAGGCCGGTGATCGCGGTCCCAGCCCATGACTTGTTCACGACCAAGCTCCTCATTGTTGGGATCAGACTTAGCCACGGATGGAACACGGATGGAACACGGACGGGACACGGATCAGAAAATCAATTCTCGTCTTATCCGTGTCCCGTCCGTGTTCCATCCGTGGCTAAAATTTCTTTAACTGATAATGGCCGGGGCGATCGGCTTGGTCCGCTCGAAGATCGGCAGGACCAACGTCAGCAAGGCACCGAGGAGCAGGAACCCTTGGATCACCATCGTCTGGACGTTGGGGTGGAGCCCGAGGCTCGGGAAGCCGAGGCCGATCCAACCGACGGGCGTGACCTTGACCAGGCCGGCGTTCTGGAGTTCGAAGACCCCGTTGCCCGCGAAGACGACGGCCATCCCGAAGAGGAGGAAGCCGGTCGCCTTGAAGAACGGACGCATCGGCAGGCGGACGCTCGACGCCCGGATCACGACGGCGATGATCGCCAGGAGGACCGTGCCGAGGGCCAGGCCGACGAAGATCCCCATCAGGCCGTCGCGGGAGCCGCCCTGGCCGGAGATCATCGCCTGGTACATCAAGGTGGTCTCGGCGCCTTCGCGGTAGACCGCCAGGAACGAGGTCGCCGCCAGGGTCCACAAGCTGCCGACCTTGGCGCCGTTGGCGGCCTGGGCCTTCAAGAAGTCGGCCCAACGCTTGGCCTGGGTCTGCGAGATCAACCAGTAGCTGACGTAGAAGAGGATCGACGCGGCGAGCATCATCACCCCACCCTCGACGATCTCGCGGGTCCGCCCCTGCGACGAGGCGACGAGCAGGTTGAGGCCGTAAGCCGTCATCGCGCTGGCGAGGGTGGCCACGCCGATCCCCCACCCGATCGCGGTCATCGCCCGAGGTTGCCCGGCTTTGGCGGCCAGGGCGATCAGCATCGTCAGGAGCAAGATCACCTCGACGCCTTCGCGGAGGATCGTCACCAGCGAGGCGGCGAACGCGGGGCCGAACGACCCGGCGATGGCCGAGTTGGCGTCCGTCACCGACTTGGCGATGGCGGCCTGGAGTTGTTCGAGCTTCGCTTCCAGGGTCGAACCGCCGACGCCCGACTCGATTTGGCCTCGGATCGTGTTGAACTGGGCCTCAAGCGGCGGGACCGACTGCGGCGCCCGGATGTTGAGCATCCGTTCGAGCGGCTCGAAGTCGTTGAAGTAGGCGTCGGTCATCGCCGAGGCCGCTTCGCCCGACTTGCCCGCGTCGGCCAGGTTGCGGACCTGCACCAACGACGCGGCCAGGGCGTCGAGTTGCTCCGATTGCCGCGACCGGTCGATCACCTCGACGACCTCGGTCGATGCGGCGGCCTTGCCGATGTCACGACGATCCAGGACGTTGAGCCGCTTCAAATCGTCCGACGCCCGGCTCAACTCGATCATGAGCTTGCCGAGCTTGACCCGAAGCTGGTCGGAGTCGGGCTTGCCGTCGGCCCCGCCCTTGAGCGCGGTGCGGAAGCCCCGCAACTGGGCCTCGATCACCCCGGCTCGGGCATAGCCGAGGTGGCGGCGGACGGCGGTTTCCATGTCGGAAAGCTCGAACTCGCCCCAGTAGGCGTCCTCGGCGAGCTTACGCGCCCTGGCGAGGCCGTTCGGCTTCGAGGCGACTTGCCGGGCTTCGCCGAGCAGGACGCTGATCTTGTCGACCACCTCGGGCCAGGCCACGACGGGGGCTTTGTTCCGGGCGGTGACCGCCGTGGCGGCGGATTGCAAGGTGATCGTGTCGAGGTCGGTCGCGTCCCCCTTGACCTCGACTTCGGCCCGGTAGGGCGACCCCATCTCGTGCCAGACGTTGAGGGTGTATCGCCCTTCGGGGACGTCATGGAAGGCGAACGACCCGCCCGAGCGGCAAACCTTGCTCCAGGGCGAGGCCGAGACGACGACGTAACCCCTCATGTGGCTATGGACATCGCAGACCAGGCGGATGACGCCGGGCTGCGTGGGCGTGTAGGACTGGGTTGCGTTCGGGGCCATGCTCCAGGAAAATGAAACGCCCGGCGTCGCGCTGTGGACGTTGTGGGTCTCGCCGTCCTGGTTGGAGAAGCTGATCGGCCGGCCGACCCGGGCCACTTCCACCCGAGGCTCGAACTGGAGGCCGTGCTGGTCGACCTTCGCCAGCTTGACCGCCGAGGTTCCGGCTTTCGATTCGGTCGCCAGGACTTGGGGATCGAGCGGTTCCAAGGAAACGACGGCGGGGCTGACCGAAGGGGAACAAGAGTCGGGCATGACGACCCGACCTTTGACCTCGGCGGCTCCGGCGATGGAAGACGACCAGGCCAGGAGGCCAACCGTCACCAACTGTCGCAACATGGGGCGTTCCATCGTGGGTCTTGGCTTCCGAGAAGAACGAGGTGCCAATCAGGGCTCAGGCTGTTCGGCAAACACTGAGATTCAATCTCAACGACCCGATTGTATCCCGGCGGCAATCCGTCGTCAATTCGTTCCTTCCCGTCGAGCGGATTGCTCTCCATCTCCAGGTTGCGATGACTTTCGAGCGCGAAGCGACAACCTATCGAGGGCCGATCCGCGAGTCGCTGATCGTCGCGGGGGGTAAGCCAATCCGCCTGGTCCGGCCCGGCGACCCCGACCGATTGCTCGACGACCCCGAGGTCGCCGCCCTCAACGCTCGCGACGACTACATGCCCTACTGGGCCTACCTCTGGCCGGGGTCGTTCTTGCTGGCCGACGCGATCGTCCGGGGGAACTGGCCCGAGCGGACCCGGACGCTCGAACTGGGTTGCGGCCTCGGGCTGCCGGGGCTTGTCGCGGTCCGCGAAGGGCTCGCGGTCGAGTTCACCGACTACGACCGGGCACCCTTGGCGTTCGTCGACCGAAGCGTGGCGAGCAACAACTTCGACCCTAACCTTGTTACGTCGAAGGTGCTCGATTGGAGACAACCGACCGAAGGGCGATTCGACCTGATCCTCGGAGCGGACATCACCTACGAGCGTCGGCTGGTCCCGCTCGTCGCCTCAATCATCGCCGCCAAGCTCGGACCCGACGGGGTCGCCCTGATCTCCGACCCGAATCGGGTCGCCTCGCAAGGCTTCGGGGACGCGATCCGAGCGGTCGGCCTCCAATATGAAGCAACCCCCGCCGAAGCCGAGGCCGACGACTTCGGCCCGGTCCGAGGCACGATCTACCGGATCTGGAAACCCAAAGAAATTGAGCCACGGATGGAACACGGATGAAACACGGATCAGAGGAGATAAATCAATTTTTACTGATCCGTGTTCCATCCGTGGCTAAAACTCTTAGACTTCTCGGTTCGACCGGAGGGAGCCGATCAGGTCGGTCACGGCGATGATGCCCGCGTGGTCAAGCTCGTCGTTGATTTGGTCGACTAAACGCTCCGAGGCGCCCGGGTCGGCGAAGGTCGCGGTCCCGACCTGGATGGCGGAGGCCCCGGCGACGAGGAACTCCAGGGCGTCGTCGACCGAGGCGATCCCGCCGACCCCGATGATCGGCAGGTCGGGGAGGGCCTTGGAGACTTCCCAGACGGCGCGGAGCGCCAGGGGTTTGATCGCCGGACCGCTCAGGCCGCCGATGTCGTTGGCGAGGATCGGTTTGCGCGATCTCCATCGGATGGCCATCCCCCGGAACGTGTTGACCAGGCTGACGGCGTCGGCCCCGCCGTCCGAGGCGCTTTGGGCGATGGCGGCGATGTCGGTGACGTTGGGCGTCAGCTTGGCGATGATCGGCAGCGGGCAAGCGTGGCGGACGTTGCGGATCAACCGCTCGACGGCATGGGGGTCGATCCCGAGGTCGAGGCCGCGGCTGACGTTGGGGCATGAGATGTTCAACTCGATCGCCGCCAGGCCGGGTTCTTCGCCCAGGCTTCGGGCCATCTCCACGAAGTCGTCCTCATCCTCGCCCGCGACGTTGGCGATCACCGCCGTACCCACCGACCGGAGGTAAGGGAGGTGATGGGTCCGGAAGTGGTCGATCCCGTCGTTGTCCAGGCCGATCGCGTTGAGCAGGCCCGAGGCCGTTTCCACCGTCCGGGGGGTGGCGTTGCCCGCCCGAGGGTGCCGGGTCACGGTCTTGGGGATCACGCCGCCGAGGCGGTGGAGTTGGACGAATCCCGCCATCTCGCGGACGTAGCCGAACGTCCCCGACGCCACCAGCACCGGGTTCTTGAGCGGCAACCGACCCAACTTCACATCCAGCTTGGCCACTTCGCGAAGTCCCTCGGACGGCGGCTTGAATCCGGCTCTCGACCACCCAATCATCGACGGTGCCCCGCGGCTTGACAACCTCGGTCGGTCGACGATTTCGAAGGCGGTCGGGGGCACCTGGTTGACGGGCGATTGGGCGACGATAAGATAACATGGATATCCAACCTCGCGTCGTCCCTGTCGAGACGCATCCCCGGCTGGTGCCGATCTGTCGGCCCTCCTCTGGTCATCAAGGCTCCGCTTTGGCCTTCCTGGACCTTGGGGTCTCCGCGTGCCCGGGCTTTCTCCCACGATCGACTATGCGACGCCTTCCGCCCGAATCCTGGCCATCGTGCCCGGTTTCCGCGAGTGGGTCCTCGTGGCCTTGGTGGTCGTCGCCCTCTACGGCCGGACCGCCCAGGTCCGACCGGGCCGGTTCTTCGTGTTCCGCCGCCCGGGTCGAGGGCAAAATCATTCGTTGGCCTTGAACTGGCTGGTGGCCCATTGGTGGTCGGTGTTCGTCACCCTGACCGGGCTGGGGGTGCTGGCTTGGCTGGCCACCTCGTTCCGGATCATGAAACAGTCCGTCTCCCCTTAGCTTGTTGACTCCTCCGTTTCACATTCAACCTCCTCTTCGACTGGATAGGGAGCTTTGCCATGATGCCGATCGCTTTCGGGTTGCCCGGTGGTTACGAACTGTTGGTCGTCGCGTTCGTCGCCCTCTTGATCTTCGGCAACCGCCTGCCCAGCGTGATGCGGTCGCTCGGCAAGAGTGTGACCGAGTTCAAGAAGGGGGTCGCGGGGATCGAGGAAGACATGGACATGGCGGCCACCGCCGACAAGAAGCCCACCCCGACCGTCACTCCGACCACCTCGACGGCCGCCCACTCCGAGTAAGCTCAACCCAGATTCATCGCAAATTCCAGATCGCAGATCGCAAAGTAATGCAATGACAGGATTCGCGATCTGAGGTTTTTGGACGAAAACAAGAAGGGAGGACATGACCCGATGTTCGGCAATCTCAATCCGATGGAGTTGATCATCGTCGTGGGCGTGGCCGTCCTCTTGTTCGGGCGGCGGCTCCCCGAGGTCGGGCGGACCTTGGGCAAGGGGATCGTCGAGTTCAAGAAGGGGATTCGCGGCCTGGAAGAAGAGTTCCGGTTCGAAGACAAGCCGGTCAGCTCTTATCCCCCCGAGCCGACCTTCGTCCCGTCCGACCAGGTCGAGTCGTCGGTCCCCAAGTTCGAGCCGCCCACCGCCGCGCCCGTGCTGCAACCCGACCGGGCGACCGAGCCTTCGAAGATTTGAATAGGGTCCGGTTGCCGACCGATCCGGCGGTTGCAACCGGCCTCTCCTTTGATAGATCAGCGAGTCCGAATCCCGGCCCGAAGCCCGGCGGCGGTGAATCGGAGTTGCTCGGCGAGCCGGGCGCGTTGGGCTTTCGACAGCGCCTTGGCCTGGCCGACGGTTTGCGTCAGGTCAAGCCCATCAATCCGCATCGCCTCGGCGACCTTGCTCGACCAAGGTTTGTAGAACTCGTCCATCCACTCGGCCCGTCGGGCGGAGTCGCGGGGGACGACGGCGGCGAGGCGATGGGTCAACTCGCTCGTGGCATCAAGATAGGTCTTGAACGAGTCGGCCCGGTCGGCCACCTGGTCGAAGGCCCGGGAGAGGTCGGTCGCGTACCTCGACGCTCCCGGGATCGCCGCGATCGAAGCTCGGGCCATCTCGTCGATCGCCATCGCCGGGCGGTCGGTGGACGCGGCCTCGGCGCCAAAGCTTGGCGGCTTGACCTCGATCGTCGCGACCGACGCCTCGGAGACCAGGTCGTCGGCCCCGAGGACCAGGAGCGCGAACCGGTAAGATCCCGCCGTCTCGGGGGTGAACGAGCAGGTGGAACCGGCGGTTGAGGTGATGGTCGCCTTGGGTCCGCCCGCCTGGACCCAACGGAAGCGGACCCGCCCCTTCGGCTCGCTCTTGATCCCGTCGAGCACGACGCGCCGACCGACCGTCGCCGACTGGTCGCCCCCGGCGTCGGCCTTGAGCGCGACGTCGGAGTCGTCGCGGTCGGGGTCGTGGACTTCGACCGTGATCGACCGGGCGTCGACCCCACCGCTGTTGCCCACGACCAGGACAAATCCGAGCGTCGCCGCGTCGTCCGGGACGACCAGGCTCGCCTGGGGCTGGTCGAACCCTCTGATCGCGACCCTGGCCCCTTGGGTCTGAATCCAGCGGTACCAGACCCGCCCGCCCGAGGAGCTTGATCCGTCGAGCGTCAGCTTGAGACCCGGCGCTGCAACTCCGGCCACCTTGGCGACGGCCTTCGGGCTGGTCGAGGCGACGAGGCTGTCGACGCTCGATCGCGCCGCCGCCGCCGCCCGCGAGTTGGCGGCGATCTCCTCGGAGCGCTGGGTGATCGGGGCGGGAGCCTGGCCGAAGCAGGGGACGACCGAACTTAAACCGGCGAGGGCGGCCGAAGCGACAAGAGATCGAAACGTCGGCACGATGGGGCCTCCCTCGGAATCACTCGGGATCGTCGCGGCGGGTCGCTGCTCCTGCTTGGTAAATCGGCCCGAGTCGCCCGGGTGCCGCACCCCGGTTCATCGATCCCGGCTCGCCCCAAACCTTTGATCGGCGCGACCGGCAATTCCCGCATTGTCGGCCCGACGCGGATGTCTCTTTAAAATCTGAAGATTCTTCGGGATCAAGGATTGCAAATCGCAGGATTGCAAATCGCAAAGGATTGAAAGAGTTTGGTTTCCGATTTTTTTTGCGATTTGCAATCCTGCGATTTGCAATGCGGATCTATAGATTTCGAAAGCTACACCCGCTCGACCCGACCGGTCTCGCCCAAAGCTTGGCGGACTTGCCCGGCCCTCGGCGGGTGGCTTACAATGGTCCTTTGATGTCCGACGCCCCTTTTGCCTTGCTTGATCGGAGCGAACGCCGATGGCTGATGCCGTGGACACCCCGATGACCCCCTCGGCCCCGCCAACCTCGGCTCCCGCTTCGAGGCCGATGCCCGCGATGACCCCGGTCCCCGCGACCCTGGTCCCCGAAGGCGGAGGCTGGCACTTCCTCCACCTCTATTACCGGGTCGACCGCGCAGCCCTCGGCCACCTGGGCGAAGCGGATCGCTCCGAAGGTCGCCGCCAGGTCATCGAGGCGATCGAGCAGGCCAAAGATCGTGGGGTCCACCAGATTCAGAGTTTCGCCGTGCTCGGCCACCGGGCCGATTTCGGGATCATGATGGCGGGGACCGACCTCAAGGCGATCCACAACGTCCAGATGGCGGTGCAAGCCTCGAAGCTCGGCCCGGCGATCGTCCCAACCTACTCATTCTACTCGATCACCGAGATTTCCGAATACGTCCCCGACCTCGAAGCTTACGGCAAGATGCTCCGCGAGCGCGAGCAGCTCGACCCCGAAAGCCGGGTCTACCAGACCAAGCTCAACGCCTACGCCGATCGCCTGGTCCCGATGAACAAGCAGCGCCTCACCCCCGACTTCCCCGACTGGCCCTGCTTCTGCTTCTACCCGATGAGCAAGATGCGCGACGGCGACCAGAACTGGTACACCCTCCCTTTCGCCGAGCGCAACGAGCTGATGAGCCAGCACGGCAAGAGCGGGATGAAGTATGCGGGCAAGGTCATGCAGGTCATCACCGCCTCGACGGGGCTGGACGACTGGGAGTGGGGAGTCACCCTCTGGGGCAAGAACCCGTCGTATCTCAAAGACATCGTCTACACGATGCGATTCGACGAAAGCTCGGCCAAATACGCCCTGTTCGGCGACTTCTACTTCGGCTACATCCTGCCCCTCGCCGAGCTTTTGGACACGATTCGGGTCTAATACCGAAGAATTGAGCCACGGATGGAACACGGATCAGAGAAGATAAATTAATTTTTTCTTACCCGTGTTCCATCCGTGGCTAGATTCCTCTTCCTATTCTTCGATCGGACGCGATGATGTGGACATGTTCAAGCTGTGGCTCGGCGGTCGATGACGTGTTCGAGGCGTGCTGGAACTGCGGGACCTCGCGCGACGGGGTTCCCGACCCGACCTTCCTCCGGGCCGACGACGCCGGTCCGATCGCCGACCCGAGCGTCGACGGCCTGGGGATGCATGTCGTCGACCCGGGTTCGAACGCCCAAGGCGGTCAACTCGTCGAAGCCTACCGCGCCCGCGACCTGATCGAAGCTCACTTTCTGGTCGACCGCTTGACCGAGGCGGGTTTCGCCGCGACGGCCGACGAGCAGGACATGAACAAGTCGCTGGGCGGGATGACCTCGGGGCCTCGGGTTTACGTCCAGGAAGCGGACCTCGCCGGCGCGAGGGCCTGGCTGGCGGACTACGACCGCGACAAGACCGTGACCACCGACTGAGCCACCCCTCCATGAGTCCCCGAGCCGCCTCTGCGTCGAAACCGTCGAAGACCGAATCGGCTACGCACTCCGCCGACCCGACAACCCAGGCGGGGCAGGTTTTCGACGCCGGGCTACTTGCGGTCTTCCTGGGTCTGACGTTCTTGCTCGGCGTGTTTCCGCTCAAAGATACCGACTTCTGGTGGCACCTCCGGACCGGCGGCCTGATCCGCCAGACCGGCTGGGTACCCACCGCCGACACGTTCACCTTCGGCGCCGAGGGGCACCGCTGGGTCGACCTCCATTGGGTTTTCCAACTTTTGGTGAGCTGGGGTTTCGAGCGGTTTGGGGTTTTGGGCTTGAACGTCGCCAAGTGCGTGGTGACGGTGGCGGCGGTGGCGCTTCTGGTCACGTCCGGCCGGAAAAGTTGGCCGATCTGGGCCGCGTTGCTCGCGTGGGTCCCGGCGATCCTGGTCCTGGGCGGTCGGATGTACCTCCGCCCCGAAACCTTGACATTGCTCTACCTCGCGGCGGACCTGGCGATCCTGAGCCGGTGGGATCGCCGCCCCTGGCTGGCGTTCGCGTTGCCGGTGGTCCAGCTTTTCTGGGTCAACACGCAGGGGTTGTTCGTGTTCGGCCCGTTCCTGGTCGCGCTGGCGTTGCTCGACGCCGCGACCCGACGGGGTGCCTTCGCCGCCGAGCGTCGAGGTTGGTGGCGGACGACGTTGCTCGCCTCGGCGGCGACGGTCCTGGTTTGCCTGGCGAACCCGTATGGGTTTCGGGGGGCGACCTACCCGATCGAGCTGCTGGGGACGATGGGCAACCCGATCTTCAAGCGGTCGATCGGCGAGTTGAAGCCGGTCCCGACGCTGTTCGCCGAGATCGGCTTCAATAGCCTGCCGCTCCTCCTCCACCTCGGCACGATGGCGCTCGGGGCCTTGAGCTTCGTGATCCCGTCGACGTGGCGGGTCGTGACTCGCTTGCAAGATCGAGCCTCAAAGAGATTGAAAGTTGCCGATCGGGTCGAGGCGAAGCCGATCGCCAAGGGTAGGAAGTCACGCAAGTCGGCGACTCTTCAGCCTCCCGGCGACTCATCGGATGATCGACCGCTCCGGCTGTTTCGGCTCGGCCTATTCTTGACGTTCAGCGGGTTGAGCTTGCTGGCGACCCGGAACAGCCATCAGTTCGCGGCGGTGGTCGGCACCGTCACCGCCTGGAACTTCTCCGAATGGGCGTCGGAGATCGCGCCGCGTCTGCGGCGCCGCCGGGGTGCCTCGGAGGCGACGACCGCCCCACGGGTCTGGCCGAAGCTGGTGACGCTCGGGGTCTTGGCCGCGGCGATCGTCGCGGTCGGCTCGGGGAAGTTTTACGCCTGGTGCCAGGAGGGGCGGACGATCGGCCTGGGGGAAGAACCGTTGTGGTTCGCCCACGACGCGATCAAGTTCGCCGGGAGTCCCGGGATGCCCGACCGCCTGGTCGGCTACCACAACGGCCACCCTTCGCTGTTCGAGTATTACTGGGGGCCGGGCAAGAAGGTTTACACCGACGCCCGGCTCGAAGTGATGGGGCCGAAGCTCTACGAGGAATACCTCGACCTCCAGCGGAAGATCGCGCGGGACAAGCTGTGGAGCGGCGAACTCGACAAGATGGGGCGGCCGTCGGTCCTGGTTGATACCGTCGACCCGAGCAACGGCGACCTGGTGGCGACCTTGCTCAACTCCCTCCATTGGCGATGCGTCTGGTTCGACCCGATCGCGGCGGTGTTCGTCCACGACTCGTATCAAGCCATCGTCAAGGCGCATGAAGTCGACTTCCTGGCCCGCCACTACGGACGCGAGGCCGAGGCCGCCAAGGATGATCCGGCTGCTTTGCTTGCGATGTCCCGCTCGTTGCGGGGGGTGGCCATCCCGCTCCGATCTCGCCCGGGAGGGGAACTCGAAGCTCGGCATTTGATCTGGCTCGGGCTTGATTATGCTCGACGGTTGCGGGGCCTCGATCCGACGGGTCTCGACGGTTTCAAGCAGGCGGGCCTGCTCAACTTCCTCCGCGACCCAATCCTCAGCGAGCAGCCGATCCCGCGTTACCGGTTCCCATTCGACCCGACGATCGACCTGCCGCTGGTCACGGCCTCGTATCAACTCGATAAGGCTCTGACGATCGACCCCGAGGATGGAACCTGCCTCTATTATTTGGCGAACCTCGACGCCACACGCGGCATGGATGAGTCGGCGCTGCCGCTCATGGAGCGGTTCACCCTCCAGCCCGATAAGAACTTGTCGCAGCAAGAGGCGAAAGTCAGGGTGATCGAGCAGGTCGCCGAGGTTCGCCGAAGGCTCGGCCCGGAACTCGACACGAAGTGGGCGAACCTGAGTGAATTGGAGCAGGTCTTCGACCGCCTGGTCCGGTCGGGGCGACCGGCGACCGCCGCCGACGTGGTGGAACTCGGGCACCGCGACGACGCCCGCCCCTGGCCCTGGGCCGACCGCCTGGCGACGATCCGCCTCCACCTCGGCCAGCCCGCCCGCGCCCGCGAAATCTGGCGATCCGCCACCGCCGCCCCATCCCCGGCGCTCCAGTCGACCCGGGTCGGCATGACCTATCTCGTCGAGGGGAACCTGGACGCGGCCCGAAAGCAGTTCGCCGAGGCGGTCGGGCGCGACCCCGGCCTGTTCGAAGCCCACTTCGGCCTGGCCACCCTAGAGCAAGGAGCGGGCCGGGCCGACGCCGCCGTGGCGTCGGCCCGACTCGCCGAGCAATCCGCCCCCAACGACCGATGCCGCAAGCTCGCCGGTCAGATCATCGCGGAGGCTTCGCCTTACCTTCGGAGATTCTCTGTCGACCGGGATCGAAGACCTGCAATTTCGGCTTCGGATCGACCCCCTTCACGCTGAGTTGACCGTCACGCTCCTCCCAGCCTTCCCAGACCTGGACGCACGGCGGGTGATTGACCCGGAGCCAAGCCGTGGCCTCGTCGAGCTTGCGGACCCGATCATCGCCGCTGGCATAGCTTGCCTGGAGGAGCAGGGCCGCGAGCGCCTGATACATCCCCGGTTGGGCCGCCGCGTCCTTGAGCCGCTTGATCGAAGGGGCGTCGCCCGGCCCCATCACGGCTCGGGTGTAGGTCATCCAGAGCGAGAGGGCCTTGTCCGACCTGCCTCGGAGTTCGTCCAGGGGTTCCCAGGCGATCCGGTACCCCTGGCCCACCGCGTAGGCCATCGGTCGGGCGACCATCAGGCGGAGCCATTCGGGCCAGCCTTCGCTCCGGGCGGCCGACAGGGCGTAGCCTTTGGGGTCGGCCTGGATCGAGTCGGGGGTCAACCCCTCGGCGATGATGTAGCGGGCCAGCGCGGGGAGGTCTTTGCGGAGGGCGAAGTCCATCCGCTGGCGGTCGTTGGCGTCGGGGCTATGCGCGATCAGCCAGGCGGCCTCGTACCGGGCGGGGTCCGTCGCCTGGGGGTCGTGCAGGACATACACGGCGGCCCAGAGGTCGCGGGTCTGATAGAGCCCGTAGAAGAACGTCGCGACCAGGCCCACCGACACGATCAGGCCGCCGACCCCGAGGTAGAACAGGCCGCCGAACTTCTCGCGGAGCGTCATCCGGGGCGGGTCGGGGTCGAGGATCGGCAACTCGGGGAACGACCGAGTCGGCGGTTGCCGCGGAGAATTGTTGATGATCGGCAGTTTCGGGAAGTCTGGCATATCGAATGTCCTCGACCGGGGCGAGCAAGCCACCGATCTTAACCGATCAGAGGGCCTCGGGTCTCGGCCCGACCCTGAGAATTTTAGCCGCGGATGGAACACGGATAAGACAGGAAGAGTTTATTCTTGAATTCATCCGTGTTTCATCCGTGGCTGATGAGTTTTCGCTAAGATCAGGTACGATGGCGGAGGATTCCCCCGGCCCGATCCTCGGAATGACAGGTCTCATGAAGCTCAAGCGTCAACCCGACGACTTTTTGGTCGAAGAACTCCCGATGGTCGCGGGGGCGAAAGAGGGCAAATTCGGGTTTTATCGCCTGACCAAGCGCGGGGTGGGCACCCTCGAAGCGATCGAGGAGATCCGGCGGCGGTGGGACCTTTCGAGTCGGCAGATTAGCTATGGCGGGCTCAAGGACCGGCACGCGGTCACGATCCAGTACCTGACGATCTTCAACGGGCCGTCGAGGGGCTACCGCGAAGGGGGGGTCGACCTGGAGTCGGTCGGTCGGCTCGACTTCCCTTATGGCCCGAACCAGTTCCGAGGCAACCGGTTCACGGTGGTCATGCGTGATCTGTCCGCTCCGGGGGTCGAGGCGGCGGTCCGGTCTTTGGGGCAGATCCCCGTCGACGGCTTGCCGAACTACTTCGATGACCAGCGGTTCGGCTCGGTCGGGTTCGACGGCGAGTTCATCGGCCATGCCTGGCTCAAGGGGGACCACGAGCGGGCGCTGAAGCTCGCCATCGCCGGGGCCAACCCGATGGACCGCCCCGACGTCCGCGCCGAGAAGGTGATCCTCCGGGAAACCTGGGGCGACTGGCCCGAAGCCAAAAACCGCCTCCCCCGGTCGCACGCCCGGAGCCTGGTCACTTACCTGGTCGACCACCCCACCGACTTCCGGGGGGCCTTCGCCCGACTCCGCCGCGAGCTTCGGTCCTTGTACTTCTCGGCCTACCAGAGCCACTTGTGGAACCTCTGCCTCGCCCGGACGATCGAAGCCTCGACCCGACCCGACCAGAGGACCGCCGTCGCCTTCAAGGCCGCCGAGTTGCCGATCCACCACGGCCTCGACCCCGACCAGGCCGCGCACCTCCGATCGGCGATGGTCCCCCTGCCCGCCACCCGGACCAAGCTCCCCGACTCCGGCCCGATCCGAGACGCGGCGCTCGAGGTCGTCGCCGGGCAAGGCTTGGGCTGGGAAGACCTCCGGGTCAAGCACCTCAAGGACGTGTTCTTCTCCAAAGGGTTCCGCCCCGCCCTCTTCTTCGTCGACGGCCTGACCCACGAGGCCGGTCCCGACCCGCTCTACCCCGGCCGCCGGCTCCTCAAGCTTCAATTCGAACTCCTCAAAGGGGCCTACGCCACCTTGGTCGTCAAGCGAGTCACCGACGCGGCGACGGGTCCGACGGGCGACGCGGTCCCGATGGCCGACCTCGGCGAATCCGACGAGCCGGTCGCATCCGAGGGTTGAACCGAGCCTCGGTTCGGTCGACAATCGGCCCCCTTGGCAGTCCCGCCGTTGATCCTCATCGAGAGGTTGCCCGATGCTTCGAAGACCGACCGTTTGGGTTCTTGCCTGCCTCATCTTCGGGTCTCTGGGCGGGGTCGCCCGATCCGCCGACGTCCCGACCCCCGAATCCCACCTCGGCTACATCCCAGGGACCGACTACCGGCTGGCGAGCTGGGGCACGGTGGTCGACTACTTCAACAAGGTGGACGCGGGGTCGAGTCGGGTCGTCGTCCGGGAGTTGGGCAAGACCACCGAGGATCGGCCTTACCTGGCGGCGTTCGTGTCGTCGGAAGCCAACATCGCCAGGCTCGACCGCTACCGAGACATCCAGCGCACCTTGGCCCAACCCGCCGGGCCGGACCTCGCACCTAATCTTGCCGATCTGGTCGCCGAGTCGAAGACTGTTGTCCTCGTCACCTGCTCGATCCACGCCAACGAGACCGCCTCGACCTTGATGAGCATGGAACTGCTCCACACCCTGGCGACTCGGGACGACCCGGCGACGCGGGAGATCCTCGACAACACGATCCTGATCCTCGTCCCCTCGGCCAACCCCGACGGCGTCGACATCGTCTCGAACTGGTACGAGCGGACCAAGGGGCACCCGTGGGAGGGGGACGGACTGCCCATCCTCTACCACAAGTACGCCGGGCACGACACCAACCGCGACTGGTTCATGCTCAACCTCAAGGAAACCCGGCTCCTCACCAAGCTGCTCTACCACGAGTGGTTCCCGACGATGGCCTACGACGTCCACCAGATGGGGAGCCGAGGCGCCCGGATGTTCGTCCCTCCGTTCTTCGACCCGATCAACCCGAACCTCGACCCGAAGACCAACCAGGGGATCTTCCTGATCGGCTCGCACATGGCCGCCGACCTGGCCGAAGCCGGCAAGCAGGGCGTCCTGACCAACGCGATGTACGACAACTGGTGGAACGGAGGGAACCGGACCTCGCCGCAACGTCACAATATCGTCGCCGTGCTGACCGAGGCCGCGAGCGTCAAGCTGGCCAGCCCGATCTTCCTCGACAAGTCCCAGCTTGCCGGGGCCACCCGAGGCTTCACCAACCACGAACCCGCCGTCAACTTCGTCAACCCCTGGCCCGGAGGCTGGTGGCGGCTCCGCGACATCGTCGACTACGAGCTGATCTGCGCCCGGTCGATCCTGACGCTCGCCGCCCGGTACAAGGCGCAGTTCCAGGCCAACTACCACCGAATGGGGGTCGAGGCGATCCGGAAAGGCCGCGACGAGCCGCCGTTCGGCTGGGTCGTCCGGGCCGATGGCCGCGACCCGGGGACGGCGAGCAAGATGGTCGGCATCCTCCGGGACTCGGGCATACAGGTCAGCCGGGCACGGGCGCCGTTCGCCGCCGACGGCGTGCCTTACCCGGCGGGGACCTGGCTCCTCCCGGCGGATCAGCCGTACCGGGCCCACCTCAAGGACCTGATGGAGCGGCAGCAATACCCCAGCCGGATCAACGCCAACGGGACCGCCGAAGCCCCCTACGACGTCGCGGGCTGGACGCTCCCGCTCCAGATGGGCGTGCCGGCCGTGGCGTTGGGGTCGCCGTATTCGGGCGATTTCGAGAAGGTCGACGAGTTTGCTCCTCCCCAAGGGCGGATCGTCGGCGAGTCGAGCCCCGACTTCTACACCCTCGCCGACACCGCCAACGACAACTTCGCGGTCGTCAACCATTTGCTCGCCTCGGGAGTCGAGGTCGGCCGGTTATCGGGCCCGGCGACCTCGGGGCGAGACCTGTTGGCGGCGGGGACCTGGCTGATCAAAGCCGGGCCTCGGGCGAAGCAGGCGCTCGAAGAGGTCGTTGGTCGGATGTCGTCGGTGGTTGAAGGGCGGTCCGGGCTGGGGATGCCCTTCCCGGGCGAGATCAAGCCGGCTCGACTCGGGCTTTATCAGCCGTGGGTGCCGAGCATGGACGAGGGGTGGACCCGGCTGGTCCTGGAGCGGTTCCAATTCAAATATTCGACGCTCCACGACGCCGAGGTCCGCGCCGGGAGTCTGGCCGATCGGTTCGACTCGATCATCATGCCTTCGGTGACGGCCAAGATCCTCCGCGACGGGTACCGACCGGGCGAAACCGAGCCGGCTTATGTCGGCGGGCTGGGGGCGTCGGGGATCGAAGCGGTCCGCGACTTCGTCCGGGACGGGGGCAAGTTGATCTGCCTCGAAGACTCGTGCCAGTTCGCCATCGAGACTTTTGGGTTGCCGGTGAAGGATGTGCTCAAGGACCTCAAGTCGTCGGAGTTCTACGCGCCAGGGTCGGTGCTCAAGGCGGTGGTCCACAAGTTTAACTCGGGGAAGTGGGGCAAGTTCTACAGCCCTGAGATCACGTTGGGGATGCCCGACGAGTTCTCGGTCTACTTCGACCGGTCGATGGCGTTCGAGATGGTCCCCGGCCCCGCCGCCGAGGAGTTCCCGACCTCGATGGTGGCGAGTTACGCCCCGATCAACCCGCTGGAGAGCGGCTGGCTGCTCGGGGCCGAGAAGTTGCAGGCCAAGGCCGCGATCGTGGCCTCGAAGGTGGATCGGGGGCAGGTCATCCTCTTCGGCTTCCCCCCGCAACACCGGGGGCAGCCGCACGGGACGTTCCGACTCCTGTTCAACGCCATCCAGCCCTCGGCACGTTCTCCTCAATAATGGGGGGCGGGATTGAAATCCTGGTCTCGGTTTTTTCGAGGTCTCCGCAGTTCTGGTCCATCCTTTGCTTTGTCGAAGCGCGTCGAAAGTCCCGAACACTTCAGAGAGGTAACTTCTCATGGCGGACTTCAGCGGTTACGCGGTGGCGCCCCGGCAGCACAAAGAGGGCGATCTCACCAAGGCGATCGAGTATTACACCAGCCAGGTTCCGTCCGGGGTTTATCTCGCCCTGGCGGGGGGTTCGATCGGGATCTCGCTGACCTTGCGTTTGCTCGGCCAGAAGCACGCCGCCAACTTCGTGGGCCACTGGGTCCCTTCGATCCTGATCCTCGGCCTTTACAACAAGTTGGTGAAGGTCCAAGGGTCGGAGTGAGCAAACCGTCCCCATCATCGAAGATCCGAACAGGCCCAACCACGATCGGTTGGGCCTTTTTTCGCGCCCGGCGTCTCGAAATGTTCATGGCGATTGTCAAACGAACCGGATCGGAAAAATCCCGGAAAAGACTGCCTTTGCCGACCAATCCCGCCGATAAACCCGGTTGAAGCGATTCTCTCGCTCGCCGGATCGAAGGATACCGGCGGATCAGGGTTGTTATATTAAGCCGAAGGCGGTCACCGATGGATCGGTTGGAGCACGACTTGAGCCGCAAACCTTCGCAGCGCCCCGACTCGACGAGCCAAGTTTCGGATCACCGTTCGTCCACGATCGTCGACCGCCCCGGCCACGCCGCGGGGCCGCATGGCCATCGGCCCCACTTCCGGGTGGAGACCACCCCCGCTCGGACGCGGTCCTCGGGCCGGAACCCGACGTATCGGCTCCGAGGCCCGAGGGCGAAAGACGATCCGACCTATCCAATACCATCTCCCCGGTGCTCGGTTGTCGTCGCCAGTCGAGAGGCCGAGGTCCTGTCGGCGATGGTGAACTGGATCGCCGGGCTTGGGCCGGATCGTCGAGATGGCGACGCCTCGACCGGCGTCGAAGCCCGATGCCAGGCGACGGCCGCCGGCCGGACGTCGCTCGATCGCCCGGGTTCGGTCGCGTTCCGGCCGGTCCCCTCGCCTTTGGCGGATTACCTGTTGACCCACCTCGACGCGACCGCCGCCCCGGCCTCCGGTTCGGGCCAGGTCGAGCGCTATTCCCTGATCCCGGGGGCCGACTGGTGGGCGGGCGACCTCCGGGGGGTGGCGGGTTGTTATCGGTTCCGGGCCTACCACCAGGGGGATTACCGGGTCGAGGTCCAGCTCCAGGTGCCCGGGACGCACCAGGTCCTCCCGGCGCTCGCGGCGGTGGCGATCGCGACGCGGATGAACCTCTCGGCCCGGCTGATCAAGGACCGGCTCGAGGAATTTTCGGGGGTCCCTCGCGGATTTGAGTCACGCGGGAGCTTCCGGGGTGCTACCCTGGTCGACGACATCGCCCTGGGATTCGGGGCGGTGAGCGATGCGCTCGGATTGGCCCGCGAGGTGTTCGGGCGTCGGACGCTCCGGGCGGTGTACTCGCCCCACGACCTCGGCGACCCCTTCGAGGCGCCCGGGGCGTCGGAGTTCGAGCGGGCCGACCACCTGATCCTGATCGACGGGTCGCCGATCCGGGCGGAGTCGACTCGACTTTTGGCGGCAAGCTTGCGATCTTCGGGGGCCTCGGTCGCCCGGTGTTCGAGCGTGGACAAGGCGATCCGGGAACTGGACCGGGATCTCGAACCCGGCGACGTGCTGGTCACTCTCGGGGCTGGTGAAGTAGGGACGATTGCCGATGCATTCCTTCGACGACTTTCGAGCGATCGTCACGGTTGACGAGCCGCTGGCCCCCTTGACCTGGTTCCGACTGGGTGGACCCGCCGCGTTCCTGGCGCGTCCGCGCGACCTGACCGAAGTGGCCGCCCTGCTCCGCCGGAGCCGGGAAGTCGACGTCCCCGTCCGGTTGCTCGGCGGCGGTTCGAACATCCTGGTGGGCGACGAAGGGTTCGACGGCCTGGTGATCCACCTGGAAAGCCCGGCGTTCTCCGACGTGACGATCGAAGGCGGGCGAGTGACCGCGGGCGCCGCGGTCCCGCTGACGGCCTTGATCTCCCAGACCGCCAGGGCGGGTCTGGCCGGCTTGGAAGTCTTGACCGGGATACCGGGGACCGTCGGCGGGGCGCTCCGGGGGAACTCGGGGGGGCGGCAAGGGGCGATCGGGTCGTTCGTCCAGAAGGTGACCGTCGTCGGCGAGACCGGCCAAACCCTGGTCCGCGACCGCGAAGACCTCCGGTTCGACTACCGATCCTCCGACCTCGACGACCCCCTGATCGCCTCGGCCGAGTTCGCCCTCGAACCCGAAGACCCCGAGGCCGTGGTCCGTCGGATGCGTCGGATCTGGATCATCAAGAAGGAGAACCAGCCGTATGGCCACCAGTCGTCGGGGTGCATCTTCAAGAACCCGACCCCCGAGGTCTCGGCCGGGACCTTGATCGAGCGGGCGGGCCTGAAAGGGTCGAGGATCGGCGGCGTCGAGGTGTCCGAGCGGCACGCCAACTTCATCGTGGCCGACCCGGGTTCGAAGGCCAAGGAGGTCCTCGAACTGATCGACCTGATCCGAGGCAAGGTCCGCCAACAGTTCGGCTACGACCTTGAGCTGCAAATCCAGGTCTGGTGATCGGTCCGGCGGCAAGCGGATTTCGGAAGCGGCTCGATCGAGCGAGGGAGGAACCGTTGCTGACCGACGACCACGACCACTCCGACGACATCGAAGCCGAGCCGACCCGCGACCGATCCTCGTCCGGCTCGCGCCGCTTCGCCCGCCTGGTCGAGTCGCCGACGGCCCGCCGGTTGTCGCCGAGGCGGTTGCTGGCCGCCTTGGCGTTGGCGACCCTGGCCGCCTGGGGCATCTCCGAGGCGGGCGGTCGATTGTCGAGGTCGGTCGGCCGCTGGGTGGCGTCGCGGCCCGAGCATCAGGTCCCGTTCTCGGAGATCGAGATGGTCCCCGCCCCGCCGCCCTACGTCCGGTCGGGAGTTTCGGGGATCTTGGACAGCGTCCGGGTCGAGGCGAAGTACCCCGAGACGATCTCGACCCTGGAAACCGACCTCGAAGCGCTCCGGGTCGCCTTCAGCCGGAATCCCTGGATCGAGAGGGCAGGGCCGATCCGCTCCTCATATCGCCACCTTTCGATCCAAGTCGTTTACCGCATACCGATGGCCTTGGTGGTCTTCAATACGGAGACCGAGAAGGACTTGGCCGTCGTCATCGACCGCGAGGGCGTCGAGATGCCGTCCGCGCCGAGCCAGTTCGAGTGGTCGGAGAAGAAGCCGAGATATCGGGCGGCGGGGGATTCGCACACCTTGGTCGAGGTCCGAGGGCTTGGTGTCCCGATCTCCAACCGTTTGGGCTTGGTCCTGAAGTCGTCCAACCCCCGGATCGACGACGACAAGGTTCCTGAGGCGGCCAAGCTCGCCGAGTTCCTCGCCATTCGAGCCGACTCGAAAACGCCCAAAGGCCGACCCTTCCCCGACTTCCCAAACATCGTCTACGATCCCAGGACATCGGGCTTCTTCCTCCTCGACTCGAAACAAAACTGGGTCTTTTGGAAGTCCGCACCCGACAAGGAACTCACCGAGGAAGCAAAATCCACCGAGAAATGGCTCATGCTTGGTCGTTTCATCGATAGATACGGTTCGCTGGAGCTTGACCGGAACGATCAAGATATCCTCCGGTTCACACCGACCCAGGCTGAAGTTTACCGGCCAAGCAAGAGCGAAACGGGCAAGAATACCAAGCCATCGAATCACTCGCGCGGGTGACTCGGGAAGATCGGCCCCATGCGTGTCCTGTTCCTGGTGATGGGGTTTCCGACAGCCTTCGAGGAGAACATCGGGTCATGGCGAGCCAACTCGGTCCCAAGTGGTTCAACCAGGTCCAGCGGATCGCCGCGCCGACGCACCGGGGGCGGCTGAGCCGGTACGCGCTCCTGGCCGAGCAGGTCAACGCCCTGGAGTCGCCCCTGGAGGCCGAGTCCGACGCCGAGCTCAAAGAGCGGAGCCTCAAGCTCCGCCTCAAGGCCCGCCAGGGCGACTCGCTCAACGGCCTGCTCGTCGAGGCGTTCGCCCTGGTCCGAGAGGCCGCCAAGCGGACCATCAAGCAGAGGCACTACGACGTCCAGCTCATCGGCGGGGCCGCGATCCATTACCGATGCCTGGCCGAGATGGAGACCGGCGAGGGGAAAACCCTGGTCGCCACCCTGCCCGCCTATTTGAACGCCCTGGCGGGCAAAGGGGTCCACGTCATCACCGTCAACGACTACCTCGCCCAGCGCGACGCCGACTGGAACACCCCGATCTACGAGATGCTCGGGATGACCGTCGGGACGATCCAGACCGGCCAGCCCGACCCGATCCGACGCGACGCCTACCAGTGCGACATCACCTACGGGACGAGCAAGGAGTTCGGCTTCGACTTCCTCCGAGACGAGCTGAAACGCCTCCAGATCGGCACCAACGAGCGGAAGTCGTTCGAGGAAGCCTTCCTCAAGAAAGGCCCCCAGGGCGGCGATCCGCCCGTCCAGCGCGGCCACTTCTTCGGGATCGTCGACGAGGCCGACAGCATCCTGATCGACGAGGCCCGGACCCCGCTGATCATCGGGGCCAACAACCAGCCGACCCAGGAAGAAGCCGCCGCCTACCTCGGCGCCGACCAACTGGCGGCCACCCTGACCCGAGGCAAGGACTTCAAGTACGACCCCGTCGAGCGGAAGGCCGAACTCAACGCCTCGGGGCGCCGGAAGGTCCAGGTCGCCGCCGGGCACTCGTCGTTCGTGTCCTTGACCGTCGACGGGGTCTACGAGTACGTCGAGCGGGCCTTGCGCGGCCAGATCGCCTACCTCCGGGACCGCGACTATGTCGTCTTCAACGGAGAGATCGTCATCGTCGACGAGTTCACCGGGCGGATGATGCCGGGTCGGCAGTGGCAGGATGGGTTGCATCAGGCGATCCAGGCCAAGGAGCGGCTTGAGGTGACGCTGGAAACGATCACCGCCGCTCGGGTGACGGTCCAGGACTTCTTCCTCCGCTACAAGAAGCTGGCCGGGATGACCGGGACCGCCGCCACCGACGCTCGGGAACTCAAGCGGGTCTACAAGGTCAACGTCTTCAAGGTCCCGACGAACCGGCCCGGTAGGCGGATCTGGACCTCCGACCGCGTGTTCTCGACCGAGGAGGAGAAGTTCCTCGCCGTCGCCCAGCAGATCGTCGAGTGGTACCACAAGGGGGTCCCTGTCCTGGTCGGGACCCGGTCGATCGAGAAGTCCGAGCGCCTCAGCGCCCTGCTCAACGCCGAGGGGATCGAGCACCAGATCCTCAACGCCAAGAACCACGAGATCGAGGCCCAGATCGTCGCGCAGGCGGGGGGTTCGAGCAAGGTCACCGTCGCCACCAACATGGCGGGCCGGGGGACCGACATCAAGCTGACCCCCGAGGTCGCGGCCGTCGGCGGACTCCACGTCATCGGGACCGAGCGGCACGAGTCGAGGCGGATCGACCGCCAGCTCGCGGGTCGATCCGCCCGCCAAGGCGACCCCGGCTACTGCCAGTTCTTCGTCTCGCTCGAAGACGAGATCATCGAAGCCTACGGCGAGAAGCCGGCCGCCCGGCTCCGGAAGCGGTACAAAGGCCGGGGCGAGCTGACCAGCGGCTCGATGCGACGCCTCGTGCTCACCGCCCAGGCCAAGAAGGAGCGGCAGCACTACCGCGACCGGAAGATGCTCATGAGCTACGAAAAACAGCGGGCCGAGATGCGGAAAAACATGGGACTGAACCCCGTCCTCGGTTAAGCTTTCGGGCCTGTGTTGCTCGCAAATCGGCCCGAAGGTCCCGGATCGCCCATGGACATCATCTACAGATACGACTCCTTCGCGGCGGTCGACTTCCAACAGTGCGATACCCCCGAGCTGGCCATCGAGGCCTTGCAAGCCGGCAACAGGCGGCATCAGGAGATCGTCAGCCAGGTCCAGGCCGAGGTGATGGGAGAGGCGAAACCTGCCCCGCTCGTGATCCCGTCGAACCCGCTCTCGCTCGGCTTATCGCTCGTCCCCGGACTGGCGCCGGTCCAGAACCCGTTCGCCATCATCCTCGGTTGCTCCGACGCCCGGGCCTCGGTCGAGCGGATCTTCGACCATTCGCTCAATCAGCTCTTCACGATCCGGGTCGCCGGCAACGTCCTGGGGACCGAGTGCCTGGGAAGCGTCGAGTTCGCCGTACTCAACCTCAGCAGCGACCTCCGCCTGCTGATCGTCCTGGGGCACACCGGCTGCGGCGCGGTGTCGGGGGCGGTCGACCTCTACCTCAAGCCTGAAGCCTACATCGACGTCGTCAAGACCCACTCGCTCCGGACGATCGTCGACCGCATCCTCGTCGTCGTCCGGGGGGCCGATCGGAGCCTCCACGACCTCTGCGGCCCCGACACCTCCCAACAGCCGGGCTACCGCGAGGCGCTCTTGGAGATGTCGGTCTACCTCAACGCCGCGCTCACCGCGCACGACCTGATCCGCGAGCTCAAGCTGAGCACCGCCGATCGAATTAAGGTCGTCTTCGGCGTCTACAACCTGGCTTCGCACAAGGTCGAGGCGATGCCCGAGGACGAGACCGCCTTCCAGCCCGCGCCGCTCTCCACCGAAGACTTCAAGGCCCTCAGCCGAGAGCTGGCCCTGTCTGTCCGGAACCGAGGCATCCTGGCCCCGCTCGACGACCCGAATTTGGCCTGAGTCCGGCCATCATCGGCGAATATCTTTATCCAACTTGTCGAGGTCGCCGAGGTGGGTCGCCGCCAGGGGGACACGCCGGGCCGGGTCGTCTGACTTCTGGATCGCCCGGAGGAGTTCGCGGAACCGGGGGAGTCGCTCCGGGTCTTTAAGCAGCTTGGCCACCAGCATCGAGCTTTCGGCGTAGGCCGCTTGCTCGGTCTTGGGATCGGTCAATAGTTTGTCACGGGCGAGCAGGTCCTTGATCGGCAACCACCGAAGCCCTTCCTTGAGCGCAAGCTCCAACCCTTTGCGGCGCCTGACGTTGATGGCGCCGATGGTCCCCTTCCGGCCGGGTCGCCAGGTTTCGGCGTAGGTGGCCAACCCCTCGGTGAGGCAGAGCGGGATGTCGGCCTTCCGGCTCAGGAAGCCGGTGTTGTAGCTCAGGAGGTGGAAGGTCTCGTGGACCAACGCCAAGGTGTTGTCGAGCCGAGGGTCGGCGGCGCCGACGACCCGAGGACCGATTGGGCTCCCCCGGAAGTCGAACGTGACCAACCAGTTGGCTTCGAGGTCGTAGTGCCCGCCGACCGCCTCGTCGACGAACGTCCCCTCGAACGCCGCGTACGACTGGGGGCCGGCCAGGATCACGACCGGCAGCTTCTCTGGGGGCCATTCGATCGTGAACCCTTTGCCACGGAAGTGGACGAAATAATCGGAGGCGAACGACTCGCAAAGTCCGAGGGCTTCGAGCCGATACTTGACCGGGGCGTCGCCGACCCCGACGAAGTGCTCGGCCTCCGACGACTCGAACGGTTGCAGCTTGGCCGCCCGCCCTTTGGCCTTGATCCCCTCGACCGGGTCGGCGACCCTGGCGCGGAACGAACCCAACGCGACCCGCCCCGCCCCCAAGATCACCAGCGCGGAACGAAGCCAATCCCGCCGGTGCCGCGAACCAAGCCGATCCCTCATGATCCGTTCCCTCCCGATCCGTCGGTTTCGGGGCGCTCCAGCACGAAAGGAGCGCGCTCGCGAAGCTCACGCTGCGACGCCAGCCAGTCGCGCTCGACCAGGAGGAAAAGCGCCTCCTCGACCAGCGAAGCCACCGAGGGATATTCCCCCGAGGCCACCTTGGCCAGGACCACCTGCTCGATCTCGGGTGCCAGAGCGACTTCCACGAGAGAGTCTCATTGACGACGTTGGCGAAACGAACCCATCGGCGGCAAATCCCGTCCCGCAAACAAGTTGATCCCAACCTTCGGCAAGGCGGAACGAACCCAAGCATGGCAACCGAGGCCGAGTCGAGCCGCTTCGGAGCCTGGGCGGAACGAACCCAACAGCCCCAGGGTCCGAGGCTGATGGCGCCCGGCCCGTCCCCGAGATCAAGGTAGAGACGGGTCGGGGTCGTCGGTTATTCGATGGCAGGTCTTCACCTCGAAGATTCGAGGTCGCCCTCGCCCGAAGCGAACCGAAGTCGCTTGATCGGTGGCAAATTCCGGTCCAGCGCGATCCGCAAGTGATTTGTGGAGTGTTTTGCTCGGAGGGACGATCCTCGTCAACACGTTCGAGGTCTTCGCCACCCCTCTCCAACTCCTCCCTCGTCTCGATCCGTCGGTCCAGGCAGTGCCGGGCCAGCACCGGGAGCTCGATCTCCGCCATGTCCAGCCAGCCCCCTGCTTCGGCGTGTGGGGAATCTCCACCCTCTGGGCGATCCGCCCTGGCCTGCTCCGGCGGTCAAGTCGTCGGCGTCGGACTGCTAAGGCTTTGGATCGGGACGGATCATCATGCCGACCAGCCGTACAATCGCTTCCCGGTATCGGGCAGGATTCGAGGCCGCATCGTGGTCGAGCTGGCTTGCGTACCAGTTGCTCGGCACCCAGGCGGTGCAGATGGTCGAGATGGTGGAAAGGATGAATTCCGGCGAGAAGCGATCGGAAATCTTCCCGCCCTGCTGGGCGGCTGCCAGGAGACCAAGCTTCTTGGCGGGCGAAACGCCCGCGATCGGCCCCTTCGCCTCCAGCCCGCACCAAGCGATGAGGCGCATCATCCGAGGGTTGGCCATGGCGAAGTCGAAGTAGGCTCCGGCGTACCGCTCCACGTCGTCGGGCGATAAAGCGACGCCCTCCGACGCCCGTGCCAGTTCCCTGGCCAGGACGGTGCGGAACAGCCCCTCTTTATTCTCAAAATATTGGTAGATCAATTGCTTGTTGCTTCCCGCGGCCGTCGCGATGCGGTCGACGCGGGCGCCGGCGATCCCGTGTTCGGCAAATTCGACAACAGCCGCCTCCAGGATTCTTTGCCGGGTCGCTTCCGAATCTTTTTTCATCCCTTCAACTTACGTTTTTGCACTTGAAAACGGCAATCGTCAAGTCTAGGATGTACACAACCAACTGGTTGGTTGAATCGCTTTTTCGGGAAGATGGGATGCCCAATCGAAGACACTGCTAAACGGATTGCCGTTCCGCATAACCGGACGGCTGTTGCACCTCCGCGTTGTAGCGCAGGCTGGGCATGTTAACCATAGCACTTCTCTCGAACGGAGGTCCATATGCAAGATAAGCGCGTCGCCTTGGTCACGGGGGCCAATCAGGGGATCGGCCTCCAGATCGCAAAGGATCTGGCCGCGGAAAACTTCACCGTCCTGGTCGGTTCGCGCGACTTGGCGCGGGGGGAGGAGGCGGCCAAGACAATCGACGGAGACGCCCGCGCGCTCCAGCTCGACGTGACGGATCAGGCTTCGATCGCCGCCGCGGCGGAGCGCATCCGCAACGAGCTTGGCCGCCTTGACGTGCTCGTCAACAATGCGGCCATCTCAAACACGAGAATGCGACCGGGCATGTCCGTCGAGGAGTACTCCAAGTCGACCCGCCCGAGCATCGTGTCCCTCGATGAAGTGCGCGCGGTGTGGGAGACCAACGTGTTCGGCGTCCTCGCCGTTTACCAGGCGATGCTGCCGCTCCTGCGCGAGGCACCGGCAGCCCGCATCGTCAACGTGTCGAGCGGCGTCGGCTCGCTGACGAGGAACGCGGACCCGGCCTTCCCCCGGCGCTCGATCTTCGGCCCCGTCTACCCTGCGTCCAAGACGGCTCTCAACGCCATGACGCTCGCCATGGCGATCGAGCTGGAGTCGACCGGGATCAAGGTCAACGCCGCCTCCCCGGGCTTCACCAAGACGAACCTCAACAACTATGCGGGCACGGAGACTGTCGAGGAGGGCGCCCGCGAGGCGGTGCGCCTCGCGTTGCTCGGCCCGGACGGCCCGACAGGTACGTTCTCGCACGCAACCCTCGGACCGCTCCCGTGGTAACGTTGTCTTTGGCGCCCAGGCTCGATCGAAGCCAAAAAGCGAGAACGGTCGCGAGGGCGACGGCGGACAGGAAGATGGCCGCGAGCTTGCCGTCGCGGTGGCGATGCGCCAAATGCGAAGTTTAACATGATAACAACCAACTGGTTGGTTGAATCAAGCCTTCCGGAGAGATAGCATGGCAAATCGAACGTGGTTCATCACGGGGATCAATCGGGGCCTGGGCCGAAATCTCGCGGAGGCACTGCTCGAGCGAGGTGATCGCGTCGCTGGCACCGCACGGAGGTTGGGCGAACTCGTCGGCCTCAAGGCGATGTATAGCGAGCGGCTTTGGACGGCCGCGCTCGATCTCAGCGACGCGGGGGCGATTCGGAGCGTGGTCGACCGGGCGTTCGCGGACCTGGGTCGGATCGACGTCGTGGTCAACAACGCGGGCTCCAGCGTGGTGGGGGCCGTCGAGGAGGTCACCGAGGAGATGATCCGCCACCTGCTCGACACGAACCTGCTCGGCTCCATCCTGGTGGTCAAGGCGGCCTTGCCCCATCTGCGGGCGCAAGGTGGCGGACGCATCCTCCAGGTCTCCAGCGCCTTGGGTCAGTCCGCCCTTCCGGGGATCTCGCTCTACGTCGCCTCGAAGTGGGGAATCGAGGGTTTCATCGAGTCCACCGCGCAGGACGTCGCTCCATTCGGGATCGAGGCGACGATCTGCGAACCGGGCTCCATCCGCACCGACTTCGGTGCGACGGCGGCCGTGTCTCCCGCAATCGCCGCGTATGATGGCACCCCGGCCCGAGGAATCCGGAGTCGAGTCGAGTCGAGTCGAGACGCCGGACAGAAATCTCCAATGAGCCCGGGAGATCCCGCGAAGATGGCCAAGGTGATGATCGATTCCGTCGATCAGTCCCCCGCGCCGAAGCGCCTGGTCATGGGCTCAGACGCCTACAATATGCTCAGTGCCGCCTACCGCGATCGTACCGCGTCGCTCGAGACGCAGAAGGCGCTCGCGTCCTCGACGGATTTCTGAGCCCGAAGAAAAGCTTGGTCGAGCTTTTCGAGGTCGGGAGCGGAAGTGGGCCGGTTCTCCCGAGGGGTTGATCATCCCAGGAGAACAGATCCCGTCAAAGCCCTCAAGTCGTCGGTGGCCGACTACCAGGGTTAATCGGTTCGTTAAGTTGTGTGGGACTTCGAGAAGAGAGCTTCGAGGAGATCGCCCACACGAGCCGCATTGCGTCGCGGCGATGCGGCGATGTTGGTCGAGCCGGCGATTCGGAGCCGGCTGATCG
>JAABUX010001149.1_pt1 | contig 41211 bp, 47 predicted proteins | sample 5561851 | NCBI WGS metagenome assembly JAABUX01 (sample SAMN10711883, study PRJNA513361) | rock metagenome | isolation source: Antarctica rocks | place: Antarctica: Victoria Land, Richard Nunatak red sandstone | collected 2016-01-03 | reverse complement strand
TCCTGCAGGGTGGCGCGCTGTTCATGTGCGACACCCACATGGTGGTCGATCCGACCGCCGAGCAGGTGGCCGAGATGACGCTGCTGGCGGCCGAGGCGGTGCGCAGCTTCGGCATCGTCCCGAAGGCCGCGTTGCTGAGCCACTCGATGTTCGGCGCGTCGAAGTCGCCATCGGCCCGCAAGATGCGCGACGCCCTGAAACTGATCCGCGCGCGCGACCCGGAGCTGGAGATCGACGGCGAGATGCACGCCGACGCGGCGCTGAGCGAGGCGATCCGCAACCGCGCGGTGGTCGATAGCAAACTCGACGGGACCGCCAATCTGCTGGTGATGCCGAGCCTCGACGCCGCCAACATCGCCTTCAACCTCGTGAAAGCGTCCGGCGACGGGTTGCCGATCGGCCCGCTGCTGCTCGGCATGAGCCGGCCAATCCATGTCCTGACGCCGAGCGTCACCGCGCGGGGCATCGTCAACGTGAGCGCTATCGCGGTCCGCCACGCGCTCGCGTCCGAAGTTTTGGTCGCGCGGTAACGCTATGTTTTTCCTGCTTCTAGGCGTCGGCACGCTGGTGCTGCTGTTCGCCCTGGCCGACGGGTTCAGCCGGGCGTCGGTGAAAACCATCAAGACGTTCGGCATCTGGCTGCTGGCACTCGGCGGGGTGGCGCTGATGGCCTTGCTGCTGCTGAGCGGTAAGGGTGGGTTCGCGTTCCTGGTGCTGCCGGTGCTGGGCCCGCTCGCGCTGAACTGGCTGCGGCGCAAGGTGCCCGGCATGGCGCAGGGACCACGCTCCTCGGCCCGCGCGACCGGTTCCAAGATGAGCCGCGCCGAGGCGTTGGAGGTGTTGGGGCTGCCGTCGAACGCCAGCCGGTCCGACATCCAGATCGCCTATGTGCGGCTGATGCGCGGCGCCCATCCGGACAGCGGCGGCTCGGACTGGCTGGCCGCGCGGATCAACCAGGCGCGTGACGTGCTGCTCGGCTGATTGCCCACTGCTTGTTTATGCCACATTGTCATGGCATGGCGGATTGGTAACGCGTTGCCAAACCACAGCAGGAGCCGGACCGTGATCAAGCCGCTACGCAAGGCCGTCCTGCCCGTGGCGGGCCTCGGCACCCGCTTCCTACCGGCCACCAAGGCGATGGCTAAGGAGATGCTGCCGGTCGTCGACAAGCCGCTGATCCAATACGCGGTCGAGGAGGCGCGGGCGGCGGGAATCGAGCAGTTCTGCATGGTTACCGGACGCGGCAAGACCGCCCTGGTCGAGCACTTCGACATCGCGTTCGAGCTGGAGGCGACGCTGAAGGAGCGCGGCAAGCATACCGAGTTGCGGATGCTGAACGACGCCAAGCTGTCGCCGGGGGCCATCACCACGGTGCGCCAACAGGAGCCGCTCGGGTTGGGGCACGCGATCTGGTGCGCCCGCGCGTTCATCGGCGAGGACCCGTTCGCGATCCTGCTGCCCGACGACCTCGTGCTGAGCGAGGTGCCATGCATGCAGCAGCTGGCCGAGGCATACTACCAGACTGGTGGTTGCGTGGTCGCCGTGACCGAGGTGCCAGAGGACCAGACCAACAAATACGGCATCCTGGATGTCGGCACCGACGACGGCCGCCTGGTCGAGGTCAAGGGGCTGGTCGAGAAGCCGAAGCCGGAGGACGCGCCGTCCAACCTGTCGATCATCGGCCGCTACGTGCTGATGCCCGAGGTGCTGGCGGAGCTGGCGCGGATGGAACGGGGCGCCGGCAACGAGGTGCAGTTGACCGACGCGATGGCGCGGCTGATCGGCCACGTGCCGTTCCACGGCGTTCGGTACGAGGGCAAGCGGTTCGACTGCGGCGACAAGGTGGGCTACCTGGAGGCGCAACTCGCGTTCGCCTTGCGCCGTCCCGACCTCGGGCCGGCGGTGCGCAAGTTCCTTAGGCATTACATCGCCGAGGCCGACCACACCGACTGACCGCACATCCGGAGTAGCCCATGCCGTTCACCCACGACTTTGACCCGACCGTGCTGCGCGAGTACGACATTCGCGGCGTCGTCGGCAAAACGCTGCACGTCGCCGACGCGTTCGCGATCGGCCGCACGTTCGGCACCGTCGTCGCGCGCGCCGGCGGCAAGACGGTCGCGGTCGGCTACGACGGCCGGCTGTCCTCGCCCGAGCTGGAGCCGCCGCTGGTGGCGGGCTTGAAGGCGTCGGGGATGGAGGTGATCCGGATCGGCCGTGGCCCGACGCCGATGCTGTATTACGCCTCGACCGTGCTCGAGACCGACGGCGCGGTGATGCTGACCGGCAGCCACAACCCGCCCGACTACAACGGCTTCAAGATGATGCTGCATCGCAAGCCGTTCTTCGGCAGGCAGATCACCGAACTGGGTGCGATGGCGCGCGGCGGCGACGTGGTCGAGGAACTGGCCGGCACCGAGCGGACCGTCGACATCTCCGACCGCTACGTGGCGCGCCTGCTGGCCGACTGGGACGGCGGCGACCGGTTGCTGAACGTGGTCTGGGACAATGGCAACGGTGCTGCCGGCGAGATCCTGACGCGGCTGGTCGCCGGGCTGCCGGGCAACCATACGATCCTGTTCGGCGACATCGACGGGCGGTTCCCGAACCACCACCCCGACCCGACGGTGGCCAAGAACCTGGTCGCGTTGCAGGCGGCGGTGCGCGAGAAAGGCGCCGACGTCGGCATCGCGTTCGACGGCGACGCCGACCGGATCGGCGTGGTGGACGACACCGGCGCACCGTTGGCGGGCGACCAGCTGCTCATCATCCTCGCCCGCGACGTGTTGAAATCGCATCCGGGGGCGACGGTGATCGCCGACGTGAAGGCGAGCCAGGTGCTGTTCGACGAGATCGCCAAGGCGGGCGGCGTGCCGCTGATGTGGAAGACCGGCCACAGCCTGATCAAGGCCAAGATGGCCGAGATCGGCGCGCCGCTGGCGGGAGAGATGAGCGGCCACACGTTCTACGCCGACAAGTGGTACGGCTTCGACGACGCGCTGTACGCCGGCGTCCGGCTGCTCGGCATCGTCGCCCGGATGCAGGGCAAGCTGTCGGCGGTGCGCGAGGCGCTGCCGCACGTGGTCAACACTCCGGAGTTGCGGTTCGATTGCGACGACCACCGCAAGTTCGCGGTGATCGAGGAGGTCGCCGGACGGCTGCGCGCGGCGGGGTCGAAAATGTCCGACATCGACGGCGTGCGGGTGCAGACGGAGGACGGCTGGTGGCTGCTGCGCGCGTCCAACACCCAGGCGGTGCTGGTGGCGCGAGCCGAGGCGACCAGCGACGCGGGGCTGGAGCGGCTGAAGTCGGCGCTGGTCGAGCAGCTCGCGGCGTCGGGGCTGGCGGCGCCGGACTTCTCGGGCGAGAACGCCGGGCACTGAACACATTGGATCAGTAGCGCCGCATGGAGCCGGAGAACGTCTGGGACTACCCGCGACCGCCGCGCCTCGAGCGGGTGCCGCAGCGGCTGCGGGTGATGCTGGGCCACCGCACGGTCGCCGACACGCACGACGGGTGTCGCGTGCTCGAGACCAGCCATCCGCCGACCTATTACTTGCCGATGTCCTGCTTCGTCTGCGACATGCGCGAGGCGCCCGGCCGCAGCGTATGCGAGTGGAAGGGCCCCGCGCGCATGTGGACCCTTCGCGCCGGCGGTCGCGAGGCGGTCGGTGCCGCATGGAACTACCCGGCCCCGAACGCCGGGTTCGAGCCGATCCGCGACCACCTCGCGGTGTATGCCGCCCGGGTCGACGCCTGCTTCGTCGACGACGAGCAGGTGACGCCGCAGCCGGGCGCGTTCTACGGCGGCTGGATCACGGCGAACCTGGTTGGTCCGTTCAAGGGTGGGCCGGGTAGCCTGCTATGGTGACGCGGCTCCGCCGTTCCAGCCGGGCCGCGACCAGGACCGTCGCCAGCGCCCCCGCCGCCAGCGCCGCCGTGAGGTAGGGCAGGCCGGATAGCGGCACGCCGGCCACGAGCGCGCTGGCGCCGAGCCACGCGCCGCCCGCGTTGCCGAGGTTGAAGGCACTCTGGTTCAAGGCGGATGCGAGAGTGGGGGCGCCCGTCGAGTGGTCGACCACCCGGGTCTGCAACGCCGGGCCGCAGCCGAACATCGTCGCACCCCAGAACGGCAATAGCGCCATCGCCGCCCAGCCAATGCCGGCGACCAACCCCAGCGCGATGCTGGCCGCGACCAGCGCCGTCAGCATGCCGGCCAATGCGGGGATTTGCCGCCAGTCCGCCAGCCGGCCGCCCAGCAGCATGCCCACCGTGGTGCCGAGCCCGAACAGCAGCAGGGCGATCGTGACGCGCTGCGGCGACAGGCCGCCGACGTTCTCCAGCAACGGGGTGATGTAGGTGAACGTCGCGAACAGCCCGCCAGAAACCAGTGCGCTCGCCAGCATCGCCAGCGCCACCTGCGGTCGCGCCAGCACCGCAACCTCGCGCCAGCCGCGCCCGCCGGCATCGCCTGGCAGCCGTGGGAGCCAGACGGCCAGGGCGGCGGCGGCCACGAAGCCGATCGGCACGATGGCCCAGAACGTCGCCCGCCAGCCGAGCCACTGGCCGAGTGCCGTGCCGCCCGGGACGCCGAGCACGTTGGCCAGCGTCAGCCCGGCGAATAGTAGCGCGATCGCCCGCGACCGCTGCCCCGGCGGCACGATCTGGGTCGCGACCAGCGCGCCGATGCCGAAGAACGTGCCGTGGCAGAGGGCGGTCAGCACCCGGGCCGCCATCAGCAACCCGTAGGTCGGCGCCAGCGCGCAGGCGGCGTTACCGATTACAAAGATCGCGACCAGGCCCAGCAGCGCCGGGCGGCGAGGCAGCCGTGCCAGGGCGACCGCCATCACCGGCGAACCGAACGTGACGCCGAGCGCATAGCCGGTCACCAGCAGTCCAGCGCGCGGGATGCTGACGCCAAGGTCGCCGGCGACGTCGGGCAGCAGTCCGGTGATGACGAACTCCGACGTACCGATGCTGAACGCGGCGATCATAAGCGCCACCAAGGCGAGCGGGAAGGTCATGCTGCGGCGCACCATTTAGACGGTCGGGTTATGGCCCGGTGATGCGGTCCGGGGCTAGTCTTGCGTGATCATCGCAGAGTGGTTTTGTGCCGCCGATCCCGTTGTTCGGCCACGACACGGACCCCGCAACACCCGCTGCCGCTGTTCGTGGCGACCGGGTCCGCCGGCCGGGCGAGCAAGGCACCGCAAGCGCGTGGTTACACGCGATACGGCGGGTGGCCGATGGACGCCTAGGCGTTCGGCGAGGCGGGGTGGCTAGGCGGCGGACGCGCGACCGGCGATGGCGGCGAGCAGGCCATCGATCGACAGCACGACGACGAGGTCGTGCGACAGCCGGAACACGCCCTCGGCGATCGTCGACCACTTGGCCGCGAGTGCGCCGGGCAGTGGCGCGAACAGGTCGGCGGACAACTCGGACACGTCGGTGACCTCGTCCGCGAGCAGGGCGTAGACATCGGGGCCGTGCGCCACGACCACCGCCCGCGACGGCAACCCACGCGACGGCGGGAGGCCGAGTGGCCCGCGCGGGTCGATCGCGACCACCACCTTGCCGCGCAAATTCAACGCGCCGAACACGCCGGGCGGGGCGCGCGGCAGCCGGGTCAGAACCGGCGTCCGCAACACGTCGCGCACGTCGGCGACAGGTAACCCGAACGCCCGCCCCGCGATGCCGAGCCGCAGCACGGTGGCGGCGGGTACGGTGGCGGCGTTCATAGCGGCGGCGTTCATCTTGGCGGCGCTCATGCCGCGATCGCCAGCGGCGGGCGCAGGCAGCGGGCCAGCGCGCTGAGCAGGGCGGCGCGGTCGAACTTGCGGATATGGTCGCTGAACCCGGCGAGACGGCCCGCCGCGATGTCCTCGGGCGCCACCCGCGCCGTCAGCGCCACGATCGGCAACGCTATCCACGCCCCGCCGGCGCGCACCGCGCGGGCCAGCACCAAGCCGTCCATCTCGGGCATCTCGATGTCGGTCACGATCCCGTCGAACAGCGCGCCGGCGTCGCGCAGCCGCAGCGCCTCGGCGGCCGACGGCGTGCTGGTGACCGCATAGCCGGCGGTGGTCAGCACCGGCACCAGAAGCTGGCGGAAGAAGTCGCTGTCCTCGACCACCAGCAGGCGCGACAGGCGGGCCGTCGCCGCGTCCGGTGCCGTGTGGGGCGCCGCGTTGAACCAGGACGGGTCGATGCGGCCGAGCCAGTGGCGGGTGTCCAGCACTGCCGTCGAGTGCCCGTCGAGTAGCGCCATGCCCAGCACGCCCGGTCGCACTCCGGCCGAGGACACGGTCAACCGCGCCTCGATCACGTCGTCGATCTGGTCGATCGCCAGTGCCGCGGTACGGCCGTTGCCGTCGGCGATGATCAGCGTCGGGATCGTCTCCGACGGTTCATCGAACGGCCTCGCGCGCAGGCTCCGCGCCGCCACCAGGCGGTCGCGCAGCCGCAGCGCGTAGGCGCCCGGCAAGGTGTCGCCGATTGGCTCGAACGCGGCGGCCTCGACCTGTTCGAGGCGGGCGATCAGGCCCAGCGGCACCGCCATCGATTGCCCGCCGGCAGTAAACAGCAGCAGCCGGATCGCTGCCTCGCCGTCGATCGCGCGAGTGGCGGCGGCGACCGGCGTGAGTGCGGCGGCGCCGCTGGCGATTCCGGCGGCGCGCGCCAGGCCGGAGGTGTCGAGCACCAGGGCGACCGTGCCGTCGCCCAAGATGGTGGTGCCGCCGAACAGACCGCCAGATTGCCCGGTATCCTCGCGCAACAGTCCGCACAGCGGTGTCACCACGATCTCCTCGGTCTCGAACATCGGCTCGACCACCAGGCCGAATGCCAGCGTGCCGGTGCGGATCACCACGATGTGCCGCGTCTCGTCGTCGGGGACAATCGGCCGTTCGCAGCCGAGCAGCTCGGCCAAATCGACCAGCGGCAGCAGGCCGTTACGGAGCCGCAGCACCGGATTCTGGTCGAGTTGGATGACGATCCCGCTGGAGTCGGGTGGGATCTCGGCGTCGGCGGTCCGCGCCACCGGCACACGCACGACCTCGCGCACCGCGATGCGGGGCAGGGCGAACCGTTCCGCGCCGGCGAGCAGCATCAGCACCGGGACGATCGCCAGCGTGAGCGGGATCGTCAGCGTGAGAGTGGTGCCCTGGCCGATGGTGGAGGCGATCGCCACCGACCCGCCCATCCGCTCGATGTTGGTCTTGACCACGTCCATGCCGACGCCGCGCCCGCTCAGCGCGGTGACCTCGGCGGCTGTCGACAGGCCGGGCCGGAACGCCAGCGCCAGCGTCTGTTCGGGCGACATCGCCGCCAGTTCGGCCGGCGTCGCCAAGCCCTGCGCCAACGCTTTTGCCCGCAGCCGGGCCGGGTCGATGCCGTGCCCGTCGTCGCGCAACGTCACCACGACCGAGCCGCCCTCGGGCCGCGCCGTCAGGCTGATCCGACCGCTCGCGAGCTTTCCGGCGGCGGCCCGTTCGGCCGGCAGCTCGATGCCGTGGTCGCAGCTGTTGCGGACCATGTGGGTGAGCGGGTCGCGGATCAGCTCCAGCACCTGCCGGTCGAGTTCGACGTCGGTGCCGCTGGTCTCGAGCACGATGTCCTTGCCGAGCGAGCGGGCGAGGTCGCGCACCAGGCGCGGCAGCTTGGCCCAGGCCTGGCCGACCGGCTGCATGCGGGTCCGCAGCACCGTCGACTGCAGTTCGGAGGTGATGCCGGCGATCCGCTGGGCGAGCGTCTCCAGCACGGCGTTGTCGTCCTGCCCCGCCTCGGTCAGCCGTTCCGCGTGGTGCAGCAGCTGGTTGCGCGCCAGCAGGAGTTCGCCGACCACGCTCTGCAACTGCTCCAGCACCGGCATGGCGACGCGGATCGTGTTGCTCTCGGTCGCGGCGTCGTGCGGCACGGCGGCTTCGGACGCCTCGGCGATCTTGTGCCGCTCGCTAGTCTCGGTCCGCAGCAACGACAGGATGTCGGTGTCGGTCCCGCCCGGCTCGCAGCCGCCGGCGCGGCTTTGTTTTAGCAGACCGCCGATCCGGTCCAACGCGACCAGGATCGAGCCGACCATCGCCGGGTCGCCCGCGTTGCCCGCCGTGGCGTCGCGCCGCAGCCGTTCGAGCACGTTCTCGGTCGCGTGGGCCACCGCCGCGAGTCGGTTCAGGCCAAGGAACCCGCCGGTTCCTTTCAACGTGTGCATCAGCCGGAACGCCTCGCTCAGCGCCGCGATGTCGCCCGGCTCGCGCTCGAGCCGCAGCACCGCCGGCTCGATCGCGGCCAGGCTCGCCTCCGCCTCGTCGAGGAATTCCAACAGGATGTCCTGGTCGACGGCCGACTCGGCGCTCTCGTTGCTGACAAACAGGTCCATGCGCGCCCACTGCGGTATCCGGCATCTGTGCGCTTGGCGTGTGAAGGCCGGGTTAAGCCCAGCGCAGGCGCATGGTGGTACTGCCCGCCAGGCCCACGGCGACGCGGTCGCGGTGGGCGATCGCGGCGAGCGTCGCCCCCGCGACGTCACGCGGCTCCGCGTCGCACAGTGCCCGATGCGCCGCAGCCGGGTCGGCCAGCCACGTCGCGAGCCCGGGCGGCCACGCGGCGCCGATCCCGTCGATGTCGATCCGCAGGTCGTCCGACAGCTCGATCACGCCGCCGCGCGGCAACGCTTCGGCGGCGACGACCAGCGCGGTCAACGCCAACGCGACATGCGGCGGCGGTAGGGCACCGGCCAGCCGCTCGAGCCGAAACCGGACCCGCCCCGCCCCGGGCAACGCCGGCAGCAGCTCGCGTAACTCGGAAATCGGCATCGGCTGCCCGGCCGCGTGCCACATCGCCCGCATCAGCCGCAGCCGCCGCCTCAACAGCAACACGCACTCGGCCGCGATCTCCGCCGCGTCGGGGTCGCCGGCGAGCTCGATCGCGCCGCCCAGCGCGCCCACCACGCCGGCCAGGTCGTGGGTGGCGCGCTCCATCAGCACGCCGCCGAGCCGCAGCATGTCGTCCATCGCGGTCATCACGCCACCTTCGGCCAGCTGCCGCGCTATCATGCGACCAAACGCGGAGGCACCGTGAGCGAGCGAGGCGGTTCGACGCTGGAACCCGGACAATGGGTGCGCCACCCGACCGAGCCCGACTGGGGCGTGGGCCAGGTGCAGTCCGTGGTCGGGTCGCGCGTGACGGTCAACTTCGAGGACCGGGGCAAGGTGCTGGTCAACACCCGCGTGGTCGGCCTGGTCGTGCTCGACCGTTGATGGGCTTGCGGCACGCGCGGCGGTGCACGACGTTCACTGCCACATGAGCCACGTCGCACCCAATCCACTGGTCGATCCGTTCGGCCGCGCCGTGAACTACCTGCGCGTGTCGGTCACCGACCGCTGCGACCTTCGCTGCGTCTACTGCATGGCCGAGGACATGACGTTCCTGCCGAAGGCGCAGGTGCTGTCGCTGGAGGAGCTTGAGCGGGTCTGCGCCGCGTTCATCCGGCTCGGCACGACCAAGCTGCGGGTGACCGGCGGCGAGCCGCTGGTGCGGCGCGACGTGATGACGCTGATCCGCAACCTGGGTGCCCGGATCGGCGCGGGCGGCCTGCGGGAACTGACGCTGACCACCAACGGCACGCAGCTCGCCAAGCACGCCGAGGCGCTGGCGGCGGCGGGGGTGCGGCGGGTCAACGTGAGCCTGGACACGCTGCAACCGGAGCGGTTCGCCGCGATCACCCGCTGGGGCCGGCTCGACGTGGTGCTGGGCGGCATCGCGGCGGCGCAGGCGGCGGGCTTGCGGGTGAAACTGAACGCGGTGGCGTTGCGGGGCGTGAACGAGGACGAGTTCGACGCCATGCTCGACTGGTGCGGCGCTCGCGGCATCGACCTGACGCTGATCGAGACGATGCCGCTGGGCGAGATCGACGCCGACCGCACGGACCAATACCTGCCGCTGTCGATGGTGCGGGCGCGATTGCGCCGCCGCTGGACGCTGGACGACACCGACTACGTCACCGGTGGTCCGGCGCGGTACTACACCGTGCGCGAGACCGGGGCGCGAATCGGCTTCATCACGCCGATGACCCACAACTTCTGCGAGAGCTGCAACCGAGTGCGGCTGACCTGCACCGGGACGCTCTACATGTGCCTCGGGCAGGACGACGCGGCCGATTTGCGCGGGGTGCTGCGGTCGGGCGCGGACGACGTGGCGCTCGATCAAGCGATCCGCGAGGCGATCACGCGCAAGCCGAAGGGGCACGACTTCATCATCGACCGCGCCAGTTCGGTCCCGGCCGTCGCGCGGCACATGAGCACGACGGGGGGATAGATGAGCGTTGGTCGCCAGAGCGCCGCGTTGTTTCTCGCGACGTTCCTTGCGACCCCGGCCACCGCCGCGTCGATGACCAGCTCGCCGTTCGGCACCACTGCGGACGGCACGCCTGTCGGCAGCTACACCCTGACAACCGGCGGCGGCGTGAGCGTCACGTTCATGAGCTATGGCGGCGCCGTCACCGACGTCGTGACGCCGGACCGGAATGGCCGTCCCGGGCACATCGTGCTCGGCTTTCCGACGCTGCGCGGCTACGAGACGGACGGCGCGCGGGCCGAGCTGTACTTCGGGGCGCTGCTCGGCCGCTACGCCAATTGGATCGACCGGGGCCGCTTCAGCCTGGACGGCCACCAATACCAGCTCTCACTCTCCGATCCGCCGAACACGATCCACGGCGGCAAGCGGGGGTTCGACAAGCGGGTCTGGAACGTGCAGCCCCAAGCCGCCCTGGGCCAGAGCGTCGGCGCGCGGCTGAGCTACACCAGCGCCGACGGCGAGGAGGGCCTTCCGGGCAGGCTACGGGTCGTCGTGACCTACACGCTGTCCGAGGACGGCGTGTTCACCATCCGCTACGAGGCGGTGACCGACCGGAACACGATCCTCAATTTGTCCAACCATATGAATTTCAATCTCGCCGGCGCCGGGTCGCCCGGTGGCATCCTGCGGCACGTGCTGACCGTGCACGCGGGCCGCTACCTGCCGCTCGATGGAAGCCAGCTGCCGCTCGGGCCGCTCGCGTCCGTAGACGGCACCCCGTTCGACTTCCGCAGGCCGACGGCGATCGGCGCGCGCATCCACGACACCAACGACCAGCTCGCGATCGCCAACGGCTACGATCAGTACTGGGTGCGCGACGCCGGCGGCGATCCCGCGCGACCGATCGTGCACGCGTTCGATCCCGCGAGCGGACGGACGATCGATTGCGCCACCACCGAGCCGGGCGTGCAGATCTACACCGCCGACTGGTTCGACGGCTCCGTCAGCGGCACCGGCGGCCGCTACGACAAGTATGCGGCGTTCACGCTGGAAACCCAGCACTACCCCGACAGCCCGAACCACCCCGACTACCCCACCACAGAGCTCAAGCCGGGACAGATGTTCGCCAGCACCACGACGTTCCGCTTCGGCGTCGAGCAGTAGCGGCCGTCAGTTCGGCTGCACGACGACGGTGCCGGTCGGGGGCTGTTGCTGGATCACGATCGGGGTCGGACTGGCGGTTTCGGTGTAGCTGAGACAGCCGGCCAGCGGCGTCGCGCAGACGGCCAGCAACAAAATGCGGATCATGGAAGCTCCTGTGCTGTCGGTAGCCTAAGCGGAGGGCGCCCAGCCTGTCATCATCGCCAGCCGCAGCGTCGCGATCGCCCGGCCGTCCTCGGTCGGCAGGGCGGCCAGCGCCATCGGGAACAGGGCGCGCGAGGGGATGCGGCGGTCGCGGATGGTGACGGCGTTGGCCTCGCCGGCCGCGCGCAGGTCGCGCAGCAGCGCGAACGGGTCGGCGTAGAGCAGCCGGATCTCGTCGAGGTCGGCGACCGGCACCACGAAGCCGGCGCGCTGCAGCAGCCCGGCACAGTCGCGCAGGTCGGCGAACGGGGCGACCCGGGGTGACAGGCCGCCGGTCAGGGCGACCTCGGCCTCGGTTAGCGCGGTCCGCAGTTCGCCCAGCGTGCCGAGTGCCGGGACGCTCGCCAGCAGCAACCCGTCCGGGCGCAGGCAGCGGCGCAGCTGGATCAGCGCGCCGGGCAGGTCGTTGACGGTGTGCAGCGACAGGCTGGCGACGATCAGGTCGAACGAGTTGGGCCCGAACGGCACCCACTCCTCGTCGGCCGCGACGGCCACTCCGCCGGCCCGCGCCGCCATGCGGGCCGACAGGTCGCACGACACGACGTCGATGCCGCGCCCCTGCAGCAGCGGCGCCACCGCGCCGCGCCCGCCGACGTCGAGCGCCTGGGTGAAGCGAATTTTCGTGTCGTCGAGCCGGTCGACCAGCCGCTCGGCCGCGTCGCGGAGCACGTCGGCGACCCGGTCGACGGTGGCCGCCGCACGATCATGGTGGCGCCGGACGGCGGTTCGGTCGAATATGTCCGCTTCGGTATCCATAGGGTGTCCAGATGCTTGCGGTGGGGATGTGGGGTCGGCCGGCGTGGGCGCGAGCCGGCTGGGTGCTGGGACGCACGCTCGACATGCTGTTGCCGCCGACGTGCCTCGGGTGCGACGCCGCGACCGACGCGCCGGGGCGGTTCTGCCCCGCGTGTTTCAGGGCGGTGGCATTCATCGGCGCACACTGTTGCGACGCCTGCGGGCTCGGTTTTGCCTACGCGCGGCAGGCCCAGGGCGGGCTGTGTCCCGAGTGCGCCGGCGACCGGCCGGTGTGGCGGCATGGCCGGGCGGCGCTGACCTACGACGGGCCGGCGAAGAAACTGGTGCTGGCGTTCAAGCACGGCGACCGGCCTGAGCACGCGCGGGCGCTGGCGGCCATGATGGCGCGCGCCGGGGCCGGGTTGCTGGCCGGGGCCGACCTGCTGGTGCCGGTGCCGTTGCACCGCGCCCGGCTGCGGCGGCGGCGCTACAACCAGGCGGCGATGCTGTCTCACGCGCTGACCCGGCTCGGTGGCCCCGTGACGCTGGCGGACGCGTTGCGGCGGACGCGGGCGACGGACAGCCTCGGCCACCTCGGGGTATTCGCCCGGGCGGCGGCGTTGCAAGGCGCGATCGCCGCGCGGCCGTCGCGGGTGGCGGCGTTGCACGGCCGGCGCGTGGTGCTGGTCGACGACGTGCTGACCACCGGCGCCACCGCGACGGCGTGCGCCGAGGCGTTGATGGCCGCCGGCGTCGCCTCAGTCGACGTACTGGTGGCGGCCCGCGTGCCCCGGCGATCGTGATGGGGCTTGCGCCCGGCGCGCCGCGTCCTGAATTTGTGGCCTGAATGTCTGTTGGAGAGACCGTGCCCGACGTCGAAATCTACACCCAGCCGTGGTGCGCGTTCTGCTCGCGCGCGAAAAACCTGCTGGACTCGAAGCATGTCGCCTACCGCGAGATCGACGCGCCGCATGGCACGCCGCAGCGGGCCGAGAGCGTCAAGCGGTCCGGCGGGCGTACCACCATGCCACAGATCTTCATCGACGGCCGCCATGTCGGCGGCAGCGACGATCTGGCGGCGCTGGAACGCGGCGGGAAACTCAACGCCTTGTTGGATATCCAGACGGCATGATCCACTACGCCCTTCGCTGTGGCGCCGAGCACGCGTTCGACGGCTGGTTTCGCGACAGCGCCGCCTATGAGGCGCAGGCGGCCGCCGGCCTGATCACCTGCCCAACCTGCGGCGAGCGCCAGGTGGCCCGCGCGCTGATGGCGCCGGCGGTGCGGACCAAGCCGAAGCCGGCGGTGCAAACGAAGGCGGTGGCGGTGGCGCCCGACATGCCGGACGGGATGCGGGCGATGCTGCAGCGGGTGCGGGCCGAGGTCGAGGCGAACTGCGACTACGTCGGCGACGCGTTCGCGGCCGAGGTGCGGGCGATGCACGACGGCGAGCAGGATTCTCGGCCGATCTACGGCGAGGCGACCGACGCGCAGGCGGAGGCGCTGGCGGACGACGGGATCGAGGTGGGGCGTATCCCGTGGCTGCCTCGGTCGGACGCTTAGGTTGAGTAAGAGGGGACGAACGGACAGCGGGTATAGCTAGCGGCGCACGCTGATTGGTGACTTGTGGTGGAACACGGAACGTCGGCTTTCCAATGGAGCACACGGGAGATAGTCGTTTGCCCAGCGTGTCTTCGCTGCGACTGAAGCTGGCACTATGGTAAGCTGCTAAGCGCTAGCGGACTAAGTTTCGCTTGGAATCCGAGCGATGACCTTGATTTCGAAATCGAAGCCGGCAAGCCAATTGACGCCGATTGCTGTCCAGTTTGGATAAGGAGCCCGTTCGAAGATCTCGTTCTTTACAGCCATGATGGTTTCAAATTGGTTTTTGGGATCGGTATGAAACGTCGTTACGTCGACGATGTCATCAAACCCACACCCGGCTGCCAGCAGCGTTGCACCCAGATTGGCAAACGCCAAACGAACCTGGTCGGCAAAATCTGGTTCAGGCGAGCCATCGCCACGACTCCCTACCTGCCCGGACACAAACAGTAGATTGTCGGACCGGATGGCAGCCGAATAGCCATGCGCTTCGTAGAGAGCATGACGGTTTGCAGGAAAAACCGCATCACGTTGGGTCATGAACAATCCCTTCAGGCATCTATCCAGCACGAGCGGAGGGCTCTGCTGGCACTTTTAACAAACCTGACACAATCTGATATACGTCAGGTATATCAAGACACTCATACGAGCCGTATGTCAAACGAAATACGCACCGTATCTGACGGGAAGGGTTGCTGTGGCTGCAAAGCGTCGTAGTGAAACAATGGAAGAGAATCGCGTGAAGCTGATTGCGGCCGCGCGAAAAGCGTTTGCCTCAAAGGGTTTCGCCGCGTCGTCAATGGATGAACTTACCGCTGATGTCGGGCTCACGCGAGGTGCCCTCTATCACAACTTTGGCGATAAGAAGGGGCTGCTTGGTGCTGTCGTGGCAGAAGTCGACGGCGAGATGGCTGCGCGTGCGCAACAGGCTGGCGCGGTTGCTGGAAATGCCTGGGAGGGGCTGCTTGCAGAAGGAGCGGCTTATATCGAGATGGCGCTGGATCCCGAAGTACGGCGGGTCGTCCTGCTGGACGGACCTGCGTTCCTGGGTGATCCCTCCCGGTGGCCAAGCCAGAACGCCTGTCTAGATACGACTAAGCAGGCGATTGCGAACTTAGTATCAAGAGGTGTCATGAAGCCGGTCGACATCGAGGCTGCCGCTCGCCTTCTGAGCGGTGCGGCGTTGAATGCGGCGCTGTGGGTGGCGGCCAGTGACGAGCCGCAATTCATCTTACCTAAGGCGATCGAAGCGTTCCGGCTTATGGCGACAGGTTTTCTGGCCGAGCAAAGCTGACTCTACCCTCCGGTAAATTTAGGCTTTGTGTGACAGATGCGCGCTCGCTAACAGACTCGGGAAAAGCGAGTATAGTTCTCGATGTTGGAAAAGGGTCGAAACCGGTCGGACTGGGTCTCGACCTACCTCTTCTTCGCCGCTGCCAAATCGACATCGACGCCGACCTCGAACGCCACCCACTGCGGGCTTTGCCACTTGCCCTGGTCGACGCCGAACTTGCTGCGGACGGCGGCGTTGGAATAGCGGCGTGGGTTACTTGGATACTGCTGGTGGACGGCGGGTTCGAATTGCGTCGAGTGTTGTGGCCGGGTGTAGCGGACGGATGTCCCGTGTTCCGCGCGAGAACGAATGGAGCTTATGAGCATGGGTTTACTGCGTCGTTCTGTCATTGCTGCGGCTCTTGGCGCGCTGCTCGTGCTTTCGGCCACCGCACACGAGATTGCCGATCCGTCCATCAAGCACGATGCCCGCGATGGCGTCGTCCGGCTCTACGGCGCCGGCGGACCCGACACCGCGTTTAAGAAGGTCGCAGCCGTGTTCACGGCGGAAACGGGCATCAAGGTCGAGATCACCGGCGGTCCGGAGCCGACCTGGTCGAAGAAGGCGCAAGCCGATGCCGACATCCTGTGGGGCACGGCCGAGGAAGACATGACGGCCTTGCTCGAAACCTACACTACTTTCTCTTGGGCCGACGTTACCCCGATCTATATCCGCCCGGCGATCGTCGCGGTCAGGAAGGGCAACCCGAAGGGCATTCACGCCTTCGAAGACCTGCTGCGGCCGGGGATACGCATCATCGTGACGGAGGGGGCCGGTGTCGCCAATACCTCCGGCACCGGTACGTGGGAGGACGTCGCGGGCCGCACCGGCAGCCTCGACGAGGTCAAGCGCTTCCGCAGTAACATCATCGGATTCGGCAAGGGAAGCGGCCCGAGCTTCAAGATGTTCGTTGCCAAGAATGCGGATGCCTGGATCACGTGGCCTGATTGGCCCCTCACCCACCCGGACGTGGCGCAGATCGTGGATCTTCCCGAACGGCGGCGGATATGGCGCGACGTGAGCGTCGTTCTGGCACCGGACGCTGATCCCGAGGCCCAGCGCTTTCTCGAGTTCCTCAGCAGCGCCCGCGGCGCGGAGATCATGAAGACCGAGGGCTGGGTGCGCTAACCCGTTCGTGCGTGCTTCCCCGCGCAAGCCGCACGCCCCCCCCGTCGCCTTAGCGGCGATTGCTGGCCCTACCCCTTCTTCGCCGCCGTCAAATCCACATCCACGCCGACCTCGAACGCCACCCACTGCGGGCTTTTCCACTCGCCCTGGCCGACGCCGAACTTGCTGCGGAGCAATTCCATGCGCCCGACCGCGTGGGCGGTGTCGCCGGCGACCACCAGCGTGAACGGCAGCGTCACCGGCAGCTTCACGTCGCGGATCGCCAGCGTGCCGACCGCCTCGTAGGCGTCGCCACCCTTCGGCTTGAAACCGGTCGCCTCGAACGTCGCCTTGGGGAACTTGCCGGCGTCAAACCAGTCGGCGGTCGGCAGCGCCTCATCCTTTTGCGGATCGCCGGTCGCGGCACTGGCCATGTCGATCACCACCGAGGCGTGCCCGGCCTCGGGGTGGGCGGGGTCGAAGCTGATCGTCGCCACGAACGTCTTGAACGAGCCGGTGAACGGCGTGCCGGCCTGGACGCCGGAAAAGCCGAGGTGGCTTTTGCCCGCGTCGACCACCCAGTCCGCGGCCAGGGCGGGAGCGGCGGCCAGCAGCAACCCGGTAGTCAGCAAGATCAATGCGCGCATGGTAGAACCGTCCTAGGTGGTGGTGGAGCGCCGCCGCCACAGCGGCAGCATGCGCCACAGCACGTCGTCGTGCTTGCTCAGTTGGTGCCGCAACGCCGCGCCGACGTGCAGCGCGATGAAGCCGATCAGGGTGAACGCGATCAGCGCGTGCACGGTCTTGAGCGCCGCCTCGACGGCGGCCTTGTCGTGCAACGTCGACAACACCGGCAAGTGCGGCCACGGCACGACGCCGAATAGCACGGTCGGGATGTTGTATCGGCTCGCCGACACCATCGCCCAGCCGGTCAGCGGCATCGCCAGCATGAACGCGTACAGCAACAGGTGCGCGCCGTGGGCGGCCCGCCGCTCGAGTTTCGGCACGCTGGCCGGCAACGGCGGCGGCGGGTTGGCCAGCCGCCAGGCGATCCTCACCGCCACCAGCAGCAGAATGGTGATGCCGACCGACTTGTGCAGCTGATACATCGCAAACAGCGTCGCCGGCTTCAGCGACAGCTGGGTCATCACCAGGCCCAGCCCCAGCATGAACAGGATCGCGAGCCCGATCGCCCAATGCAGCACGATGGCGACGGCGGTGTAGCGCTGCGGCCGGACCGCGCCGGATACGTAGGCCGTGCCTGCCGTCGCCTCGGACATGCTACTGCTTCAGGAACGCGCCGTTGAGGGTCAGGCGCGTCTCGTCGCCGATGTAGGGCGCGTACTGCTTGACGCCGAAGTCGGTGCGCTTGATCTCGCCGGTCGCCAGGAAGCCCAGCGTGTAGACCTTGAACATCGGGTTCGGCCCGGCGCCGAGGAACTTTACGTCCAGCGTCACCGGCTTGGTGACTCCGTGCATGGTGAGGTCGCCGGTCACCTTGGCGGCGTCCTTGCCGGTGGCGACGACCTTGGTGGACTTGAACGTGATGGTCGGAAACTGCTTGGCATCGAACCACTGTTCGGACGCCAGCTCGCCGTTCAGCTTGGTGCTCGGCGTGTTGATGCCGTCGACCGGGATGGTGACGTCGAGCTTGTCGTTAGCCGGCGTCTTGGGGTCGAGCACGAGCGAGCCGGTTACCTTGTCGAAGCGGCCCTGGTATTCCGAGAACCCGAGGTGGCTCACCGCCCAGAACACCTGGGTGTGGTCGGGATCGACGGCGAAGGTGCCGGCCTGCACGGCGGTGACGTCCTTGCTGGCCTGCGCGAACGCTGAACCGGACAGCCCGGTTGCGGCAAGCAGCAGGGTGGCGGCGAGAGTGGTCCTCATGCGGGCGTCGTCCTTCGTTACAAGACCCGGCATATGAGGACGGGCAGAGCACCAACAAGACGGCCGAATCTCGCGCATGTCCATCTAGTTCGTGTATAGACTTTCCATGGACGCCTTGTCGCTGGACCAGCTCCGGGTGCTGCTCGCGGTCGTCGACCACGGCAGCTTTTCGGCCGCCGCCCGCACGCTGCGCCGGGCGCAGTCGGCGGTGACGTACGCGGTGCAGCGGATGGAGGAGCAGGTTGGGGTCGCGCTGTTCGACCGGACCGCCTACCGCCCGGTGCTGACCGAGGCCGGCCGCGCGCTGCTGCCCCGCGCGCGCCGGATCACCGAAGAGGTGGCGGCACTGCGTGCGCAGGCGCGCGGCATCGCCGGCGGGCTGGAGCCCGAGTTGGCGATCGTCGTCGAGACGCTGTTCCCAATGTGCCGGCTGGTGGCCGCACTGGCGGCGTTCAGCCTGCGCCACCCAACCGTGCCGACCCGGCTGTTCGTGGAAAACCTGGGGGCCGCGACGTCCCTGCTGGTCGACGGCACCTGTGCGATCGGCGTGATGCCGCTGCCGTTCGCGCACGGCGAAGATTTGGTGGCAGCCCCGGTGCTCGACGTCGAGCTGTTGCCGTTGGCGGCACCGAACCATCCGCTCGCCGCGTTCGACGGCCCGATCCCGACCGACGCGTTGCGCGAGCATGTGCAGCTGGTGCTGACCGACCGTTCGGCGCGCACCCAGGGCCGCGATTTCAACGTGCTGTCCGCGCGCACCTGGCGGATCGGCGACATGGGGGCCAAGCACGCGCTGCTGCTGGCCGGGCTCGGCTGGGGCAGCCTGCCGCGCCACCTGGTCGAGGACGATCTGGCGCACGGGCGGCTGGTGGCGCTGCGCCCGGCGGAGCTGGCGGCCAACGAGGGCCGGGTGCGGTTGCCGTTCATCGTCGCCCACGCGCGCGCCCAGCCGCTCGGCCCGGCGGGGACCTGGCTGTTCGGCCAACTGGCCGCCTCCATTGACGAGACCGTCGCAGCTGCGCCATACGCGGCGCTTAGCCGGCCCGCGAGTGTTCGCGCGCCGGCTAGTTCGTCGTTGAAAGTCGTCTGACCCTGTGTTCGAGGCTCTTTCCAGCAAGCTGACCGGCGTGTTCGACCGCCTGCGGACCCGCGGGTCGCTGGGCGAGGTCGACGTCGCCGAGGCGCTGCGCGAGGTGCGGCTGGCGTTGCTCGACGCCGACGTCGCGTTGCCGGTGGTCAAAGACTTCATCGCCCGGGTGCGCGAGCGGGCGGTCGGCGCCGAGGTGATCGACAGCGTCTCGCCCGGCCAGCAGGTCGTAAAGATCGTCAACGACGTGCTGGTGGAAGCTTTGGGCGGCGCCGGCGCGGTCGGGCTGAACCTGAACGCGGCGGCCCCGGTCGCGATCCTGATGGTCGGGTTGCAGGGCTCGGGCAAGACCACCACCAGCGGCAAGATCGGCCTGCGGCTGGCCACGCGCGGGCGCAAGAAGGTGCTGCTGGCCAGCCTCGACGTGCAGCGCCCGGCGGCACAGCTGCAGTTGCAGCAGCTGGCCGAGCGGGCGGGGGTCCGCAGCCTGCCGATCGTGGCCGGGCAGGGGCCGCTCGAGATCGCGCGGCGCGCGATGGACGTGGGCCGGCGCGAGGGGTTCGACGTCGTGGTGCTCGACACCGCCGGCCGGCTGTCGATCGATGCGGCGCTGATGGCCGAGGTCACCGCCGTGCGCGATGCGACGCAGCCGGCGGAGACGCTGCTGGTGGTCGACGCGATGACCGGCCAGGACGCGGTCAACACGGCCCGCGCGTTCAACGAAGCGCTGGGTGTCACCGGCATCGTGATGACCCGCATGGACGGCGACGCGCGCGGTGGTGCGGCGTTGTCGATGCGCGCGGTCACCGGCGCGCCGATCAAGCTGATCGGCTCGGGCGAGAAGATCGACGCGTTAGAAGAGTTCTATCCGGAGCGCGTGGCGGGCCGCATCCTGGGGCTTGGCGACGTCGTCGGCCTGGTCGAGCGGGCCGCCGAGACGATCGACCAGGAGGACGCGGAGAAGCTCGCCAAGAAGATGGCGCGGGGTCAGTTCGACCTCGACGACTATGCCAAGCAGCTGCGCCAGATCACCAAGATGGGCAGCCTGAAGTCGATCATCGGGATGCTGCCGGGGGCGGGCAAGCTGTCGGCCCAGCTCGACGCGGCCGGTGGCGGCGACATTGACAAGCTGATGCTGGGACGGCAGGCGGCGATCATCGGCAGCATGACGCCGGCCGAGCGACGGACGCCGGACATCATCAAGGCGAGCCGCAAGAAGCGCATCGCGGCCGGCAGCGGTAGCACGGTGCAGGACGTCAACCGGCTGCTAAAGCAGTTCGACGACATGTCCGGGATGATGAAGCGGATGAGCAAAATGGGCGCCAAGGGTTTGGCGCGCGGGGGGCTGCAGGCCCTGATGCCGCGCCAGGGCCAGCGCCGTCCCTATTAACGGAGAGATTCTATCATGGGCCTAAAGATCAGGTTGGCGCGCGCGGGCGCCAAGAAGCGTCCGTACTACCACATTGTCGTCGCCGACAGCCGCAGCCCGCGCGACGGGCGGTTCATCGAGCGGGTGGGCAGCTACAACCCGATGCTGCCGGCCGACCACGCCGAGCGGGTGCGGCTGCAGAATGAGCGCATTACCCACTGGCTAGGCGAGGGGGCGCTGGCGACCGACCGCGTGGCCCGCTTCATCGGCCGTGCGGGCCTGGCGCCGATGCCGGCGTTCAAGGAGCGCGCGCAGCCGGTGCAGTCGGCCCCGAAGAAGAAGGCGCAGGAGCGCGCCAAGGCCGCCGCGGCAGCCGCCGGTTAGTTCCAGTTGCCGTCGGAGAACATCCTGCTGGGCGTGATCGGCCGGCCGCATGGCGTGCGCGGGCTGCTGCATGTCCACGCCTACACCGACGACCCGGCGGCGCTGACGCGCTACGGCGCGCTGCACGACGACACGGGAGCCCTGTTCCGCATCCGCTGGCGCGGCGAGGGTGTCGCCGAGGTGGCGCACGTCGTCGACGGCAAGCGAACACCGGTCACGACGCGCGACGAGGCGGCCAAGCTGGTCAACACCCGCCTCCATGTCGCCCGCGCGCGATTGCCGAAACCGGCCGAGGACGAGTTCTATCTCGCCGACCTGATCGGGCTGGCGGCGATCGGCCCCGATGGCGTCGAACTGGGCCGGATCGACGCGGTGCACGACTATGGCGCGGGCGTCTCGATCGAGGTCGGGGCACTGCTGCTGCCGTTCACCCGCGCGGTGGTGCCGGAGGTCGATCTGGCGGCAGGGCGCGTCATGGTGGTGCCGCCGGCCGAGCTGGTGGTGCCGTGACGTGGCGGGCGGACGTGCTCACCCTGTTTCCGGCGATGTTTCCGGGGCCGCTTGGGCAGTCGCTGGCCGGTCGCGCGCTCGACGCCGGACGCTGGTCGCTGGGGGCGCACGACATCCGCGACCACGGCATCGGCCGCCATCGCGCGGTCGACGACACGCCGTGCGGCGGCGGGGCTGGAATGGTGCTGCGGCCGGACGTGATCGACGCGGCGCTGGCACCGTTCTCGGACGGCCGGCCGGCGATCTATCTGTCGGCGCGCGGCACGCCGTTCGATCAGGCGATGGCCGGCGAACTCGCGGCCGGCCCCGGTGTCGTGCTGCTGTGCGGCCGGTTCGAGGGTGTGGACCAGCGTGTCATCGACGCGCGCAAACTTCGCGAAATCTCGGTCGGCGATTACGTGCTGAGCGGCGGCGAGCCGGCCGGGTTGGTGTTGCTCGACGCCTGCGTGCGGCTGCTGCCGGGCGTCATGGGCAGTGAGGCCAGCGCCGCCGAGGAAAGCTTTGGCGACGGATTATTGGAATACCCGCAGTACACCCGCCCGGTGGAATGGAACGGCCGCGCGGTGCCGCCGGTGCTGCTGTCCGGCGACCACGGTGCCATCGCCGCGTGGCGGCACACCGAGCGGCTGCGCGTCACCCGGGCGCGCCGGCCCGACCTTGTTGCGCCGCATGGCGCGGCTGCCTAAATTCGACGTCGTAAAGGACCAACCCCCATGAACATCATCCAGACCTACGAGGCCGAGCAGATCGCGCGGCTGACCGCCATCCGGCCCGTGCCCGTGTTCCAGGCCGGCGACACCGTTCGCGTGTCGGTCAAAGTAGTCGAGGGGGAGCGGACCCGCGTGCAGGCGTTCGAGGGCGTCTGCATCGCCCGCTCGAACAAGGGTCTGGGCAGCAACTTCACCGTGCGTAAGATCAGCTACGGCGAGGGCGTCGAGCGCGTGTTCGCGCTGTATGCGCCGACCATCGCCGAGATCGCCGTCGTGCGCCGGGGCGACGTGCGCCGCGCCAAGCTGTATTATCTGCGCGACCGCCGCGGCAAGTCGGCCCGCATCGCCGAGCGCGCGCGCGACGTGCCGGGCACCAAGGGTGTTCCGGCCCCGGCCGTGTCCGCTCCCGTCCCGGCGCCCGAACCCGCAGCCGCCGAGTAGCCGCCATGCCGCGCACGCTGTTCGACAAAGTCTGGGACGCGCACGTCGTCGAGCGTCTGCCCGACGGCACCTGCGTGCTCTACATCGACCGCCACCTGGTCCACGAGGTTACCAGCCCGCAGGCGTTCGAGGGCCTCAGGCTCGCCGGCCGCCCGGTGCGCCGGCCCGACGCGACGGTCGCGGTGGCCGACCACAACGTGCCGACGTCGGACCGCAGCCTGCCGATCGAGGAGGCCGACAGCCGCATCCAGGTCGAGACGCTGGAGCGCAACGTCGACGCGTTCGGCGTGCCCTACATCCCGATGCGCGACGCGCGGCAGGGCATCGTGCACATCGTCGGGCCGGAGCAGGGGATCAGCCTGCCCGGCATGACCATCGTCTGCGGCGACAGCCACACCTCGACCCACGGGGCACTCGGCGCGTTGGCGTTCGGCATCGGCACCAGCGAGGTCGAGCATGTGCTCGCGACCCAGACGCTGCTGCAGAAGCCGGCGAAGAACATGCTGGTCCAGGTCGACGGCACGCTCGGGTTCGGGGTGACCGCCAAGGACGTCATGCTGGCGATCATTCGCGAGATCGGCACGGCGGGCGGCACCGGGCACGTGATCGAATATGCGGGCGAGGCGATCCGGGCGCTCGGCATGGCGGGGCGGCTGACGATCTGCAACATGTCGATCGAGGCGGGTGCCCGGGCGGGCATGGTGGCGCCGGACCAGACCACGTTCGACTACATCGAAGGCCGGCCGCTGGCGCCGAAGGGTGACGCGTTCGACCGCGCGGTGGAATACTGGCGGACGCTGCCGAGCGACGCGGGTGCGGTGTACGATCGCACGGTGGTGCTGGACGCGGCTGACATCGCGCCGATGGTGACCTGGGGCACCAGCCCCGAGACGGCGCTGCCGATCACCCATGCGGTGCCCGATCCGGCGGCCGTCGCCGATCCCGACGCGCGGGCGCAGGTGCAACGAATGCTCGATTACATGGGCCTTCGCGCGGGCGAGCGGCTCGCTGCGTTGCCGGTCGACGTGGTGTTCCTCGGCAGTTGCACCAACGGCCGGATCGAGGATCTGCGCGCCGCCGCCGCCGTGGCACGGGGGCGTAAGGTCGCGGACGGCGTGCGCGCGATGGTGGTTCCGGGTTCGGGGCTGGTGAAGTTGCAAGCCGAGGTCGAGGGCCTGGACCGCGTGTTCGTCGACGCCGGGTTCGAGTGGCGTGAGGCGGGGTGCTCGATGTGCCTCGGCATGAATCCGGACAAGCTGCGACCGGGCCAGCGCTGCGCCAGTACCTCGAACCGCAACTTCGAGGGTCGCCAGGGGCCGGGCGGGCGGACGCATCTGCTGTCGCCGGCGATGGCGGCGGCGGCGGCAGTGACGGGGCGGCTGACGGATGTGCGGGAGATGATGGGCTGATGCAGGCGTTCACCACGCTTACCGGCGTCGCGGCCCCGTTGCCGCTCGCCAACGTCGATACCGACAAGATCATCCCGGCGCGGTTCCTGAAAACCATCTTGCGCACCGGCCTTGGGGCTAACCTGTTCGACACGCTGCGGTTCGCCCCGGACGGCGCCGAGCGGCCGGAATTCGTGTTGAACCAGCCGCCCTACCGCCACGCCGAAATCCTGATCGCCCACGAGAACTTCGGCTGCGGTTCGTCGCGCGAGCACGCGCCGTGGGCGTTGCTCGACTTCGGCATCCGCTGCGTGATCGCGCCGAGCTTAGCCGACATCTTCCACACCAACTGTTTCAAGAATGGCATTCTCCCCATCGTACTGCCGCGCGAGGTTTGCGACGCGCTGATGGAAGACGCGCGCATGGGCGGCAACGCGCGCCTGACCGTCGACCTGGAACGGCAGGTCGTGATCCGCCCGTCCGGCGAGGAGGTTGCGTTCAGCATCGACCCGTTCCGGCGCGAGCTGTTGCTGGGCGGCCTCGACGAGATCGCGCAGACCATGGCGCACGCGCCGGCGATCGACGGTTTTGAACGCCGGCACGCGGCCGAACAGCCGTGGCTGCCGGCGATCGCGGTCTGATGCCGGCCAACAAGCGCCTGCTGCTGCTGCCTGGCGACGGGATCGGGCCGGAGGTGATGACCGAGGTCCGCCACGTCATCGACTGGTTCGACCGCAAGCGCGCGCTCCGCTTCGACCTGTCCGAGGACCTGGTCGGCGGGGCGGCTCTGGACAAGCTCGGCGTGCCGGTCACCGACGCCACCATCCGGCGCGCGAAGGATGCCGACGCGGTGCTGTTCGGCGCGGTGGGCGGGCCGCAGTATGACGCGCTCGGCTTCGACAAACGGCCGGAGATCGCGATCCTGGCGTTGCGCCGCGAGCTCGGCCTGTTCGCCAATCTGCGCCCCGCCGTGGTGTTCGACCCGCTGGTGGACGCGTCCACGCTTAAGCCCGACGTGGTGCGCGGCCTGGACATCATGTTCGTGCGCGAGAGCACCGGCGGCATCTATTTCGGCGAGCCGCGCGGGATTTCGGACATCCCCGGCGGCGGCCGACGGGGCGTCAACACCGAAGTCTACACTACCATGGAAATCGAGCGCGTCGCCCGCGTCGCGTTCGAGCTGGCGCGCAAGCGGAGCAACCGCGTGTGCTCGGTCGAGAAATCCAACGTGATGGAGAGCGGCCTGCTGTGGCGCCAGACCGTTACGGCACTCGGCGCTGCCGAGTATCCGGACGTGGCGTTGAGCCACATGTACGCGGACAATTGCGCCATGCAGCTAGTTCGCAACCCGCGCCAGTTCGACGTTGTCGTGACCACCAACCTGTTCGGCGACCTGCTCTCCGATTTAGCGTCCATGGCGACCGGCAGCCTCGGGATGTTGCCGTCGGCGACGCTGGGTGCGGTGCAGCCCGACGGCCGCCGGCACGCGCTATACGAGCCGATCCACGGCAGTGCCCCCGATATCGCCGGCCAGGGAATCGCCAACCCGATCGCCCAGATGCTGAGCTTCGCGATGCTGCTGCGCTACTCGTTTGGCCTGGACGAGGACGCCGCACTGGTCGAGCGGGCGTGCGTGAACGTGCTGGGTGGCGGGCTGCGGACCGCCGATGTGATGGCGCCCGGATGCGGCCGGGTCAGCACGCACGTGATGGGCGACGCGATCGTGCGCGAGCTGGACAAGATCGGCGCGTAGCCTTCTTGCCCCTGGGCGGCGGGTCGGGTAAATCCGGGATGTCGCACCCGTAGCTCAATTGGATAGAGCACCAGACTACGAATCTGGGGGTTGGAAGTTCGAGTCTTTCCGGGTGCGCCAGCCGCTCAGTCCGCCGCGGCGAGCAGCCCCGACGCGTCGACCAGACCGCCGTTTTCCACCCGCAACGCGATGTCGTGGAAGCGTGCCACCGCCGCCCGGTGGGCCACCGACACCAGCGTCGTCTTCGGCAGCCGGGACCGCAACGTGGCGTAGATCTGCGCCTCGCTTTCGGCGTCGAGGTTGGCCGTCGCCTCGTCAAGGAACAGCCAGTCGGGTGCTGCCAGCAACGCCCGCGCGATCGCCAGCCGCTGCAGCTCGCCGCCCGACAGGCGTTGCGTCCAGTCCTCCTCGGCGTCGAGCCGGTCGGTGAGGTGGCCCAGTCCGGCGTCGGCCAGCGCCCCCTGCACGGCGGCCTCGGAATGGGACGCGGCGGCGTCAGGATAGGTGATCGCGTCGCGCAACGTGCCGAGTGGCACGTACGGTTTTTGCGGCAGGAATAGCGCGGTGCCGAGCGCCCGTCCGACGGTGCCGGAGCCGAACGGCCAGATGCCGGCCATCGCCCGCAACAGGGTCGACTTACCGGAGCCGGACCGACCCGAGATCACCACCGAATGCCCGGCGGCGAAATTGGCGTCGACGTGGGACAGCAACGGTGTGCCGTTCGGCAACGCGATCGTGGCATTCCGTAGGAAGTAGACCGGCGCCGGTTCGACCGTGAACCCTGCGCTCTCCTGGGACTGCGCCTGGGTGATGTCCGCCTCGAATAGCGTCAGGCGGTCGACGGTCGCGCGCCACACGGCCAACCCGCTGTAGTTGTCCACGATCCAGGACAACGATCCCTGAACCTGGCCAAACGCGCCGCTGGTTTGCGTGAGGCCGCCCAGGGTGAGCGCGCCCGAAAAGAACCGGGGCGCCGCCACGACCAGGGGGAAGATGCTGGCGAGCTGGCCGTATCCGACGGTCAGGATGTTGAGATAGACGAACTGCGTCATCAACCGACGCCAGTTCACCACCAGCCGGCCGAACCGGGCGCCGAGGTCGCGGCGCTCGCCCGCCTCGCCGGCGTTGAGCGCGATGCCCTCGGTGTTCTCACGCACCCGCACCAAGGCGAAACGCAGGTCCGCCTCGTATCTCTGCTTGCCGAACGCGAGTGCCGACAGTCGCCGCCCGACGAGGTGGGTCAGCACCGTCCCCACCAGCGAGTAGAGCAGCGCCACCCACACCATGAACGCCGGGATGGTCACGCCGAGGATGGTCGCCGGTCCCGACAGGCCCCACAGGATCGAGATGAACTTGAAGAACGTCACCACGGTCGCGAGCAGGTCGACGCCGAAGAACAGCACGCCCTGGGTGCCCACCACCGCATCGCCGATGAAGTCGCGTACGTCCTCTGCGATGCGCTGGTCGGGGTTGTCGACGTGCTTTGCCCCGGCGACCGCTTCGGGGGCGCTACGCAACAGGCCGAGCGTGTAGTAGGCGCGCTTGCCCAGCCAGCGGCCGATCAGCCGTTCCGTCTGCCAGCGCCGCCAGCGGATCTGCAGGAGTTGGGTGATGTAGACGCGCACGACCGCGAACGCGATGTAGACCGTGACCAGGATCGCGAAACCAGGGATCAGCCGCTCCGGCGTCTGCTTGTAGGTGGTCAGCAGGTCGACGAAGCTGTTCCAGTCCTTCTCCTGCAGCGACGTGAAGAAGGCGTTGTTCCAGTAGCTGAGCCAAACCACGATCTGCACCATGAACAGGCGTAGGGTGATCGAGGCCAGTAGCAGCGCCCACGCCGACCGGCGCTCGTCGGACTGCAGGAAGTAGGGCCGGCACAGCCGCCCGGTGTCCGCTAGAAATGAGCCGATGCCGCGCAACGCCGTCTCCGTCTACCTGTTGGTCGCCAGATCCGCGTCGAGTGCGGCCAGCCACGCCGTGAGCCGCTTGCGGTTCACGCCGAGGTCGGACTGCCCGTAGACGCTGCGGGAGAACAGCACGAGCGAGCCATCCGGATTGATGTGCATCGCGATTAAATCGGGGAAATTCAGGATCCGGCTCCGCGCGACGAAGTGCGCCTCGAGCCGGTCGTCGTATGCGACGTTGAGATACGTGCGCGGCTGGGCCAGCGCCACCCGGGTGACCGCCGCGTACAACGCCGCCGGTGGCACGTCGTAGCGCCGGGTGACGATGTCCGGCGCGGGGGTGAAATCCTGCGGTGCCGCGAGCGCGCTGTTCGGCGTCGCCGGTCGGACGAGATGGGAGAAGTCCATCGGCGCCGGCTTGGCGACGCCCTCCGCGCCGTGCCCCGCGCACCCCGACAGCAGCAGCCCCAGTAGCAGTGGCAGCGCGCGTTTCATGGCGTTGGCTCCGGACGAACGCGTAACCGTATCACACCGCGCACCGCCTCGCCCGTCACCGGCTTGCCCTTGCGCAGGATGTCGATGCGCCCGGCCTCGGCCAGCCGCACCGCGATCCGCCGCACCCGGCCCAGCAGCGGCTGCCACTCCGGCGTCATCGCGCGCACGACGTCGCTGGGGCAGATCGACCTGTCGGGGCCGCGCTCGGCGGTCAGGCGAAGCAGCTCGGCCTCCAGCGCCGCATCGTCGATCACTGCAGCACCGCCGCCGCCAGCGCCCGGCCGGACAGCCACGCCGCCTCGATACGACCGCCGAGGCACCAGTCCCCGCAGGCGCCGATCCGGGCGCGAGGATCCCAGAAGCACGGTTCGCCGGCCGCCTGCTCGACTTGCGCGTAACGCCAGCGGGTCGCGGCGACGGTCGCGGGTGTCGCGTGCGTGAACGCCTTCGCCAACTCGGGTGCCACGTCGGCCGCCTCGCGCTCGAGGTTGTCGCGGCTCCACGCGGCGGTCGCCTGCAACACCCAGGCGTCCGGCGTCGCGGGGCGGTCGGGCAGTGACGACTGCCGCGCCGCCCAGCCGACCGGGCCGTCCTTGCTCCGCACCACGTCGGGGCCGTCCAGCTTCGGGTCGAAGATCGCCATCGCGGTCCAGCTCGGCGCGTAGCGGGTCGCGGCGGCGCGGGCGGCGAAGGCGTGCTCGCCCAGCAACGGCACCGTCTGCGGCGCGGGCAACGCCAGCAGCACGGCGTCGAACGGCCCGGCCAGCTCGCCGCCGGTCTCGGTCGTGGCACCTGGCCGGCTGTCGGTCGCGGCTAGGTGGCGCACCCGCCAGCCGTCCGGGCCCGGGTGCAGGAACGCCGCCTGCCGCCCGGTCTGGATCGACAGGCCGTCCGCGAGGCCGCGCGTCATCGCCGACATTCCCGGCACGCCGACCCAGCGCACGTCGCGCTCGTCGCTCGCCGCCGGCCAGGGGGCGACGGTGCCGGCCGCCTGCATCTCGTGCATCAGCGCCAGAAAGCCTGGGTCGCGGGCAGTCGCGAATTGCGCGCCGTGGTCGAACTGCGCGTCGTTGGCCCGTCGTGTGGCAATCCGTCCGCCGGGACGCCGACCCTTGTCGAACAGGGTGACCGCGCGGCCCGCGTCGGCCAACGCGCGGGCGCAGGCCAGACCGGCCATGCCGGAACCGATTACGGCGATCACGCGGCCAGCCTTCGCGACACGTCCAGCACCACCGCCTCGAACATTTCGGGCGTCAGCTTTCGCGTCGACGTGTTGTAGCGCGACACGTGGTAGCTGTCGGCCAGCAGCAACCCGTCCGACAGCTCATGCACCGCGCCGTGCCGGAACCGAACACGGGTAGGCGGAATGCCGCACGCCTTCAGCACCGCCGCGTGGGACAGCACGCCGAGCGACAGCACGATCTTCAACGCCGGCATCGCCCGCAGCTCGGCGGCGAGGAAGCGGTTGCAGGTGGTGACCTCGCGCGGCTCGGGCAGATTGGCCGGCGGCACGCAGCGCACCGCGTTGACGATGCGGCAGTCGGCCAGCGTGACCCCGTCATCCGGCTCGGCGCGGTAGGTGCCGTGCGCGAAGCCGGACCGGATCAGCGTCTCGTACAGCAGGATACCGGCGTGGTCACCGGTGAACGGCCGCCCGGTGCGGTTGGCGCCCTTCACCCCCGGCGCCATGCCGACCACCAGGAACCGCGCGTCGAGCGGCCCCCATGACGGTACCGGCGCGTTGAACCAACTGGGGTTGGCGGCCTGGTTGGCGCGCCGGTACTCGACCAACCTCGGACAGAGCGGGCAGTCGGGCGGCGGCGTGTCGGCCACCGCCGTCATCGCCATATCAGGCATCGGTCGGGTCGATGTACGCCTCGGCCGGCACCTGGCGCGGCGCGCGGGCGGGACGCGGCTCGGTCTGCCGGCGGGTGAACTCCGGCGCGATCTCGGCGAGGTCGAGGAACTGGTCGGCCTGCCGGCGCAGATCGTCGCCGATCATCGGCGGGCTGGTCCGCACCGACGAGATCACCGTCACCCGCACCGCCTGGCGCTGCACCGCCTCGACCAGCCGCCGAAAATCGCCATCGCCGCTGAACAGCACGACGTGGTCGAGCCGCGGCGCCAAGTCGAGCATGTCGACCGCGAGCTCGATGTCCATGTTGCCTTTCACGCGGCGGCGGCCGGTTGCGTCGGTGAACTCGCGCGCCGCCTTGGTCACCAGCGTGTAGCCGTTATAGACCAGCCAGTCGGTCAGCGGCTTAAGCGGCGAGTACTCTTCGGTCTCCAGCACGGCCGCATAGTAGTAGGCGCGCAGGACATTGGTCTGGCGACGGAAGTATTCGAGCAGGTTGCGATAGTCGACATCGAAGCCGATGTTGCGCGACGCGGAGTAAAGGTTCGCTCCGTCGATGAACAGCGCGGTGCGCTCGGTGGCGAGAAAATGCGGCATAATGGCAATCCATTGCGAGAGAGCAGGAAAACGTCGGTCGTAATGCCCGTCGTCACAACCGGTTATAGGGACGGCTACGGGTTGCGGGAAGATGAGGTATGATCTTGATCGCGATAGGGGCCAATCTGGCGACCTGTGCCGGGCAGCCCCCGTTGGCTACTTGCCGCGCGGCGGCGCTGGCATTGGCCGACCTGCCGGGATTGCAGGTCGAGGCGGTGTCGCCGTGGTACGCGACGACGCCGACCCCGGCCTCGGACCAGCCGCCGTACGTCAATGGCGTGGCCCGGTTGTCCGGTGACGTAGACCCGGCCTGGCTGCTCGGCCGGTTGCTGGCGATCGAGGCAGCCGCGGGCCGCGAGCGGTCGACGGCGGACGCGGCGCGCACGCTCGACCTCGACCTGATCGCGATGGGTGATCGGGTTCGCGACGCGCCGGACCCGATCCTGCCACACCCGCGCGCCCACCTTCGCGCTTTCGTGCTGGCGCCGGTGCGGGACGTGGCACCGAATTGGGTACATCCGAGGCTAGGGCTGACCGCCGCCGAGTTGCTGGAGGCTTTGCCGCCACAAGGCGTCGAGCGGCTATGATGCACTGCAACCTTGTCGGGTCCGTTCGCCGCCGCTAAGTAACAATCACAGCAGTAGTCATGAATTGGAGGCCACGGCATGGCCCGCGTCACCGTAGAAGATTGCGTCGAGCGAATTCCGAACCGGTTCGAGTTGGTGTTGCTTGCCGCCCAGCGCGCCAGGAACCTGGCGCGCGGCGAGGAACTGACGGTCGACCGCGACGACGACAAGAACCCGGTCGTGGCACTACGGGAGATCGCCGACCAGACGGTGACGGTCGAGAAGCTTCGCGCCGACCTCTACAAGTCGCTCAGCCGCGCCCCGGAGCCGGAACCCGCCGACGAGGAGGTACTCGACCTTATTCCGACCGAGGCCAACATCTTCGGCCTGCAGGAGATCTCCAACGACGAGGAGGCCTCGCAGCTCCCGGTCGACGGCGAGGACATGTCGGACGCCGACATCCGCAACCAGATCGAGGCCGAGCTTGGCGACCGCCGCCGCTAGGCCGGCACTTCGTCCATGACGCCCGGGTGGCTGGGCGGGTGGCCGGCCGTCCGGTCCCCCGATGGCGGGGCAACGGCCTCGTTCGCCCGCGCCGAGGTGCTCGAGACCACGGTCAGCCGGTTGCAGGCCGATCTTGCCGCCGCCGATCCAAAGTTCGACGTGGATCTAGTCGGGCGTGCCTGGACGGTCGCGACCGGCGCGCACCAGGACCAAAAGCGGGACAACGGCGACCCATACATCAGCCACCCGATCGCGGTCGCGCGCATTCTGGCGGGCTACCGGCTCGACCCGGCCAGCATCGCCACCGCGTTGCTGCACGATGTGGTCGAGGACACCGGCGTCAAGCTGCCGGACATCGTCGCCCGGTTCGGCGCGGAGATCGCTAGCCTGGTCGACGGCGTCACCAAGCTCACCAAACTCGAGTTGAACTCGGACCGCACCAAGCAGGCCGAGAATTTCAAGAAGCTCGTGCTGGCGATGAGCCGCGACATCCGCGTGCTGTTGGTCAAGCTCGCCGACCGGCTGCACAACATGCGGACGCTGCACTTCGTGCCGCAGGTCGAGCGGCGGCAGCGGATTGCCCGCGAGACGATGGACATCTACGCCCCGCTCGCCGAGCGGATGGGCATGGACGCGATCAAGACCGAGCTGCAGGACTTGGCGTTCCGGCAACTGGAGCCGGAGGGTTACGCCAGCATCCAGGCGCGACTAAACTTCCTCCGCGGACAGGGGGCCGACGTGATCGAGGAAGTGAAACTCGACCTGCGGCGGACCTGCGAGGCGGCGGGCGTGCCGGTGGTCGACATCGGCGGCCGCGAGAAAAGCCCGTTCTCGATCTGGGAGAAGATGCAGCGCCGGCAGGTGCAGTTCGAACAGCTGTCCGACATCATGGCGTTCCGCCTCGTCGTGCCAACGCGCGAGGAGTGCTACGCGGCGCTGGGTGCCGTGCATTCGGCGTATCCGGTCGTGGCCGGGCGGTTCAAGGACTACATCAGCACGCCGCGCGGCAACGGCTACCGCAGCCTGCACACCGGGGTCACGCTGCGCGAGCCGCGCAACCAGAAGATCGAAGTGCAGATCCGCACCCCCGACATGCAGGACGTGGCCGAGAACGGGCTCGCCGCACACTGGTCGTACAAGCAGCAGACCACCACGGCCGAGCGGTTCCCGTGGGTGCGCGACCTGCTGGAGATCCTCGAGAACTCCAGCACCGACGAATTCCTGACCAACACGCGGCTCGAACTGTACGCCGACCAGGTGTTCTGCTTCACGCCAAAAGGTCAGCTGATCCAGTTGCCGCGCGGGGCGACGCCGATCGACTTCGCCTACGCCGTGCACAGCCAGGTCGGCGACACCTGTGTCGGCGCCAAGGTCAACGGCCAGATCCAGGCGCTGCGGGTCGAGCTGCAGAACGGCGACCAGGTCGAGATCACCACCGCGCGGGGCGGCACGCCGAGCCCGCAATGGGAGCGGTTCGTCGTCACCGGCAAGGCGCGGGCACGCATCCGCCGCTTCGTGCAGCAGCAGCAGCGCACGGCCCACATCGACCAGGGGCGCGCCGCACTCGCCAAGGCGTTCCGCAAGGAGGGCGTCGACGGCTCGGAAAAGGCGCTGGAACCGGCGCTGAAGGAGCTGAAGATCGGCAGCGCCGCCGAACTGTATCTGGGCGTCGGCAACGGCAACGTCGCGGCGAAAGACGTGGTCGCCGCCGCCTATCCGGAACTGCGCCCGGCCGCCCGGGCGCCACACATGCCACCTGCCCTGCCGCGCGCGATCCCGCGCCCGCCCGGCGGCCTGCACGACCTGCCGATCAGCGGGCTGGTGGCGGGCATGGCCTACAACTTTGCCGGCTGCTGCCGCCCGCTGCCAGGCGACCGCATCAGCGGCATCGTCACGACGGGCAAGGGCGTCACCATCCACACCCGGGACTGCCCGACGCTGGACGGGTTCGCGGCCACGCCCGAGCGGTTCATCGACGTCGACTGGGAGCCGTGGGCGTTCCGGCCCGCCGGCGCCAAGGTGCGCGGCAAGGCGCCCGAGGGGTATATCGGCCGCGTCAGCATCGTCGCCCACAACGACACGAAGGTGCCGGCGACGATCGCCAACGCGGTCAGCAAATACGACGCGGCGGTCAACAACCTCCGCGTCACCGACCGCAACGGCGACTTTTGCGATGTGCTGCTGGACGTCGAGGTGCGCGACCTGCCGCACCTGACCACCGTCATCGCCGGCCTGCGCGCGGCCACCGGCGTGCATCAGGTCGAGCGCGCAAAAGGATGATTTTGGGCCTCGGCTCGGACATCTGCGACATCCGGCGGCTGCAGACGGTGCTCGACCGACATGGCCCGCGCTTCACCGCCCGCGTGTTCACCGCCGTCGAGCGCGCGAAAGCCGAGCGGCGGACCGAGGCGATCCGGGCGGCCACCTACGCCAAACGGTTCGCGGCCAAGGAGGCGTGTGCCAAGGCGCTCGGCACCGGCTTCTCGCGCGGCGTGTTCATGTCCGACATCGGCGTCGTCAACCTGCCCGGCGGCCAGCCGACGCTAGCGCTGACCAACGGCGCCGCGTCGCGGATGGCAGCACTGGTGCCGGCCGGGTATGGCGGCCAGCTGCACTTGACGATGACCGACGAGCCGCCGTACGCCTTCGCCCAGGTCATTCTCAGCGCCGAGCCGTTGCCTTGACTTCGTTTCGGGGGTGCGATTGAACGCCCCCGGACCCCCCCTTTTATCCTGCCCCTCCACGCATGATCGGCGCGAATTAAGCCATGCCCACCAGCACCATCGTCCGGCGTCAAACCGGCGGCTTCGTCGAGATCGTCAAGACGGTCTTGTATGCCGTGCTGATCGCAGTGGTCGTCAGGACCGTCGCGTTCGAGCCGTTCAACATCCCGTCCGGCTCGATGATCCCGACGTTGCTGGTCGGCGACTTCCTGTTCGTCTCGAAATACAGCTATGGCTACTCGCGTTACTCGCTGCCGCTGTCGCCGCCGCTGTTCTCCGGTCGCATCCTGGGCTCGCTGCCCAAGCGCGGCGACGTCGCCGTGTTCAAGCTGCCGAGCGACACGTCGAAGAACTACATCAAGCGGATCGTCGGCCTGCCGGGCGACCACATCCAGCTACGGGGCGGCCAGCTTTACATCAACCAGGAGCTGGCGCCGCGGGTCGAGGACGGCAACGTAATCGCAGTCGACGAGAACGAGCGGCGGACCGAGGAGCGGCAGTATGTCGAGACGCTGCCGGGCGACCGGAAGCACCTGATCGCCAAGACGAGCGACAGCGGCGGGAAGAACGACACCCAGGAGTATGTCGTGCCGCCGGACCACGTGTTCGGCATGGGCGACAACCGCGACAACAGCCTGGACAGCCGGTTCCTCGACGACGGCGTCGGCTACATCCCGGTCGAGAACCTGGTCGGGCGTGCCGAGTTCGTGTTTTTTTCGGTCGAGCCGAGTGCCCCGTGGTGGCAGGTGTGGGAATGGCCGGGCGAAATCCGCTGGTCGCGCATCGGGTCCGGCATCCGCTGAACGCCATTTCGAGCACGCCGGCCACGGCCGCGGTCGAGACGCTGGTGGGCCACCGCTTTGCCCGTGCCGACCTGCTGCGGGAAGCGCTGACGCACCGCTCCGCCCTGGTCGCCAAACGGTCGTCGCGCGGCAAGCACGTGCGCGCCACCGGGGCCGGCAGCAACGAGCGGCTGGAGTTCGTCGGCGACCGGGTACTCGGGCTGCTGGTCGCCGAGTGGCTGATCGAGCGCTATCCCGCCGAGCAGGAGGGGCGGCTCGGCGCGCGGCTGTCGACCCTGGTCGCCCAACCGGCGCTGGCCGCGATAGCCGAGCGGCTCGGGTTGGCCGAACTCATCACCGTCGCCGAGGGCGAGAGCCGGGCCGGCGTGCGAACGCTGCCGAGCGTGCTGGCCGACGCGGTGGAGGCTTTGCTGGGCGCGTTATACCTCGACGGCGGCCTGGAACCGGCGCGGCAATTCGTGCGGCGGGCGTGGGCGGAGGCGATCGAGACGCAGGCCGAGCCGCCGAAAGATCCGAAGACGGCGCTGCAGGAGTGGTTGTTGGCGCGCGGCCGGCCGTTGCCGGAATACGTGGTGCTATCGCGCGCGGGGCCGTCGCACGAGCCGCTGTTCGTGGTCGAGGCGCGCGCCGGCGAGCTGGCCGGAACCGGCAGCGCGGGATCGAAGCAGATGGCGGAGCGGAGGTCGGCGGCGGCCTTGCTTGAGACACTGAAAGCATGACGCGATGCGGCTACGCGGCGATCGTCGGCGCGCCCAACGCGGGCAAGTCGACGCTGCTCAACCGGCTGACCGGGGCGAAACTGTCGATCGTCAGCCCCAAGGCGCAGACGACGCGGTTCCGGGTGCTCGGCATCCTGATGCAGGGCGAGGCCCAGATTCTGCTGGTCGACACACCGGGCATCTTTCGCCCGAGACGAAAGCTCGATCGGGCGATGGTGGCCGCCGCGTGGACCGGCGCCCAAGACTCCGACGTGGTCGTGTTCCTGGTGGACGCGAAAACCGGCGTCACGGACGACGTTCGCGAGATCGCCGGCAAGCTGACGGGGCGCGTGTGGCTGGTGCTGAACAAGACCGACCTCACGACGCCCGGGCGGCTGCTGCCGGTGATCGCCGAGCTCGCCCGGCGCGCGTCGTTCGAGGAGACGTACATGGTGTCGGCCACCACCGGCGACGGCGTGCAGGAGTTCCAGGTGGCACTCGCGGCGGCGATGCCGGAGGGGCCGTACCTGTATCCGCCCGACGATTTGACCGACCTGCCCGACCGGCTGCTGGCGGCCGAGATCGTGCGCGAGCAGATCTTCCTGCAAATCCACGAGGAAATCCCGTACGGCACCACCGTCGAGACCGAGAGTTTTACCGAGCGCCCGGACGGCTCGGTGCGGATCGAGGCGACGGTCTACGTCTCCCGCGCCGGCCACAAGGCGATCCTGATCGGCGCCGGCGGCAGCCGCATCCGCGAGATCGGCGCCAAGGCGCGCGGCCAGCTGTCGACGCTGCTGGAGCGGACCGTCCACCTGTTCCTCAACGTCAAGGAGCGCGCGGGCTGGGACGAGGAGGGGGCGCGGCTGCGGGCCCTCGGGCTGGACGACAAGGTATGACGGAGCCGCAGTGGCTGGTGTGGGCGCGCGACATCCAGGCGCTGGCCCAGTCCGGGCTGACGTTCACCAAGGACGCCTACGACCGCGAGCGGTACGAGGCGTTGCGCGACATCGCCGCCCACATGGCCGCCGTGCACAGCGACACTTCGTTGGCCGACATTTCGACGCTCTTCGCCGGGCAGACGGGGTATGCGACGCCCAAGATCGACGTGCGCGGAGCGGCGTTCGACGCCGAGGACCGCATCCTGATGGTGCGCGAGGTGGCGGACGCCGGTCGCTGGACGCTGCCGGGCGGCTGGGCGGACGTGAACATCACGCCGGCGGAGAACGTCGCCAAGGAAATGCGCGAGGAGAGCGGGTTCGACGTGCGCGTGACGAAATGCGCCGCCGTGTGGGACCGCAGCCGGCAAGGCCACGAGCGGCAGTTTTTCAGCGCGGCAAAGCTGTTCTACCTGTGCGAGATCACCGGCGGCAGCGCCACGCCGAGCCTGGAGACCTCCGAGGTCGCGTTCTTCGCGGAATCAGAAATTCCCGCCGACCTGTCGACCGGCCGCGTCATGGGCCACCAGATCGCCCGCATGTTCGCACACCACCGCGACCCGAGCCTGCCGACCGAGTTCGATTGAGCCTCGAGTGGTCGCTGCCGGCGATCGTGCTCGACGCGCGCCCGTACGGCGAGGGTGGCGCCATCGCCACCGTGCTGACGCCCGAGGGGGGCGCGCGACGGGGATTGGTGCGCGGCGGCTCCGGGCGCACCCACTCGGCGACCTGGCAGGTCGGCAACCTGATCCATGCCCGCTGGACGGCGCGGGTCGAGGGCCAGCTCGGCACGTTGACCGGCGAGGCGGCGGCGCAACCGGCAGGCGTGGTGCTGGACGATCCGCTCGGTCTGGCGGTGTTGCGGGCGGCATGCGCGGTGGCGGCGGGCGCCTTGCCGGAACGAGAACCGCATGGCCGGGTGTTCGTCGGTCTGGCCGACTTGCTGATCCGGCTCGCCCCCGGCCGGGCCGACATGGCGGCGTTGATCCGGTGGGAGGCGGCGTTGCTGGACGATCTCGGCTACGGCCTCGACCTTTCGGCCTGCGCGCAAACGGGCGCGTTGGACGATCTGGCCTGGGTGTCGCCGCGCACCGGCCGCGCGCTGTCGGCCGATGCGGCGGCGTCGGCGGCGATGCGGCCGTACCGCGACCGGCTGCTGCCGTTGCCGCCGCTGTTGCTCGACGACACGGTGGCGGGAGACGCGGCGCAGTGGGCGGACGGGTTGCGGCTGACCGGGCATTTCCTCGCCCGCGACGCGTTCGGCATCACCCACCGCCCGTTGCCCCCGGCGCGGATCGAGCTGTACGACCGCGTGGTGCGAGGGACCACCCCAAATGGATGACTTGGCCGGCCACATCGTCGACACGCCGCTGGTCGAGGCACTTTCGGAGCGCTACCTCGCCTATGCGCTGTCCACCATCATGTCGCGCTCGCTGCCGGACGTGCGGGATGGGCTGAAACCGGTCCATCGCCGGCTGATCTACGCCATGCACCAGCTGCGGCTCGACCCCGCGTCGGGGTTCAAGAAGTGCGCCCGCATCGTCGGCGACGTGATGGGCAAGTTCCACCCGCACGGCGACAGCTCTATCTATGACGCCATGGTGCGGCTGGCCCAGGAGTTCGCCGCGCGCTACCCGCTGGTCGACGGCCAGGGCAATTTTGGCAACATCGACGGCGATAACCCGGCCGCCATGCGCTACACCGAGGCGCGGCTGACCGAGGTCGCACAGGCGCTGCTGGCCGGCATCGACGAGGACGCGGTCGACTTCCGGCCCACCTACGACGGCGAGGAAAGCGAGCCGGTGGTGCTGCCGGGCGCCTTCCCTAACCTGCTGGCGAACGGGGCGGCCGGCATCGCGGTCGGCATGGCGACCTCGATCCCGCCGCACAACGCGGGCGAAGTGTGCGCCGCCGCACTCGCGCTGATCGCCGACCCGGAGGCGTCCACGGCGATACTGCTGACCCACTTGCCCGGCCCCGACTTCCCCACCGGCGGCATCCTGATCGAGGAGCCGGCGAGCATCGTTGCCGCGTACGAAACCGGGCGCGGCGGCTTTCGGCTGCGGGCGCGCTGGGTGGTCGAGCACGGCAAGGGCGGCGCGTGGTCGGTCGTGGTGACCGAGATCCCCTACCAGGTGCAAAAAACGAAACTGGTCGAGCAGCTGGCGCAGTTGCTGGAGGCCAAGAAGCTGCCGCTGCTGGGCGACGTGCGCGACGAGAGCACCGACGTCGTGCGCCTCGTGCTGGAGCCGAAGACCCGCGCGGTGGAGCCGGAGGTGCTCATGCACACCCTGTTCCGCGCGACGCAATTAGAAACGCGGTTTCCGCTGAACATGAACGTGCTCGACGCCGAGCGCACGCCGATGGTGATGGGCCTTCGCTCCGTGCTGCGCCACTGGCTCGACCACCGGCTGGTGGTGCTGGTGCGTCGCAGCGAGCACCGGCTGGCCGCGATCGACAAGCGGCTGGACATCCTCGACGGGTATCTGAAGGTGTTCCTCGACCTCGACGAGGTAATCCGCATCATCCGCGCCGAGGACGAGCCGCGCCCGGTGCTGATGCAGGTCTTTGTTTTCTCGGAGACGCAGGCCGAGGCGATCCTCAACATGCGGCTGCGGAGCCTGCGCCGGTTGGAGGAACTGGAAATCCGGCGCGAGCACACAAAACTCACGAAGGAGCGCAAGGAGCTTGCTTCGCTGTTGGGGTCGGAGCCGAAGCGGTGGGCGCGGATTTCGTCGGAGCTGGAGGCGACGCGGTCGAAATTCGGCGACGGGCCGCTCGGGTCGCGGCGGACGACGCTGGCGATCGCCGCCGCCGTGGTCGAGCCGGCGGCCGACAGCTACATCGAGCGGGAGCCGGTGACCGTCGTATTGTCGGCGCAGGGCTGGCTGCGGGCGGTGCGCGGGCACGTGCCGGCGGAGGGGCTGCGCTTTAAGGAGGGCGACAGTCTTCGCCTGCTGCTGGCGTGCGAGACGCCGGACCGGCTGTGCCTGTTCGCCTCCGACGGGCGGGCGTTCACCCTCCGCGCGGCTGAGTTGCCACGCGGGCGAGGCGACGGGCAGCCGGTGCGGGTGCTGACCGGGATGGCCGCCGAGGACGACATCTCAGCGTTTTTCGTGCTGCGCGAGGCGGCGGAGTACCTGGTCGCGTCGGACGCGGGGCGCGGCTTCCTGGTGAGCGGCGAGGCGCTGGTGGCTGAGAAGCGGACCGGCAAGCAGGTGCTGAACGTGCGCGACGGCGAGCGGGCGACGCTGTGCGTGCCGGCCGAGGGCGACACGCTGGCGGTGGTGGGGACCCACCGCAAGTTGCTGTGCTTCCCGCTGGGCCAGGTGCCCCGGATGACGCGGGCCGCGGGGGTGATCCTGCAGCGCTACAAGGACGCGACGCTGGCCGACGCGCGGGCGTTCCGGCGGGCGGCGGGTTTGTCGTGGACGCTGGGGGAGAAGACGCGGACGGAGGCCGATGTCAGCGCCTGGTTCGGCGACCGGGGGCAGGCAGGGCGGATGGTGCCGAGCGGGTTTCCGAAGTCGGGGCGGTTTGGATAGGAGCGGTGGCATCCTACCGTTTGTTGCCTTATCCTGGATGCATGAAGAAAACAAAGAATCTTGCTCCTCCGCAGGAGTGGCTGGCCACCCTAGACCGAGCAGACGCGGACGTTACTGCTGGGCGCATCGTGTCTGGCGAGAGTATTAGGCGACGTCTCCGCCAGACGCTCGCTGACATGGAGGTGCGTGACAACGCCAAGCCGACACAGGGAGTCGCTCATCGGGATTGAAGCGATAGCGCCGAGGCTGATTGCCACGTCGACGTATTGCGGCGACACTATAATTAGCTAAATCGGCCCGAACCGGGTTACAAGTTTATTGGCTGACATTTCCAGTGTGGAGTTAAATAGCGGTAGGACACCCGGCAGTGGTTTGGTTCGTCCGCGTCACTTGAGGTAAACCATCAGTTGCAAAAAAGGCAAAACGTGTCCGGGCCAAGAGTTACATTCATAGATCAGTCCGCACCTGTTGAGGAATATGGCCGAGCACTCTACGCTGTTGCTCGATCGATTATTCGTGCTCTGTTAGACTCACTCGGCGAGCAGGACCTCACTGACTTAAATACGCCGGTCAGTAATGTGACAATGAGACAGCTGGCGAGGGTAGCACGGATCGACCGCGA
>JAABUX010001148.1_pt1 | contig 41216 bp, 36 predicted proteins | sample 5561851 | NCBI WGS metagenome assembly JAABUX01 (sample SAMN10711883, study PRJNA513361) | rock metagenome | isolation source: Antarctica rocks | place: Antarctica: Victoria Land, Richard Nunatak red sandstone | collected 2016-01-03 | reverse complement strand
CACGCGTCGCATGTGGGAGTGCAAGGAGAAGCACCCCAAGAAGCAGTTCTCGGCCAAAATCGGCACCATTTTTGAGGACAGCCCGCTCAGCCTGGACAAGTGGTTCGTCGCGATCTGGATGATCGCCAACTGCAAGAACGGCGTCAGCTCCCATGAGGTTCATCGCGCGCTCGGCGTAACCCAAAAGACGGCGTGGTTCATGCTGCACCGCATCCGTCTCGCCATGCAGACCGGCTCGTTCATCCGCAGCGGCGGCGAGTTCGAGGCGGACGAGACCTTCATCGGCGGCAAGGCTCGGAACATGAGCAAAGCGCGGCGTGAGCGGACGATCACCGGAACCGGCGGCTCGGGCAAGGAGGTCATCGTGGGCGTTCTCAGGCGCGGCTCTGACGCCGGCCACAGCAAGGTTGCGGCACAACATGTCCCGAACAACAGGAAGGCGACCGTACAAGCCGCAGTGCGGGCCGTGGCCGAGATTGGATCGACGGTGCACACCGACGCGCTCAAATCGTATGCCAAACTCTCGCCTGATTACGTCCACCAGTTCGTTGACCATGCGGTCGAATTCGTCCGCGACAACGTTCACACGAACGGGTTGGAAAACTTCTGGAGCCTTTTCAAACGCGCCTTGAAAGGTACCTACGTTGCGGTCGAGCCGCATCACTTGAACGCTTACACGGTCGAGCAGACGTTTCGCTTTAACGAGCGCAAGGGCGTAGACGGCGGACGCTTCCGCACAGTGTTGGCGAACGTCTCCGGTAAGCGGGTCACCTACAAGGAGTTGACCGCGCATGTCTCTCCCTCCGCGTAGAATAAAGCTCGCCAAGGTCGAGGGCCGCGACCTACCAGAGACAACAAAGAAAACGATGGAGGCGTTTAAGGCATTTAGTAGGCGGTTGTTGACCGTGGGACAAGAAGAGTTAAAGGAACAAGAGCGTCTTTACAGAGAGGCTTCCCCAAAGCGACGGTCGCGCGTAACCGACAAGAGCTAAGAAGGCAAGTCCTCAGGCACGGAAGCCGGGACATCTTGTTCCTTTGCTTCAAGCAAGTCTGTGACTTTCTGGATCGCGCCCAAAGCAATTTTCTTCCGCTCTCCTGTGAACCATTCATATATTTCTTGGAGCTTATCTTTTAATTGATCTTCGATAACGTCTGATCTGTCACGGGTTATTAGAACTATATCTGTGGATGTCCCAACCCCTGGTGAAACTTCCGCGCTCTTCTTCGCAAAATATGACATGGTGAGTGACATGTAGTAGTTTGAATTATATTGGCTATATCCAGCGGACATGAATTGTAAACGAGCGTGAGGGCCACCTGACCCGATGGTCATAAACCCGATGTCGGTATGATTTGTTGCAACCCCTTTTTCATCGATGTGGTAAATTCCTGGCTTACCGTTTCCATCCAGACCGACAATCAATGCCTCAATCTCTAACGAATATCTTTCCATCTTGTTCGCAAGGTCCATGACCAGTTCTGGACTCATGTCTCTTTGTCGTGCAAGAAAGCTGATCTCATCCAATCCGTAAGCCGCAAGATGCAATTGCGCCGCCATGCGTAACTTTACCGCTCTTACATTAGCAGCATATATCTCTGCTATCTGCTGAACATCTTCAGTTGGTAAACTTTGGATATCCTTTTGCGCCTCCCGCAATGCCTCGGAGTGTATGTGAATCTCGCCAGCCGTAAGTAAGCTTACCCGTCGTCCAAGCTGACCTAACTTCATCTGTGGAGGTTCGTATTGAGTATAATTGTTCGTAAGCATACGATCTGAAACACAAAGTACTGCCCATCCAGAATCATTGTCTGCGTAACGCCAGCGGCAGATAGTTGCTATACCAACTGTCATCCTCGTATTCGCAACCGAAGTCGGTTGCGGCCCCCGCCTTCGTGAAGGCGGAATTTGTCGTGCCCTTCTACTGAGTCAAGTATTTTGTTACCCAAATTAGCGCAAAAAATCCAGCGCAGCAATTGCAATCGGTGATGAAGCGGCCCAGCGAGGAGCCAGCGGCCGAGCAGGCCTCGAGCACGTCGGCGAGCAGGACTTGTTATCCCCCCCCCGTGCGCGCGGGAGACCAGTCGCTACTCACCGTCCGAACCTGCACGATCAAGCTACTACTATAGAGGCCTTGCCTAACCAGGAACACGAGCAGCTTCATCATCCCGCGGGCCAGACCGCATGGCACCGAGCCGAGCAGGAACACGACGACTGACATCGTGAGAGCGGATTTGCTTCAATTAAGGCGCGGTCTCGGTGGTCGAGCGTTGCTGGCCGGTGCTGGCCAGCACGAAGCCGGTGAGCATCGCTCGGAGATGCCACAAGGCCGCCGAGGTCGCTGGTGATGCGGGGTAGGCGGCGGCCGCAGTGTTCTGGTCGAGCGCCGCCGAAGCCAGAGCCCGTATGAACGCAGTGACTACAAGGCGCTCTTCCCGGCGCGATGTCTCTGGCGAGAGCGCGGCCGGCAATCCGGCATGCTCAGCAGGAACGAGCGAGAGAGGTGTAAATTATTGACGCTTGGGTAACGTGGGCGGCCCTCAAGCATCATCCATCGGGTTTCGCCGTGCGCAGCGATGCGGCGCGAACTGGAGAGCCCGCCTCAGCTTGGGCCCTTGTAGCGTGGTTAGACTACGGCGACGGACAAGCAGTCGAAAAGCAAACTTTGCACCTCGCGGCGCATAGCTAACCTATTAATTCTACTCGCTTCAGAGGCTTGGGACTAAATCTGCAAAGTCCCAAGCTTCGGAGAGAGACCGGCGTTCGGACACGATTTCCAGCTGATCGTTTCGATGAAAAAACGCCAAGCTAGCTACAACAATGCCAGGAAACACTGGGCTTTTGGCGGGGTTACAACAGGTCCGGAGAAGGTTTGGCGTGCAGCCGCCTGGAGCAGCGATAGCAACCGGGTACCAACATTCTCTGCGGACTGTTTCACGTCCAACGCGGCGCGAGTGGGGCGATTGGAAGCATCCGGTATAATCGTCACCGGAGTGGCTGGCGTGGACGTGCAGCATCTTGAATCGTCCCGACAGGCGCAAACCGGCCGATTGGGCGCTTCCACGCGCGGATGTCAGGTGTTCCCGAGTGGGCTAAGTTGCCGCTCTGGCCAAGCGAAGCGGACGACGAAGCCATGAAGCTGTTGCGGCCGCCGGGCGACGACGTGCTTACGCTCTGGCCAGTACGCCGGGCGGTCAACAACGTCGATAATACCGGGGCGGGGCTGCCTGATTGCGTTGACGATCTGACGGCATCATTGCAGCGCGATCCCGTCGGCTGCACTGATTTGTGAGTGACGCCGAGGTAGAGGTCAGGTTCACCGCCTGTGCCTCGATTCGTGCGAGACGCTACAGGCGGCTCGGACGCGGGTGGATCGACCGAGAGAACCTTTTTTATTTCACAGGCGGCCCACTTCGGCCTACAACCGAAAACGGTGTGCTACCGAATGTCGGCGCGGTGCGGCGGATCCGGGGCGAGGCGGGAATCATTCGCCTAGATGTCATTGCCAAGGACATTGTCCCTGACGAGCCTTGAGATTGGTGGCTTACCGGCGAGTGCCGCGTGCGGCCGGACGGTGTTGTAGTCGTGCAGCCAGGGGTGCATGGCCGCTCGGCGCTCTGCCGAGGTCGTGAACGGTGTCGCGTAGGCCCATTCGCGGATGCTGCTCTGGTTGAACCGTTCGGCCTTGCCGGTGGTCCTGGGCGTGTGGGGCCGGGTCCGTTTGTGGGCGATGCCGCGGGATTGCAGGGCGGCGGCGAACATCCGGCTTTTGTAGGCCGAGCCGTTGTCGGTCATCACCCGTTCGATGGCGACGTGCAGGTATTCCCAGCCGAGGCCGCGTCCCACCGCGCGCTGGTTGCTTTGGCTGGTTCGGTCGCCGGTGATGCGATGGCCGATCCCCTCGATGCGGCCGAGCCTCTTGATGTCGATGTGGAGCAACTCACCGGGTCGCTCGCGCTCGTAGCGGAGGATGGGCGGTCGGGGGTCGAGGACGCGGAGCCGGCCGAGGCCACGCCGGCGCAGCACGACACCGACGGTGGACAGCGGTCGTCCCGTTCTGCGGGCGATCGCCGGGCCGGTTATGCGGATGCGGCGCAACGCCTCGATCTCCGCCTCCGCCGGCTCCGCCAGACGGTTCGGACTGCGATGCGGCCGCGACGAGCGCTCCACCAATCCGGCGGCTCCCTCGACTTCGAACCGGTCGCGCCACTTGCGGCCGGTCTTCGGGGTCACGCCTAGAACCTGCGCCACGGCGGTCACCGCCCATCCCGCCTGCAGGCGTTCGATGATCAGCATCCGACTATGCTGCGTGGTTCGCGCATTCTCACGGCTGTCCATCCGGGGCTCCGGGCTGTGGGTTGGCGGCCTCGCAACCACAGCCTCTCAGCCCAGCCCCGGAGGGATACCTCCATAGCAACGACATCTCGACGGTGATCAATTGCCGCAGCTGAATTGCGCCTATCCCAGTCGTTCGAGGTCAGGCGGACCATCTGGCAGAGGCCGACGCTGCCTCGGGGACTGCGATCCAAGCGCCGTTGCTGTCCTGAGATCTCACGGCCGCATCGATCAGAGCCATGACGCGTACTCCGTCCTCAACTCCAGGTATCCGGTCAATGTAGGGGAGGTGGGGCAGGCCCAGGTGCTTGGCCATGATCGCCTTGGCGAAATCCGAATAGAGGTTGGCGAAGGCGAGAGCGTAGCCCTCAGGGTGGCCTGGGCGGAAGCGAGTCGCGGCGACGGCATCTGCGGATTGATCATCGTACCCGCGTGCCAGGCGCACCGCCGGCTGCCCGATCGGCTTGAACCACAAAACTTCAGGGTCCTCCTGCAGCCATGTCAGGCCCCCCTTCTCGCCGAAGATCCGAAACGAGAGCCCGTGGTCGTTGCCGGCGGCTACGTAGCTGCCCCAGATCCGGCCGCGCGCCTCGCCGTCGAAACGGGCCGTCACGAAGGAGTTGTCATAGACCTCGCGTCCTGGCACGAACGTCGACATCTCTGCGGAGACCTCGAGCACGTCGAGGCCTGTGACATACGACACGACGTTATGGGCGTGGGACGCCACCTCCCCGAGGATCGCAGCCTTTCCCATCGACGCAGCCCTGAATCGCCAATGGCGCTTTGAGGGATCTTCGGGTTCCACGCTCACACCCGGATCGCCGGCGCACAGCTCGCCCTCGATCAGACGGATTTTCCCGAGCAGGCCCCCAGCCACCATCGCTCGCGCCTCACGGACCATCGGATACCCCGTGTAGCAGTGCGTCAGGCAAAACAGCCGGCCGTGCCGCGCCACGAGATCGCGCAGGCGCACGGCCTCGTCGAGGTCGCGACACATCGGCTTCTCGCAGATCACGTCGATGCCGCGCGCCAGGAATGCGCTGGCCACCTCGAAATGCAGCTGCGGCGGCGTCGCGATGACGACGGCGTCGATACCGTCCGGCCGCGCCGCCTCGCTCTCAGCCATATGTGAGAAGTCTGTGTAGATCCGATCCTCGGCCAACAGCTCGGCACGGCCCGATGCCTTGGCTATCTCCGGGTCGATGGACATCGACCCGGCCACGAGGTCATAGAGCCCGTCGACACGCATGGCGACGAGGTGGGTCCTGCCGATCACTGAATCCCGGCCGCCGCCGACCAGGCCAAGACGAAGCCGGCGGCCAAACCGTGGGAGAAGATCTGCGGTCATGGTCCCTCGCTTGGCCATCTCCGCCCACCGGGCCGGAGATGGCCGCCAATTTAGCTAGAATGTAAACTGGTCGACGTTGTCTTTGGTGAATATCAGTGGCTCGCCAAGGAGAACGGTGTCAGGGCTGATGAACTTCAGCTTGCCGAGCCTGCCTGCCGTGACAAAACCGGACTTGGGATCGAGCGTGCCGTCGATCTGCGCCTTGGCGATGAAGATCGCGCCGTAGCCGATGTCGGTCGGGCTCCATAGCGCAGCCTCCTTGAGCGACCCATCCTTCAGATACGGACGGATCAGGCTGGGAACGCCCAAGCCCGTCACGGCGACCTTGCCGACAAGGTTCAACTGCTTCACCGCCTCGATGACGCCGGGGGTGGCTATGCCGGTGACGCAAAACACGCCCTTGGTATTGGGGTTGGCCTGGAGGTAGTTCAGGGCGACGTTCTTGCTCTTCTCAAGGTCCTCGTCGCCGGGCAGCACCGCCGCGATCTTCATTCCCGGATACTTCTGCGCCGCATACTTCTTGAGCTCTTCGATCCAGCGGTTCTGGTTCGGGGCGGTCAGGACGGCTGTGACCACGAGGAAGTCACCGTCCGGTGAGCCAGCGGAGTGGACCATCATCTCAACCAGCGTACGCCCCATGCCCTCGAACGTAGACTGGTTCAGGAACACCTGCCGGGCGGCCGGAGCCACGTCGGCATCCCAGGTCATGGTCTTGATCCCGGCGGCGGCGGCCTTCCTCATCGCCGGGGCAAGCGCGTTCGGGTCGTTCGCCGAGACCGCGATGGCGCTGACGCCGCGCCGGACCCATCGATCGATGATGTCGGCCTGGGCCGCGACGTTCGCGTCCACCGGGCCATTGAACTCGACCGTGACGCCGAGTTCCTTGGCGGCCTCCTGCGCGCCCTTGTTGGCGGCGACGAAGTAGGGATCGCTGGTGAACTTCGGCATCATGCCGATCACGACATCCTTGGCCGACGCAGGCGAAAGCGTGGCCAAGGCCGCCAGGGCGACACATACGGCACCGCCGCACAGTAAAATGCGACGTGACAGGGTTGCCTTGGAAAGCGTGTTTGTCATTGCTCGTTCCTCCGATGTTGATGGATTTCCCACGCGAGGCTGTTCCTCACGCCCGAAACGTGCGGCGCTAGCGGACGTCCTCGCGGAAGAATTCGTTGAAGAAGACCCCGGTGATCAGGAAGAGCCCGATCACGACGAGGCCCCAATCCGCCCTGACGCCGGCAAAGCTGAGCCCATCCTGCAGGTAAGCCAGGATGAGGACCCCGATGATGGTGCCAAGGATGCTACCGGATCCGCCGGTGATCTTGGTCCCACCGAGCACGACCATGGCGATCACCGTCAGCTCGAGGCCGTAGCCGGCGTTCCCACGCGCGCTGGATATCCGAGAGGTGTAGATCACGGCCGCGAGGCTCACCATGAAGCCCGCGAGCGTATAGACGGCCAGCTTGACCGCCGCCGTGTTGACGCCGGAAAACCGGGCCGTCAGCTCATTGTTGCCAATCGCGTAGACATAACGTCCGAACCGGGTGCGGGACAGGAGGATCGAAAACACCATGGCGAGGACTGCGAACAGGATGAGCTGCAGTGGAATGCCGACCACGTCCTCCTGGCCGAACACGTTGAACCAGTCCGGAAAACTCGAGACCGCGTCGGCGTTCGAGACCGCGAACGCGATGCCGCGATAGAGCGCGAAGGTTCCGAGCGTGACCACCAAGGGATGCAGCCGGAGGGTTGTCACCATCAAGCCGTTGAACAGGCCGCCCGCCAGGCCGACCGCAACCCCCGCCAGGATGGCCGCGGGCAGCGGAAGGCCGGCATGGTTGCTGAAGCCGATCGTCACCGAGACGAGGGCGAGAAGCGAACCGACCGACAGGTCGATGCCGCCGGTGATGATGACCAGGGTCATGCCAAGCGCGACCAAGCCTGCCTCCGCGAACTGTCGAGAGGCGTCGAGCAACCCATAAATGCTGAAGTAGCCGGGAACGAACAGGCTGATCAACGCGAGTTCCGCAACCAGCAGGGCCGCAAGCCCGAGTGTGCGGGTCATCGCCGGCCTGAACATCCGCCTTGTTGCGAGTTCCATCGTCAGCTCCTGGCGGACAGGCGCGAGCGGATGCCGTCGAGCGAGATCGCGGCGAGGATGAGTGCGCCAAGGACGAGAAGCTCATAGGTCCCGGGTACCCGGTTGAGCGTCAGCGCGTTCAGGATGACGCCAACCAGCAAGGCGCCGATCACGGGCGCGGCGTTCGAGCCGCGGCCGCCGGTGATGCTCGTCCCACCCAGGACGACCGCGGCGACGACCCTGAGTTCAAGGCCGGTGGCGGCCGTCGCCTGCAACTGGCCGATCTGGCCGAGCAGGACCGCGGCGGCGATCCCGCAGCTCAGTCCGGAGAGCACGAACGTCAATAGCCGGACCCTGCGGACCGGAAGGCCGATCGCATGCGCGGCCCGGGCATTGCCGCCGATCGCATAGACGTTACGGCCAAACAGCGTCCCGCGGCTGAGCAACTCAACCGCCAATGCAAGCGTCGCCAAGACCACGATCGAGGTCGGCACCCCCGCCAGCAAACCCCGGCCAAACAGTCGGCTCGGCCCATCGAGATTAAGGACTTGGGAGCCTCCCGCCAGCAGGATGGCGCCGCGAAGGATGAACAGCATCCCTATCGTGGCGATGATCGAGGGGACGCGGCCGTAGGTGGCCAAGGCTCCATTGACCGCGCCGATGACCGCACCAAAGGCCAAGGCGCCGGCAAGCGGAAGCCACGAGCCGCCAACGGCCAGCGCGAGGTTGCCGTAGACGAAGGCGCATGTCGCAACCAGGGATCCGGTCGAGACGTCGATCTCCCCCGCGATGATGACCTGATTGACGGCGAGCGCGACGATCGACACCACGGACACCTGTTCGACGACGCCACGAAGGTTGGGCAGGGTCATGAACCCTGGTGTCGCGACCGAGAGGCAGGCGACCAGCACGACCAGGAATGCGAGGGAAGGGACCTCGGATCGGCCGAGCGTGGTCGCCAGCCAGTCACGCGCGCCGACACGTCCCCGGGAAGCGGACCGTGTGGCGATGGTCATCGGCGCGCTGAATTCATGCATCTTGGCAGGCGGCACGGCGTCCCGCCGCCGCAGCCCCGATGGCGGTCTGCGAGAACTCGTGGCGGGCGAACTCGCCGCTGACGCGTCCCTCGTGCATCACGACGATCCGGTCGGACATGCTGAGCACCTCGTTCATCTCGGACGAGATCATGACGATGGCCTTGCCCCGAGCGGCGAGGGCATCGATCATCGCGTAGATCTCGGACTTGGCGCCGACATCGACCCCGCGGGTCGGCTCGTCGAGGATGATGATCCTCGGGTCGAGGGCGAGCGTCTTGGCGAGCAGGACCTTCTGCTGGTTGCCGCCAGACAGGACGTTGGCGGGGGCTGACAGAGCGGCGCCGGACACCGTGAAGCGTTTGGCGGCATCGGCCGCGAAGGCCTCCTCTCGATGCCGGTCGACGAACCCGAACGAGGTGAACTTCGACAGCGCCGTGAAGCTGACGTTCCTCCCGATGGAGAGGGCGAGTATCAGGCCCTGCGACCGTCGCTCCTCCGGCAGATAGGCGATGCCGTTCGCCATGGCGGCCGACGGCGAGCGGATCCGGACCGCCTTGCCGTCAAGCAGGATTTGTCCGCTGTCGGGCGGCGCGATGCCGAATATCGCCTGCGCGACCTCGCTCCGACCGGACCCGATCAGCCCGGCAACGCCGAGGATTTCGCCTTCGCGCACCTCGAAGCTGATGTCCCTGAACGAGCGTGCGCGGGTCAGGGAGTCGACGGCGAGGGCAACCCGGCCGGCAGGATGGGAATGACGATGGAAGAGTGATTCCAAAGGACGCCCGACCATCGCCTCGACCAAGCCCTCGACGGTAATGTCCCTCGTGGCGCTTGATCGTACGAGCCTGCCGTCCCGCATCACCACGACCCGGTCGCAGATTTCGAAAATCTCGTCCAGCCGATGAGTGATGTAGATGATCGCGACCTGCGCGGCCTTGAGGCTTGCAATCACCGCGAACAGCCGTTCGGTTTCCCTGGCGGTCAAGGCGGCGGTCGGCTCGTCCATGATAATCAGTCGCGCATCCCGGTTGAGCGCCCTTCCGATCTCGACGAGCTTACCGGTGGCCGCCGAGATCGCCCTAACCGGCAGATCGACATCGACTTCGACGCCGAGGCTGGACATGATCTCCCTGGCACGACGCCTCATGGTGCCTTTGTCGAACGTGCCGAATCGATTGCGCGGCCGACCCTGCCCGATGAAGATGTTCTCGACGATCGACAACTCGGGGAACAGGTCGAGTTCCTGCGGGATCATCGCGATCCCGCAGGCCTCAGCATCCCGGGGGGACTGCAGGCTTACGGCGGAGCCACCAATTTCTATGTGCCCTTCGGTGGGTGGAAAAGAGCCGAACAGGCATCGCATCGTGGTGCTCTTGCCGGCACCGTTCTCGCCCGCCAGCGCGATGACGTCGCCGGGGAAAACCTCGAGTTCGATGTCCTTGCAAGCGGGGATCAGGCCGAAGGACTTGCCGATGCCTCGCAGTGCGAACGCCGGCTGATGGCGACCGTCGGTCACGGCGCGGCCGCTAAGGCGGCCGGCTTACCCGCTGCTGCACGGACAGTGTCGACGGCGACCGGAGCATTGGTCCTGGCCGACTGTCCGGCGGCATCGGCCAGCGTTTGCGCGATGACGCCGTCGTGCAAGGTCGGGGCCGGAGCGTTGCCGCTCACGATCGCGTCCACGAAGGACGAGAGTTCCGCAAGATAAGTCGCCTCGAACCGCTCGAACCAGTCCGGAAGCTTGTCCGTTTCGGACGGGCCCGGCGCGTCGCCAGGTTCGAGGTGCAACGGCCTGATCGGTGCGCCAGCCACCAGGATGCCCTTCGATCCGAAAACCTCGAGGCGCTCGTCGTGCCCGTAGGTGTAGCGCCAGCCAATATCGAGTTGGAACAGAACTCCGCTTCGCATGCGTACGATGACAGCGGCGGTGTCGATCTGGCCGATCGCCACGTAGGCGGGATTGATGAGCGTCGATCCGGTCGCGAAGACCTCGGCCGGCTCATCGCCGGATATCCAGCGGGCGAGGTCGAAGAAGTGGATTCCGAACTCTCCGAACAGACCGCCCGACGTCTTCAGGAAAGCCGCGCTCGGAGCGCTCGCCGTCTTCACGGTGAAGCGCAAACTTTCGAGTTTACCGACCGTGCCGGTCGCGACCGCTCGGCGGATCGCGGCATAGCGGCGATCGAAGCGCCGGTTGAACCCGGCGGCGGCCGGCACGCCTGCCGCGTCCGCCGCGTCGCGGACCCGGATCGCCGAGGCGACATCCTGCGCCACCGGCTTTTCCACGAGGAATGGCTTTCCCGCGGCGATGCAGGCGAGTGCCACGTCCGCGTGTGACGAGGTGGAGGACGCGATGATGATGGCATCAGCCTTCGCGCAGGCCTCGTCGATCGACCCGACGACCTGACAGCCATGCTGATCGGCAAATTGAGAGGCGCGTTGGCCGCTGACGTCGAGGACGTAGCCAAGCCGGGCACGGTCAAGACGTCGCAGGCGATCCGCGTGGATCCCACCGATCCAGCCCGCTCCAACGATTGCGAACGTCAACATCCAGTGCCCCCACACCCGCCTTTCCGTATTTACGTCACCTGCCAACATCATTGTCAACAAACCAAGCGACAGCGTCGCCGCGTGATGAACCCACGCTGACGGGGATGCTCAATCGCATACTCATCGTCGCCGGACTCGAGGTGGCGTGACATCCAACGCCTGAGCTAATCTACTGGAACCCTTTGCCGGCTAAAGGCTCCACCGTATCGAATCTCGTAGTTCCGGATGTACTCCTCCGGCGATCCCGGCAGATGGTCCCGGATGAGCTGGACCAGTTTTTCGTGATCTCGGCCGCGCATGGCCTCAATGATCGATCGGTGCTGCGCGATGACCTTTTCCATGTGTTTTCGATCGGCGTACTTCACGGCACGGATGAGGTGAGCCTTGCGCGCGTACTCGCTGATCGACTGAACGAGATACGGGTTGTCGCAGACCGCATATTGGGCCCTATGAAATTCGATGTTGAGATGGAATACCGCGCGGAAGTTCTCCTCCTTGACCGCGGCCGCATGCCGGTCGTGTATCGCCGCCATCTCATTCGTCGTCGAGATTGGCGCGGGCAACTTGGTGCGCCGGGCGGCCCCGGCCTCAAGCATTTCCCGTACGTCGTAAATCGCACGGACCTCCGCCGGCGTGAGTTCGGCCACAACCGAGCCTTTGTTGGGCACCCGCACCACCAAGCCCAGATCCTCGAGCCGGGTGAAGACCTCACGGATGACGTGGCGTTTCGCGTCGAACCTGTCGGTTAATCTCTCTTCAATCAGGCGGGAGTGCGTCGGCAGGACCCCGAAGACGATATCCTCCTCGATCGCATCCAAGATTTCATCGGCTTGCATCAGGCCTCGCTCCGATCTGATCCTCGTGTCATGGAAGACGACCTCTACCACATTCATGTCGTCAAGATTGTCAACAAGGCCATTGACACCTTCGAGCCCACGCATCTACTTGGTGACGCATGGCCACAAGGGCCTAAGCGAATGACCGAGCGCAGCCTAGGAGTGGCTCACGCGTCGCGGCAACATGAGGATGGTTCATGCGAGCCAACGGTCTGCAGACCATTTGGGCAAACGGACGCTACGCCCTCAATGCGTGGCTTTCCATTGGGTCGAGCTACTCCGCCGAAGTTCTGGCTCACCTGCCATACGATGCCGTGACGGTCGACCTGCAGCACGGCATGTTCGGCCTCGATACCGCTCTTGCGATGCTTCAGGCGATCTCGACGACCACGGCTGTGCCGATGGTCCGTGTTCCGGAGAACAACGCGGCGATCATCCAACGCGTCCTCGACATGGGTGCCTACGGTGTTATCTGCCCGATGATCAACACTTCCGCCCAATGCAGGTCGTTCGTCAGCGCGCTCCGCTACCCGCCCCAGGGCGAACGAAGCTTCGGCCCTGCCCGCGGCCTCCTGTACGGCGGCCCCGACTATGCGGGGAACGCGAACGACACGGTCCTATCCTGGGCGATGATAGAGACGCGCGAAGCGTTGCGGGACGTCGAGGAGATCGCGGCGGTGGAGGGCTTGAGTGGGCTGTATGTCGGCCCAAGCGACCTTTCCATGACCCTGGAAGGCGTGGTGGCGTCGCCGCTGTCGCCAGTGGTCATCCGAGAGGTCAGACGCGTCTTCGGCGTCGCCCGCGCGAACTCCCTACGGGTCGGTGTCTTCTGTCCGGACGCCGCCTTCGCGCGTGAAATGATCGCCGAGGGCTGTGACCTTATCACCGTCATGAACGATGCCGGACTTTTGAGGAAAGCGACGGAAGCCCTCGTCGCTGACTTGCGGGCCTAGGCGGGTGCGGCCGGTCGCACATTCCCTTACCTCGATCCGGCCACCTAGTGGACGAGGCTCATTGGGTTCGCCTCGTCGATCGCCGATGGAGACAGTCGTTGAGTGACACCCAACTGGATGGCGGGAAGACGGCGGGCGGCGTGCCGCCGTTCGACGCGTCGCGCCTCGACCGCTTGATGGAGGAAGCGGGACTCGACGTGGTTCTGGCTACATCGAAGCACAGTATCCAATACGTGCTTGGCGGATATCGTTATTATTTTTATAGCTACATGGACGCTCACGGGCTTAGCCGGTACTTGCCGATCTTTATCTATGTCCGAGGCCGACCTGATCTGGCCGCCTACGTGGCGAGCCCGATGGAGGCGCATGAGCGGGCGTTGAAGAAGTTCTGGGTCGCCGAAGTGATGGTCGACAACATGACGTCGACCCAATATGCCGGTTCGGCCGTCCGCTACCTCGATCGCATCGGACACGCCAACGGACGGATCGGCGTGGAGGTCGGGTTCCTTCCAGTTGATGCATATGACGTCCTGCGGCAGGGCTTGCCGCTAGCCACCATCGTCGATGGTACCTTCACGCTGGAGTTCCTCAGGGCGATCAAGAGCCCGGCTGAGCTCGAGCTCGTCAAGGAAGCTTCGGAGAAGGTGGTCGACTCAATGCTGGCGGTTTTCTCCGCCTATGGGCCAGGCTCGACCAAGAACGAACTTGTCGATGCCCTTCGTCGCGAGGAGCAAGACCGTGGGTTGAAGTTCGAATATTGTCTGACGAACGTCGGCACCGACTTCAACCGCTCCCCTTCCGATCAGGTTTGGTGCGCCGGCGAAGTCCTGGCCATCGACTCAGGCGGCAACTACCGGGGCTACATCGGCGACCTCTGTCGCATGGCCTTCAGCGGGAAGCCGGACTCGGAATTGCAGGAACTCCTCGCAGAGGTCGAGGAGATACAACAGGCGGCGAGACGACCGATCCGATCCGGCGCTTTTGGAGCGGAAATCTATCGCAGGCCTGACGCCCTGCTCGCGCGATCGCGGAACCGCGACGAGATGAGCTTTGTGGCTCATGGCATGGGGATTGTGAGCCACGAGGCTCCCTGGCTGACGGATAGATGCTCGGTGCCTTACCCAGCCTACCACGCCGACCGGCCGCTTGAGGCCGGAATGGTTATATCGATCGAGACGACGCTCCTTCATCCGCGTCGCGGTTTCATCAAGCTAGAAGACACCCTTGCGGTAACCGACGATGGTTATCAAGCTTATGGTGATCACGGTCGTGGTTGGAATTCGGCACGATCGTAGTGTCGCGGTGAGGCTATCAATCACGAGCGGCCACGTCGATGGTCATACAAGCTTGCCACGCCTAGAGCATTATCGCTTCAGTTTGAAGCATAGCCTGCATGTCGAAGGTAGTTGCCGCATTCTGTCGCGGTGAAGCAGCCGAGGAGGTCGCCGATCTGATGCCAGACGGCGGCGATCGAGCGAGCATCGGCCTTCCTCAGCAGCGTCTTAAGCTTGGCAAAACCTGCTCGATCGGGTTCAGGTCGGGGCTGTAGGGCGGCAGGAACAGCAGGTGGCACCCGGCGCCACGGATCGCGCGCCGGACGCGGCGGCCCCTGTGGCTGTTGATGTTGTCGGCCACCACGACGTCACCCGGCCGCAGCGTCGGGATCAGGAACTGGACCACCCAGGCCAGGAAGCGGCGGGCGTCAATCGGGCCGTCGAGCACGCACGGCGCCTCGATCCGGTCGCACCGCAATGCCTCCAGGAACGTCATTGTTGTCCAGCGCCCGTGGGGCACGCGCGCGACCAGCCGCTGCCCGCGAGCCGCCCGGCCATGGCTTCGCGTCATGTTGGTCTTGGCCCAGGTCTCGTCGACGAACACCACCAGGGCCGGATCGATCCGGCCCTGGTGGTGACGCCATCTCGCCCGCTTGCGGGCCACGTCGGCGCGCTCCTGCTCGGCGGCGCGCAGGTTTTTTTTGAAGCTGTAGCCCTCGGCGGCGACGAACGACCACACCGCGCCGTAGCTTGCCGCTACGCCACGCTCGGCCTGGACCGCGCGCAAGGTCAGGTCCGGCGCGGCGGCAATCCGCGCCAGTAGCCAGTCCCGCTCGCCGTGCAGCACCGCCCGACGCGACCCGCCCATCGGCTTGGCGGCACTGCTGCCGGTCTGCCGGTGCCGCTGCCACCACTTGACCACGCTGGCGACGCTGACCCCGAACAGCGCCGCCGTCGCCCGCGACGTCCGCCCGCCAACCACGGACGCCACCACGCGCTCACGCAGATCCAACGAATACGGACTGGTTATCGACTGCCGGCCTCCAATCCAGCCAGCAGCTTGAATCAGAACGCGAACCGCGCCGGACTGGTCGAACGCGGGATCGCGCCCTGCGTCCCCTCGACGCGCAGGCGAAAGATCGCCCTGGCCTACGACAAGACGCTCTACCGCCAGCGTCACCGCATCGAGACCGCCTTTAGCCGCCTCAAGGACTGGGTCGCGTCGCGAAACGCTACGACCGCTGCGCCCCCACCTTCTTCTCGGCCCTGTGCATCGCAGCGACCATCACGTTCTGGCTGCCGTAGTGAGGCCTGACCCTAGACTAACGGTGGCCGAAGACGGGCCACTTGCTATGACCCTGACCGCTCCCGGATTTTTTATACCGAGACGATAATGCTTGGCACGCTGTCGTCCGACGAGGCTTTCGCTGTCTCATTCAGGGGAGCATTCGATGCCCGCGTTGGCCCCGCCATAGAGGTTTGCGCCGACCCGAGCATACCACAGCCATTTGACGAATCTAGCCGGGCCTGTTCCCGAACGGGCGTGGCGAAGTGATGTAGAAGCGCTTCGCGCCGCTGCCAGCCAATCCCGGTAGGAAGGGCAACTGTCTGCGAGCAGCAGCGCCGGATGAGCGCTCGCGAGCGGCCGCGGCGGACATGCCCAGACGTCTACTCGGCGTGAATGCTATGCATGATCGCTGCCGACATTTCGTCGTAGTCGTGCGTGTTTCGCAGCTCTCCGACCATGCGATATTCATGCATCACCAGGATACGGTCCGCCAGCGTGATCAGTTCCGGCATGTCGGACGAGATAACCAGCACGGCCGCGCCGTTGCGCGCCAGGTCGCGAAGCAGCCCATGAAAATACGCCTTGGTCTTGACGTCTATGCCGACGGTCGGCTCGTCCACCATCAGGATACCGGTCCCGGCGGCGAGCCACTTGGCGAGGCTGACCTTCTGCTGGTTACCCCCCGAGAGATTTGCCACCGGCGCATCGAGCGAGGCCATTCGGACCTCCAGCTGGCGCAGCACGGGCATCACCGCGCGCGAGACCCGGCCGTCACGCAGCCACCCGAACAGGGCTTGCAACCGGTGCCATAACGTGATGCCGGTGTTGGCCAGGACGCCATGCAGCAGGATCACCCCGTCGCGTTTGCGATCCTCGCTGACATAGCCGATCCCGAAACGACGCAGCGCAACCCTCGCCGGGGCGATCCGGGCAGGCTTGCCGCGAACTAGCAATTCGCCGGCGATGATCCGATCGAGGCCGAGTACCGCCCGCGCTAGTTCGCTGCGCCCGGCGCCGACCAGCCCATACATCCCGACCACCTCGCCATGGCGCAGCGTTAGGTCGATGTCGCGATGGCCGGCCTGCGTCGCCACCCCGCGCATCTGCAATGCTACGGCACCCGGCATGGCGGGCGGGGCGATATCGAGGATCTGCTCGGCCCGGCCGATCATCAGCCGAACTAAATCCTCCCGTCGCAGTCCGGCGAGCTTCAGGCCGTCGCAAGCGTTCTGGCCGTCGCGCAGCACCGTCACGGTGTCGCACAGCGCCTGCACCTCCTCCAGCTTGTGACTGACGAAAGCGATGGCGACGCCCCCGTCGCGCAGGCGGCGCAAGATGGTGAGCAGCGCGTGCGTCTCGTGCGGCGTGAGCGAGGCGGTCGGCTCGTCCAGCAGCAGCACGTGGGACTGCAGCGACAACGCCCGGGCGATCTCCACCATCTGCATCGTGGCCACGTTGAGGCGTGAGACCGGCTGGCGCGGATCGATGTCCAGGTCCAGCAGCCGCAGCCAGCGCGCCGCCTCGGCATGCAGGGCGCGGTAGTCGACCGGTTTCAGCGTGCCGGTCGCGACGCGGTCGAGCAGCAGGTTCTCGCCAACCGAGAAGCGGGGGATCAGGTTTCGCTCCTGGTGCACCACGCCGATCCCTGCGGCGATGGCCTCGTTCGGGCTGGTGAAGCGCACCGCTCGCCCGTCGATGCTGAACCGGCCCGCATCGGGCAGGTGCACGCCGGTGATGACCTTGATGAGCGTCGACTTGCCGGCGCCGTTTTCTCCGAGCAGCGAGTGGATGCTGCCCGCCTCCAGTCGCAGCGAGACGCCGCGCAACGCCCGCACGCCTGGGAACGACTTCTCGATGCCGGAAAGGTCGAGTGTCGCGGCCATTCTAAGCCAGACGCGCGGAGCGGGTTCGCACGAGGCCGACAGCGGCCAGAATCAGCAGCCCCAGCAGCAACTGCACGTAGTATGGATCGACGCGGAACAGCACCAACGCCTGTGAGATCAGCGCCACCACCGCCACGCCCGCGACGGTGCCCGACACGCTCGCGTGCCCGCCGCTCAATATGGCGCCACCAATGACCGGGGCGGCGAACGAGGGGATCAGCCAATCGTCGCCGATGGTCGGCTGTCCAAGCTGCAAGCGCGCGACGGCCATCATCCCCGCCGCCGCGGCCAGCACGCCCGACAGCACATGCGTCGCAATCACCGCCCGTGAAACCGAGATGCCAGACAGCTCCGCCGCATGGGGGTTGCCGCCGACCGCCAGGATCTGCCGACCGATCGGCGTTCGCGCTAGCATCCAGCCAACCGCGACCACGGCCAATGCCGCCGGCACCAGCAGCACCGGCACCGGGCCGAAAGCGGCGTTGCCGGCGATCTTGACCGCGTCAGGGATGCCGTAGAACGGCTGCGCCTCGGTAATGCCGAGATTGATGCCCTTGAACGCCGCCATCGTCGCGAGCGTCACGATGAAGGCGGACAACCCGGCGCGCGCCGTCATCAGGCCGTTGAACAGACCGCAGACGCCTCCCAGCACCAACCCCACGGCAATTGCCAGCAAGGGCGGCACGCCCCAGACCTGCATGACGCCCGAGAAACTCACCGCCACCAGGCCGCCAATCGCGCCGACCGATAGGTTCATTTGGCCGAGTGCGATCACCACCATCTGCGACAGCGCGATCAGCGTCGACAACGCCAGCGTGTCCAGCAACACGAAGATGTTGAACGCCGACAGGAAGTCGGGCCGCGCAAGGCTCAGCACCGCCACCGCCACGACCACCAGCGATGTGAGACTGAACCAGTCGGTGCCGAGCAGGCGGCGCATCAGCCCAACCCCAGCATGATGCGCTGCCGTCCCTTGTCGATCAGCACCGCCCCCAGCAGCAGCACGCCCAGGAAAAACTGCACCCAGAACTCGCCGACATGCAGCAGAAGCAGACCGCTGTTGAGCACCGTCACCAGCAATGATCCCAGCACTACGCCTGGCACCGACACGCGCCCACCGGCCAGCAGGGTGCCGCCCAGCACCGACCCGAGAAACGCCGGCAGCAGCCAATCCTGCCCGAGGTTGCCGGCCATAGAGGGAATGGTGGCACCGTTGCGCATCGACAGCATCAGCCCAGCCACCGCCGCCAGCAGACCCGCGAGGCCGTGGCACAGGGTCACGGTGCGTGGCACGTCGACGCCGGAGAGCAGCGCCGCGCTTGGGTTGGCGCCGGCCGCCAGCATCTCGCGCCCGGTCGCGGTCAGCCGATACAGCAGGTGCAGCAGCATCGCGGCCGCCAGGCTCACGCCCAGCATGGGCGACAGCACGCGCCAGTAGTGGATGCGCGCGAAGCCGTTGAAGCCCGGCGGCAGATCGTTGAATGGTTGCGCCCGCGTCAGCACGATCATGGCGCCGAACACCACGCTCATAGTCGCAAGGGTCACCACGAAACTGTGCATCCCGCTGCGCACGATCAGTTGGCCGTTCAACAGTCCCAGCACGGCGCCAGTGGCGAGCGCCGCCAAGATCCCGGCCCCCAGCGGCACGTGCTGCACCTGCATTAACCAGCCCGCCACCATGCTCGCGGCGACACCGACGGCGCCGATCGACAGGTCGAGGCCGCCGGTGACGATCACCGTCATCATCGAGAGCCCGACGAGCATGTTCACCGCCCCCGTGCGCGAGAGCGCGAACAGGTTGAACGGGGAGGTGAAGCCGTGCGTGAGCATTCCGAAGCCGGCACAGAACAGCACCAGCAGCGCCAGTAGCCCGAACTCCACCGACAGCAGCGCGCGGCCACGCAGCGAGTGGCGGACCGCTACGCGGTCGCCCAGTATCTCGGCGGCGGCGACGGCAGGCAAGGTCACGTGCTCACCCAATCCGGCAAGGCAGCTATTTGCAGATCAGATACTTTTGATCGAACCCGGTAAGCAGCGCCTTGGTGACGGCGCGCATGGTGTCGAGATAGTGGTCTACCTCGGCGGGGCCGGCCAGCGACGTGCCGCTGTCGATGAAGCGGGTTGTCTGCGCCGTGCTGGCCCATGGCGCGTGGTCGTTCACCTTGCAGCCGGCCGCGAGCCGGCTCATCACGTAGCTACCGACATACCCCTGTCCGTAGGGGTTCTGCAGCATGGTGCCGTCGACGAAGCCGTCCTTGACCGCGGCCAGCACCACCGGGTCGTGGTCGATCCCGATCATGTGGATGCGCTTGTCACCGATCTTGCGCAGCGCCGTCGCCGAGACAACGGCCGGTATCCACGCGGTGGTCACGATGCCGTCGACCTGGCTGCCTTGGGTGGCCAGAAACGCATTGATCTTGTCCTGCGCCGGCTCCGGCGCGTCGATGTCGGCGATGGTCTGCACCAGCGTCACCGCGCCGTTGCTCTCGGCGACCGCTTTGGCAACGTTGTCCATGCGGAGCTTGGTGTTGGGATCAACCAGGAAGCCGGTGAAGTGGGCGATGCGGCCCTTGCCGCCCATCGCCTTGATCAGCGCCTTGGTGCCGAGATAGGCCGAGTTCCCGGTGTCGGTGCCCATGCAGAACAGCGCCTGCGACGGGTCTTGCAGGCATCCGGCCAGAGCGATCGCCGGCACATTGTTGTCGGCCAGTTCGGCCACCGTCGGGCGAGTGCCGACCGGATCGCCGGGGAATATCAGGAACGCGTTGTAGCCTTGCGAGGCCAGGCTGCTGATTAAGTCGTTCTGTTGCGATAGTGTCCAGCTCGGCGGCACCTTGTAGTCGGCGGCGGCGAGATGGAAATCTCGCACGGCGTCGGCACCGGCCTGTGCCCAGGCGGCGAAATAGGGATGCGGGCCGCCGGGCACGAGGGCCACTTTGGTAGCGACTGGATCGGCCCAGGCCGCGGACGCCAAAGCGATCAACGCGCCGCCCGTGAGCAGAATGCTTCTCATGCCCTGTTCCCTTCCCCAGTAGTGCGCGTTGAGTTGCGCTTGGAAGGATCGTTGACCAAAAGGCAGGGCTTTGCAACCACAAGCGTTGCAATCGGATAGAAAATTTTCCATGGTCGATGGCGTGGGCACGCTGCAGACATCGACGTTGGCCGAGCAGGCCTACCGCAGCTTGCGCGACCGCATCGTGCGCGGTGACCTCCCGGCCGGGCAGCGGCTGATGCCGGAGGAACTAGGCCAGGCGCTTTCGATCAGCCCGACGCCGGTCAAGGAAGCGCTGTTGATGCTGGAGCGCGACGGGCTGATCGAGTCGAGCGCGCGACGAGGCGCCAGCGTTCGCCGCTTCACCTCGCGCGACATCGGCGATCTCTACGACGCTCGACTGATGATCGAACAGCGGGCGATCTCGGTCGGCCACGCCGCAGGCCGGCTCGATGCCGCGACATTGACGCGCCTATCCGGAATCGTGGCCCTCCATGCCGAGCGCAGCACCCGGCGCAGCGCGTCCGACCTGCGCCAGGCTCTGCACCATGATCACGACTTGCACTCGGTGATCGCGGGACTTGCCGGCAACCCGCTGCTGGCCGATTGGCACCAGCGCCTGCTGCGGCAGACGCAACTGCTGCGCGCCTACTCGCTCCGTGCCTACGACGCTGGACGTCTTGCGCGGGCGGCGCGGGATCACGCGGCGATTCTGTTGGCGATGCGCGACGGCGATCCGGCCGCCGCCAACCTGGCGCTGGAGACGCACCTGGCAAACAGCCTGGCGTCAGTTCTCGCCGGGCATTCCTGACGCGGGGCACGAGCATGGCGCGAATCGAGCAAGTCGAAATCTTTATGCTGGACCTGGTCCCGAAGGGCCGGCGCGTGGACGCGATCCAGTCCTTCGTGTCGCAGGAGACGCCGATGCTGCGGCTCCGCACCGACGATGGCGCGGAGGGCGTCGGCTACAGCTACACCATCGGCACCGGCGGCCGCAGCGTCATGGCGCTGCTGCGACACCACCTGGCGCCGCGCCTGATCGGCCGCGACCCCGACATGATCGAACAGATCTGGCGCGACCTGTTCTTTGCGACCCACGCCACCGCGGTTGGCGCCATCACGGCCCTGGCGCTGGCCTGCGTCGACACCGCGTTGTGGGATCTGCGGTGCCGGCGGTCAGGGCGACCGTTGCACATCGAGGCCGGCGGCGCGCAACTCTCGGTGCCGCTCTACACCACCGAGGGTGGCTGGCTGCACCTCGACCCGGCGGCCTTGGTCGACCACGCGTTGCAGGCGCAGGCGGCGGGCTTCGGCGGCTGCAAGCTGAAGGTTGGACGTCGCCCGCATGAGGACGTTGCCCGACTGACCGCCGTCCGCGAGGCGGTGGGCGCCGGCTTCGAGATCATGACCGATGCCAACCAGGCGTTTCAGGTTGACGAGGCCATCCGCCGGGCGCGCCTTTACGAGCCGCTCGACCTCGCATGGTTCGAGGAACCGCTGCCGGCCGAAGATCTGGGCGGCCACGTCCGGCTTTCGGCGCAGACCACGTTGCCGATCGCGGTCGGCGAGTCGATCTACAGCCTCAGCCACTTCCGTGAATACCTGCAACGCGGCGGCTGTAGCGTGGTGCAGGCGGACGTGGCGCGAATCGGCGGCATCACGCCATGGCTCAAGGTCGCCCACCTCGCCGAAGCATTCAATGTCCCGATCTGCCCGCATTTCCTGATGGAGCTGCATGTCGCACTCGTGTGCGCCGTGCCCAACGGCCGCTGGGTGGAGTACATCCCGCAACTCGACGCGGTGACGCAGACCGGCATGACCGTGCGACAGGGCCACGCCGTTCCATCGAACGAACCCGGATTGGGCATCGCCTGGGACTGGCCGGTGATCGAGCGCATGCGCGTCGACGGCGTCACCAGCGTGGTCCGCTGATCGTGCGGCGCATCGGGCAGGTGATCCGGCTGCGTCCCGAGAGGGCCGAGGAGTATGAGCGGCTGCACGCCGCCGTGTGGCCCGAGGTGCTGGCTCGGATCACCGCGAGCGGCATTCGCAACTACACGATCTACCTGAGCCGACCGGAGATGCTTTTGTTCGCCACTTGGGAATACCATGGCGACGACTTCGCGGGCGACATGGAGGACATGAAGGCCGATCCGGCGACGCAACGCTGGTGGCAGTTGACGGACCCGTGTCAGGAGCCGCTGATTGGCCGCTTAGAAGGCGAGTGGTGGTCGCCAATGGCTGAAATCTTTTACCACGGCTGAAATGGCATGCAGGCTGTCCGCAGGCGTAGCTTGTGCGTTGGCGCGAGTGCGTAGGGTAGCTCGCCCAGCAAAGGTCAGCGGACCTGGATGGTCTCGATACCGATCAGGCTCCCAAGTTTTCGGATTTTGTCGGCGCAGTGCCCGAGCCCAACCGCGCAGTGATGGGCTGGTCCACAAGCGGTCCAGCTCTGGACGAACCCGCGCGCTCCCATGGCGAAGCGATACCGGCTGTTGGTGTTGCCGATCCGCAGAATGGGGCCGGGCACCGACTCGGCCTCGGCGCACAGGAATTTCAGCCGACCGCTTCCATCCTCAACCACCGAGAGCAGCGTCACAGGGCCGTGCCGCACCGACATCTCCACGCTGACGCCAGCCCCCACCTTGCCGTGATAGACTTCCAGCGGCCGCACCTTGGGCCTGCCCTCGGCAATGCCGGTGTGGCCGGGACCGTCATGCCCCATCAGCACGATATCGGCGATGTAGTCGACGCCGTAGAACTCGGTGAACGAGCCGCCCGCCCCGAAGGCATCCATGATCTTCATGGCCTGCGCGTTCTTGACCTCGTACTCGCCCGCGACTGGAATACCACGCGCGGTAAGGAGCGAGCACCCCAGGATTATGGATGTGACGACGTCCTCGTAATCGTGCATCGGAGTAGACTCGTAGTAGTAGGCCAGCGAGCCAAGCCGATGCGCCGCCACCATGCGGTCGAGGGCGACCGATGTTCGGGCCGCGCGGGCGAGTTCGGCACGGTCACAGTCGGGTTGGATGTCGAAATCGGCGGCGAAGGCGGTGAGCCGTTTCGCGACGTCGCCCTCCGTGACCTGCGTGCGGAGCGCCGCCAACTCGTCGATTTCCAAGATCTCGACGTGGCCGCCGAAGGCCGCCAGCTGCGCGGTGGTGTCGGCGTAGATGTCGAGCATTCCGTTGTAGTAGCGGCCCATGAGGCCGAGGCGGTTGTGCGACATGATGTGGGCCACCCGCGCCGCGTCGATCCAGCCCTCGATCTCGGCGTCGACAACGGCGTCGCCGTCGAGGACGCCCGTGACTTGGTGGAAGGCGACGCCGGCGCGGGCGAACACGTTGGCGATTTCGGGAGCCGAGCAGGCGGCGCAGAAGGCGAGCCATTCGCCGGTCATCCGGGTGCGGTCGCCCATTGCATTGAATGCCCCGTAGTCGATCGCCGCCTCTGGTTGCAGGTTCAGGACGATGACCGGGACCTTGGGGCGCTGGACGGCGGGCAGCACGGTGGACGAGAGCGCGTAGGTCGTCACATGGAGGAAGATCACGTCGACGTCGGCCGTGCGGAAGGCGTGGCCGGCCGCCATGGCCTTTTCCGGGGTGTCGATCAGGCCGAGGTTGACGACCTCGACGCCAGGGCGGGCGAGCTTCTCGCCGACGCGGGCGAGGTATCCCGTCAACCGCGACTCGAGCCCGGCGAACTGCGGCCAGTATGCCGCAAGCCCGACCCCAAACAGGCCAACCTTCAGGGTGTCGTGGGCCATGGTTCCTCCCTTGATTGCGGCCGCCTCTTCGGCAGGCTCACCTAGTCCACTCGATATCGCGCTAGGATTTCCGCGCGCGGCTCCGCGCCATGACCGGGTCTGGTCGGCGCGGTGACCGCGCCGCCGACGTGCCAGAACGGCTCGTCGACGAGGTCCACCTGCATTGGGCCGGGCAGCGGCTTTAACTCGAACACCTCGGCGCTGGGCGAGGCCAACGAGAGGTGGAGGCTTGTCGCGGTGAGCACCGCCGTGCTCCAGGCGTGGGCGTTGACGGTCCGGCCTGCGGCCTCGATTGCTTTCGCGGCATGGCGGAAACCGGTGACGCCTTCGACGCGGGCCGGATCGAGGCCGAATACGTCGATTGCGCCGCTGTCGATCCAGCGCTGATATCCGGCAAGGGTGTACTCGCGCTCGCCGGCCGCGACCCGGGTCGCGGTGGCGGCCCTGAGAGCTTGGTGAGCCGCTACCTTGTCGGGGTGGAACGGTTCCTCGATCCACGCGATCTTAGACTGCCGCATCTGGGTCACGACGTGGATCGCGGTCGGCAGGTCCCAAACGGTGCCATTACCGGCATCGACCATGATCTCCGGCCCGGCCCCCAACGCCGCCCGCAACGCCGCCACCAGCGCGATGTCGTAATCCGGGTCGCGACCGGCGCGGGACAGGCCGCGCTTCCCCAGTCCCAGTTTGGCCGAACGGAAGCCGCCGTCGATATGACCAGCGATTTCGCGCACGCTTTCCTCGATCGTCGCCTGGTTGACATGGACGCTGGCGCAGGCGGGCAGGCTCGGGTGTGCCGCGCCCAGCAACGACACCAGCGGAACCCCCGCATCCTTGGCCCGGATATCCCACAGCGCCATGTCCACGGCCGACAGCGCCAGCGAGGCAAGGCCGCCCTCGCCGTACCACCAACTCTGCGCCTTCATCGCGTGCCAGATTGCCTCGACCTCGCGCGGGTCGCGGTCGGTGAGCAACGGCAGGAAGCCGTCCTCGATCACGACACGGATCGCCCTGAGCGCCTCCGGCCACATTCCGATCGCCTCCCCCCAGCCGGAGACGCCGGCCGACGTGTCAATCCGGAGGAGCAACGTCATGCGATCATGGCCGAAATCGTTCGGCTCGGGCCAGCGCAGGATGAAGCATTCCGCCCCGCTTACGCGCATGTGACGCTCTCCAAACTACGACGCTTGCACCCAACAATCACCCTATGTCAGTGTCCATCGAATAAATAGGCCTGACCAATTCAGGCGAAGCTGCGGGAGGGTAGCCGTGCAGACCAGTGGTCGGTTCGCAACGATAGCGTGCGTCGCGGCAGCGGCGACGCTCCTCGTGTTGGTGGGCGGCACCGCGCGCGCCGACAGTTTCCACGGCTTCGATCCGGCGACGTTCGACGGTTCGATGGTCAGCGCCGATCAGCTCAAGGCAATGGTGACCGACGCGGTCGCGGCCCATAAGCCGAACAACGGCAAGGATCTGGTCCTCGCGTTCGCCAACCTGCAGCGCGACATTTCGTTTTGCCTGAAGGTCGAGACGGGAATGCTGGCCAACGCCAAGGCCGCCGGCTTGCAGCTCCAGGTCGCCGACAACCGGCTCGACGGCGCGACCGCACTGGCGAACGCGCAGAGCTTCTTACAGCGGCAGGTCGACCACGTGACCGAGTTCCAGACCGATGCGAATTTCGGTGCCACGATCATGCAGCAAATGAACGAGGCCAGCACCAAGGTGGTCGCCATCGACATCCCGATGCCGGGTGCCACCTTCTTCGGCGCCAACAACCCACGCTCGGGCTTCATGGGTGGCGCCTATCTGGGCGAGGCGGCACTCGCGAAGTTCGGCGCGGCCAAGGTCAAGACGGGATACTTCGTAGTCGGCGCGCTGCCGCAGTCGGGTGCGATCCCGGCGATGCGGACCGGCGGCCAGATCGCCGGCTTTGAGGCGGTGGTGGCGGACTTCCCCACCGACCACGTCATATCCATCGATACGAAGAACACGCTTGAGACAAGCTTCACCCAGATGGGCAACGTCATCGGCCGGCTACCCGAGGGCGCTCCGATCATGGTCACCGCGATCAACGACCAGGCGGCGACCGGTATGCTGCGCGCGGTCAAGCAGGCGGGCAGGGAGGCCGACCTGATTGTGGTCGGCATGGGGGCCGACGAACTCAAGACCTTGGCCGACGAGCCGGACTACGTGGCATCGGTCGGCTATTTTCCGGAACGTTATGGCAACTATCTCATTCCACTTGCGCTGATGCAGCTCGCCGGCAAGCCGGTGCCGAGCACGGTGTTGGTCAACCACGTCATGGTGACCAAGGACAACATCTGCACATTTTATCCCGATATCGCGTGCACCAAGGGCAAGGATCCGGTTGCGTTCACGTTCCCGCAGGCGGCGTTCGAGCGGCACCTGGCGACGATCCGCAAACTGCCCGAGCTGGCGGACTTCCAGAACCTGATCCCGACCAATTGACGCGCGTCGCGTGACACCGAGGGCGCCTCGCCTCGAGATGCTCGGGATCGGCAAGTCGTTCGGTCGCGTCCCCGTCCTGTCCGGCGTCGACCTTACCGTGGCACCGGGTGAGGTCGTGGCGTTGCTTGGCGCCAACGGGGCCGGGAAATCCACCCTGGTGAAGATCCTGACCGGACTTTACAGCCGCGACGCGGGGCTGGTCCGGATCGACGGGTTGGAGGTCGCGTTCGCGCAGCCGAGCGAGGCCGTGGCGGCGGGGGTGAAGTTCCTGCCGCAGGAAGTCTCGGTGATGCCGGACATGACGGTCGCCGAAAACATCTGCCTCGGCGACCTGCCGGTTGCCCGCGGCCTTGGCCTGCCGCAGCTCGACCGGCGGGCGATGCGCCTGCGCGCGCGCGACCTGCTGGACCAGCTCGGCTTTCCGGGCATCTCGCCTGATACCCTGGTCAAACGGCTATCCGTTGCCGAGCAACGGATCGTGGAAATCGCCCGCGCGCTCGCGGGCCACGCGCGCATCCTGGTGATGGACGAGCCGACAGCGGCGCTGACCAAGCAGGAGGCGCGGCTGATCTTCGCCATTGTCCGGCGGCTGACGGCGGCGGGAGTCTCGGTCGTCTACATCTCGCATTACCTGAGCGAGGTGTTCGAGATATCCGACCGCGTGGTGGTTTTGCGCGACGGGCGCAACGCCGGCAGCTTCGACACGCGCTCGGTCGGCCGGGGCGAGGTGCTGACCGCGATGCTCGGCAACACCGCCGGCGACCTGTATGACGTGGGCACCCCGGTGGACGCGGGGGAGGAAATCCTGCGCGTGACGCAGCTCAACGTGGCGGACAAGGTGTTCGACGCGAGCTTTGCTCTGCACGCGGGCGAAATCCTCGGCATCTTCGGCCTGGTCGGCTCCGGGCTGGAGGTTATCGGCCGTGCGCTGTACGGCGCGCTCGGACCCATGAGGAGGGCCGAGGTTCGACTGGCTGGACATCGATACCAACCCACGACGGCGCGCGCCGGCAAGCTGGCCGGCATTGGGTTTGTCGCCGCCGAACGAAAGAAGGAAGGCATCATCGCCGACCTGTCGGTGCGCGAAAACATCGCGCTCCCGTTCCAGGAGCGCTTCGAACGCGGTCTGTTCGTCTCCCGCGACGCAGAGACCCGCCATGCGCGCCGCTGGATCAACGAACTCGGCATCCGCACGCGCGGTCCGGAACAGCGGCTGCGGGCGTTGTCGGGCGGCAACCAGCAAAAAGTCTGTATCGCGCGCTGGCTGGTGGACGGGGTGACGTTGCTGATCCTGGAGGAGCCGACCCGTGGCGTGGACGTTGGCGCGCGTCGCGACATCTATGGCAAGCTGCGCGCGCTGGCCAACCGCGGGTTCGCCGTCCTGGTGCTGTCGTCCGACGTCGAGGAGGTGGCGGGGCTTTGTGACCGCTCGCTCGTGATCGACCGGGGCCGCGTGGTCGGCGCGTTCGCGCGCGGCGCGTCGCCGGCCGCACTCATGGCCGTGACCGCCAACCACCCCGCGCTCGCGGCCGCCTGAGGCGAGACGGGCATGGCGGAAGTCGCCACCGTTCCCGCCGTCCGACCGGCCGCCACTTCGTTGCTCGGCCGCTCGTGGTCGGGTGTAGCGATGCTCGGCCTGTTCTACCTGCTGCTGATCGCGATCTTCTCGGTGTTGTCGCCGTTCTTCCTAACTGTTCGCAACATGCTCCAGATCGGCGGCAATGTGGCCTATATCGGGCTGATGGCGGCGGCCGGGACACCGCTCATTATCGCGGGCGGCTTGGACCTCTCGGTGGCTGCGATCGCCGGGCTGACCGGCGTCGTGATCTCGATGTTCTACGGCGCGGGTGTGCCGATCTGGCTCGCGGTGGTACTGGCCACCTGTGTCGCCGCTGGGGTGGGGGTGGTGAACGGGTTGTTCACTACCCGGCTGCGGCTGAACCCGCTGATCGTGACACTCGGCATGATGAGCGTGGTCTCGGGCATTTCGCTGGTGCTGACCGGTGGGCTGACCCGGCCGCTAATGGTGGGCGGATTCAACTGGATCGGCTCGGGCCGGCTGTTTGGCGTGCCGATGCCACTGATCCTGATGCTGGTGATGTTCGCCGTACTCTGGGTCGTCATGTCGCGGATGCGGTTCGGCCGGTTCATCTACGCCGCTGGCGGCAATCCGGAAGCGGCCCGCCTGATCGGCATCCCGCTCGAGCGTACGCTGATCGTGCTCTACGTCGTCTCCGCCGTGTCGGGGGCGATCGGCGGCACCGTGCTGAGCGCCATGCTGGGGGCGGCCGGTCCGACCGCCGCCGGGTCGCAACTGCTGACGGTCATCGCGGCGATCATCCTGGGTGGCACGAGCCTGAACGGCGGTCGCGGCAGCGTGTGGGGCACGCTGCTGGCCGTGCTCATCCTGGGCACGCTCAACAACGGCCTCACGTTGCTCGACGTGTCGAGTTTCTGGCAGGACGTGACCCGCGGTGTGGTGCTGATGCTGGCGGTCAGCCTCGACCAGGTCAGAACGCAAGCGCTTGGCGATTGAGAACGAGACGATGAGTGACATCGGGTTCGCTCCGATCGAACGGAGTTCCGTGGCCGAGCAGGTGGCCAAGCGGCTGCTCGACCTAGTGCGGACCAAGAACCTCAAGCCCGGGAGCCAGCTTCCGCCCGAGCGGGAGTTGGCGCTCTCCATGCGGGTGAGCCGGCCCAGCATCCGCGAGGCATTGCGTGGCCTCCAGATCCTGGGCGTGCTGAGGGTGCGCCAAGGCGGCGGTATCTACGTCACCTCGCTTGAGGCGGCGGATTTGCTCGGCCCCTTGCAGCTCCTCATCACGCTCAACGAGGAGAACGTGAATGCGCTCTATGAGTCGCGGCGGCTGATCGATGGCGGCATCGGCCGGATCGCGGCCGAACGGGCCACCGACGCCGCGCTCGATCGGCTGAAAGCCCTGCTGGTCGCGCAACGTAGCCTGCTGGCGGACCCCATCGCGTTCCGCGTCTCGGACCTGGACTTCCACCAGATCATCGCCGAACTGACCGGCAACCCATTCCTGGTGCGGGTGTCGACGTCGCTCTACGTGCTCGGCATGGAATACCGCCGGATTGCTGCCGAAACCCCCGGGGTGCTCCACCAATCATTCGCCGATCACGAGGCGATCGTCGCGGCTCTCGAAGCCCGGGACGGCGAGGCGGCCGAGGCCGCGATGGTTGGGCACATGGGCAACGTGCACCGCAGCACGGTGGCCGCCATGGAGACGCAGGGATGACGGTCGCGCGGATTGGCATCATCGGGGCGGGCTGGTGGGCCGTCGAGACGTACATCCCCGCGTTGCAGGCTAGCCCCGACTGCGAACTCGTCGCGGTCAACCGGCTCGGCGTCGAAGAGCTGACGCGGCTGCGTCAGCGCTTCGACATTCCGCACGCGTTCGAGGACTACCGCGACATGCTGGCCGGCGTCGCGCTCGACGGAGTCATCGTGGCCTCGCCCCACGTGCTGCATCACGAGCACGCGCTGGCGGCGATACGGGCGGGCTGCCATGTGCTGGTCGAGAAGCCGCTGGCGACCAGCGCCGGCGACGCCCGCGCGATCGTGGCCGAGGCGGCGCGGCATGGCCGCGAAGTGATCGTTCCCTATGGCTGGAACTTTAAACCCTACGTCGCTCGCGCGGCTTCGATCGTCGCGGCCGGACGCATCGGTCGCGTCGAGCATGTCGTGCTGCAGATGGCCTCGGCACTCGAAGACCTCATGTCCGGCGAGCCGATGGCCGGGACGGAGGGAGCGATGTTCCGCCCGCCGGCATCGACCTGGGCTGACCCGCGACGCGCCGGCGGATACGGGTGGGGACAGCTCGTCCATGCCCTCGGCCTGCTGTTCAAGATCGCCGATCTCGCGCCGGCCGAGGTGTTCGCCGCGATCGGTCGCTCCCCGGCGGGCGTCGATTTCTACGATGCCGCCGTCGTGCGGTTCGACGGCGGCGCCACGGCGGCGATCTCGGGCGCCGCCACCGTGCCCAAGCATCGCGGCTTCCAGATCGACCTGCGCATCTTTGGTTCGGAGGGGATGCTGCTGCTCGATATTGAGCGCGAGCGGCTGGAAGTGAGCCGGCGCGACGGCACCGACGAGATCGTGCCGATAGAGCCCGGCGCGGGGGCCTACACCTGCGTCGAGCCGGTTCGGCTGCTGGTCGACTATTGCCGGGGACTCCATCCGACGAACGGCTCGCCGGGCACGGTTGGAATGCGAGCCGTGGAAGTGCTGGACGCCCTCTACCGCTCGGCCGAGAGCGGTCGCCTGGAGAAGGTGTAGCAACATGAAACTCTCGCTCGCGTCCTGGTCGCTACCCCGCTGCACGCTGACCGAGGCAGCGCAACTCGTGCAAGCGCTCGGCATCGGGGCACTCGATCTCGGGTATCTGCACCGGCCAGGTCTCGACAAGGCAGCCCTGTTGGCCGAGCCCGAACGTTTGGCGGACGAGGTCAGGGCGCTTGGCGTCGCGCTACCGAACTTATACCATATTTTCGGGACGTCGCTGTCTGACCGCAACCTGGCTGACGCCGCCTCGCGCGAGCGCAACGAGGCCGATCTTCGACAGGTCGTGCGGTTCATGCGGGCGGCCGGCATCCCGACGCTGTTCGTGCTTCCGGGCGTGGTCAATCCGGGCCAAGGACGGGGCGAGGCGGTGTCGGTCGCCGTCGGCAGTCTCGAGCGGCTGGTTCCCATCGCCGAAGCCGGCGGGGTGGCGCTGACCGTCGAGCCGCATGTCCATTCCGCGTTCGAGTCGCCGGCGGCGACACTCGAACTCCTGCATCGCGTGCCGGGCCTGAAGCTGACTCTCGACTATGCCCATTTCACCTGCCTCGGATATCGGCAGGATGAGATTGATGGGCTGGCCCCGTATGCGGCACACGTCCACCTCCGGCAGGGCCGACCCGGCACGCTGCAGTGCAAGTTGACCCTCGGCACGCTCAACTTTGGCGCGATGCTCGGCACGCTGCGAGCCGCCGGCTACGACGGCCACCTGACGATCGAGTATGTCCACCAGGACTACATGGACGGGCTGCACGACGACGTCCTCACCGAGACGATCGACATGCGCGATTGCGTCCGGGCGTGGCTCGCATGACCGGCACGATGGTGGCGCTCGTGGTCGGCGGGGCCGGTGGGATCGGGGCCGAGATCGCGCGGAGGCTCGCTTCCGACGGTTATTGCAGCATTGTCGCCGACCGGGTCGAGACGGCCGAGCTGCCCATCGACATCACCGACGAGATTTCGGTTGAGCGGGCGTTTTCGACCCTGCTCGACCGGCACGGGCGGATCGACGTGCTGGTCAACGCCGCGGGCATTCATCTCCAGCAATTGCTGGCCGACACCGACGTGGACGACTGGGACCGCATCCAGCGGGTCAACACGCGCGGGCCGTTCCTGACCTGCCGGGCGGCGGCCCGCGCGATGATGCGCGCCGAGCGAGGGCGCATTATCAACATCATCACCCGGCTGCATTTCGGCAATCCGTACAGCAGCGCCTACATCGCCTCGAAGAACGCGCTCTGGGGTTTGACGCAGTGTCTCGCGGTCGAGCTGGCCGCCTATGGCGTCACGGTCAACGGCGTCGCTCCGGGGCATGTCGGCCCGGGAACGGGCATGGAGCGGCAGTTCCGCGAGAAGGCCGCCAAGCTCGGCCTAAGCTGGGAGGCTTTCGAAGCCCAGGTGTTGAAGACCATTCCGGTCGGACGCTGGTGCCGCCCCGCCGACGTCGCCGCCGCGGTCTCCTACGTCGCCTCTCCCGAGGCCTCGTTCGTCACGGGCGAACTCATCAACGTCACCGGCGGCTTCGTGGGCTACGGCGTCGCGCCGCCCAAGGCTCCGGCGTCGTGAGCAAGGACCTTCGCGACGGTGGCCTGGATCGGTTGACCGAGGACGATATCCGCAAGCCCGGGTTCTCGACCCCGTGGGATGCGCCCACTGTTCCGCCGTTCCCGTTCGCGTTCCGCAACGTCGAGGTTCTCACTCTCGTCTGGCGCAGTACCGAGGCGGCCGTCGCCAGGCTGCTTCCACCACCGCTTGAGCCGATCAGCGACGTAGTCATGGCTCACGTCTACAAGATGAACGACACCGATTGGCTGGGCCCCTATGGGGAAAGTAACGTCTCGATCGGTTGCCGCCTGCCCGGTGTCGTGACCGGCTCCTATTCGCCCTACCTGATCCTGGCGTCCGATGTCGGCGTCGCCCACGGCCGCGAGTCGCATGGCCAACCCAAGAAGCTTGGCGAACCCAGGCTGGAACTGCGCGGAGATCTCATCGTCGGCACGGTGACGCGCAACGGCATCGACGTGCTGACCGGGACGATGGCGTACAAACAACGCCGCGACACGCTGGCGAGCTTAAGCCGGCACTTCGACTTCGCCGAGAACGTCAACCTCAAGGCGATCGATCAGATCGACGCGCGGCCAGCCATCCGTCAGCTCACCTCCCGGCGCTTGTCCGAGGTGACCGTGCATGAGTGCTGGAGTGGCCCCTGCACCGTCGAGCTTCGCCCTAACGCGCAGGTCCCGATCCACCGGCTGCCGGTCGTCGACATGCTCGACGGCTTCGTCTGGCGCGCCGACTTCACGCTCGTGGCCGGCCGCGTCATCCATGACTACCTGTCATGAGGAGGTATCGTTGGGAAACCACGCCTGGGTGCTCGAAGTCCGGCCCGGCTGCGAGGAGGAATACAAGAGGCGTCACGACGAAATCTGGCCGGAGATGCTCGAAGCCCTGCGGGCGGCCGGCATCCGCAACTACTCGATCTTTCGGCTCGGCCTGACATTGATCGGCACCTTCGAGACCGACGATCTGGCCAGCACCGTCGCAATCCTGAAGGACGATCCCATCAACGCGCACTGGGGCGACTCGATGGCGCCGATGATGAAAATCGAGACCGACCCGCGCACCGGGTTTCCATTCCTGCTGCCCCTGCAGTGGCACATGGATTGACGATGCTGCAGGGAGAGGTCGCCTTCATCACGGGCGCGGGACGCGGCATTGGAGCGCAGACCGCCAAGGCATTATCCGAACGCGGGGCTCGCGTCGCGGTCACCGCGCGACGCCTGCGCGATGCCGAAGCGGTCGTGCGCGGCCTGGACGGGGACGCGCTTGGGCTCAGCTGCGACGTTGCCGACCAAGCCTCGATCATCGCGGCTCTGCGCGACACGGAGATGCGTCTTGGCCGCGTCACCATCCTCATCAACAATGCCGGTGTCATCCAGCCGATTGGCCATCTGCACGAGACCGATCCGGCCGCCTGGGGCGCCGCGATCACGGTCGTGCTGGTGGGTGCCGCCGCCGCCGCCCGCGCAGTGCTTCCGGCGATGATCGCCGCGGGTCGAGGCACCATCGTCAATTTGTCGTCCGGCGCCGCCCACCGGCCGCTGGAAGGGTGGAGCGCCTACTGTGCGGCCAAGGCCGGCCTCGCCATGCTGACACGCTCGATCGCACTTGAGTATGGCGCGCGCGGCGTCCGCGCCTTCGGTTTCGCGCCAGGTCTGGTGGACACCGAGATGCAGGCGGAAATCCGTGCCTCGGGCCTCAATCCGGTCAGCGCCCTTCCTCGGGAGGCGTTGACCAGCGCATCCGCTCCAGCCCAGGCGATCGCCTATCTGTGCTCGCGCGACGCGGACGATCTGAGCGGCGGCGAGGTCGACATCCGGAACCCGGCGTTTCGGGACCGCTCGGGTCTGACAACTCTTGCAGATTAGACCGTGATCGCTGCTGAGTTAATCGGTGAAGCTTCCAGCGCGGTTCGCGTTCTAATTCAAGCGGCTGACTGGATCGGACGCCTGCAGCCAATGACCCGTCCCTACTCATTGGATTTGCGTGAGCGCGTGGTGGCGTCGGTCGTCGGTGGCGGACCAGCTGCGCGATGGCGGCCTCTGTTTGGGGGGCAGCGTCGCAGCCTGGTCAGTTCGCCGACCAGCGCCGCAGGAAGACAAGCGCCAGAACTCGTCCAGTCAGCGGCAAGAAGCCGGGTTGGCGATTTGAGCGCGCGCCCCGGGTTCTCCTCCGTCAAGGCTACAGGATGATTAATTGCCGCGTGGCCGGCGAGTTGTAGGCCGACTCCGCCTCGGCCGCGGTGAGTGACCGTCCGATCCCCATGACGAGTGCCACGGCGGCGTCGATCTTCTGCTCGGGCCGGCTCTTGCGCGGGTAGACGTTGCCGCGGGCGTCGTAGTGGCCGACCACGTTGCCGACGCACCATTCCAGCACCGGGTTGCCGTCGTGCTCGAGGCGGCCGGCCCGGATGGCGGCGTCCAGCTCCTTGGTCGGCTCGGAGAAGTTCTGCGTGTTGGCCCGGTATTCGACCACCGGCACGCCCTCGGCGGCCAGCCGCTGCGCGAACTGGGTCGCGGCCCAGGGGTCGAACGCCAGGCTGACCACGCGAAAGCGCCGGCAGTCGTCCAGCACGTCGGCCTCGATCCGGCCGAAGTCGGTCTCGTTGCCGTCCGTGACCGTCAGGTAGCCGTCCGCCGCCCAGCCGGGGTAGCTGGCGTTACGCGCCTCGAGCACGGCCGCGTCGTTGAGGTAGCAGCGGGCGAACACCCGGTAGGTGACCGTGCCGTCCGGATGCCGGGTCGGGAACACCAGGACCAGGGCGGCCAGGTCGGTCTTGCTCGCCAGGTCGACGGCCAAGTGGCAGTCCTGGCCCGCCAGGGCGTCGAGCGACAGCCCGGGGTCGGCGCAGGCCCGCCAGGCGCGAATGGAGAACAGCGCGTCGTCGGCCCCCACCCAGAGGTTCAGGTGCCGGCTCTTGGCGGCCGCCTCCTGGGCCGGGTTGTTGCGCGCCTGTCGCATGATGGCGCGGATGGCGTCGGGCTGGACCGCCTGGCCCCACGACGGGTTGGCCTTGATCCAGGCCGCCTCGTCCCAGGGGTCGTCCTCGGGGTCGACGGTATAGATCATCGCGAACAGCCGCTCGTCCTGCTGGGTGCCGTCGAGCACCCGGACCGCGTAGTCCCAGAGCTGGCGGCCGATCCCGCTGGTGTTGCCGGTCGCCGTCGACATCGCCAGCAGCAGCGGGTTGCGGCGCTTGCCCATCGCGGTCAGCAGCACGTCGTAGACCTCGGAGGTGCGGTGCGAGGCGATCTCGTCGCAGACGGCGACCTGGACGTTTAGGCCGTCGAGCCTCTTGGCGTCCGAGCTGATCGGCCGGAAGCACGAACTGGTCCGCTCCTGCCAGACCGCGTTGGCCAGCGCCTCGACGCCGAAGCGGCGGCGGATCTCGGGCGAGCGCCGCACCATCTCGCGGGCGGTGTCGAACAGGATGCGGGCCTGGTCGCGGGTGGTCGCCGCCGCGTAGCCCTCGGCGCCGCCCTCGCCGTCGAGGAAGCTCAGGTAGAGTGCCAGGGGTGCGGCGATCGAGGTCTTGCCGTTGCCGCGCGGCACGAACACCACCGCCTGGCGGAACCGGCGCGCGGTGGTGCCGCGGGCGACGAAGCCGAACACGTTGGTGAACGCCAGGCGCTGCCACGGCATCAGGCGCAGCGGCCGCCCGGCCTCGGGGCCCCTGATGTTGGGCATCAGCGAGGCGAACACCATCGCGCGCTCGGCCAGGTCGGGCCGGAACTCCCAGGCGCCGTCGCCGGCGGCCGCGCGGTCGAGGTCGCGCAGGAACCGCCGGCAGGTGGCGTGGACCAACTGGCCGGCGGCGACCCCGCCGCGCAGCACCGCCTCGGCGTAGGCCACCGCAGCGGCCACGCCCTCGGGGAGCGGGGGCGGGAGCGGGGATGGCAACCGGGGCGGGAGCGGGGCCCGGGGCGGGGGCGGGGTCAGGTCAGAGGTCCAGCGCGTCCCAGGCCGAGGCGCCGGGGCGCTCGGACGGGTAGGGGCCGACCCGGTTGCGCTGCGCCGGCGGCAGCGCCAGCTCGGCGGCCAGCTTGCGGGCGATCTCGGTCTGCCGGTTCAGCACGGGCAGGTAGGGCGACTGGATCGGCAGGCCGGTGTTCGGCGCCTTGACCAGCATGCCGAGGGCTTCGATCTGGTCGTTGGCCTCGTCGGCGTAGGCCAGGGCGACGCAGAGCCGGGCCAGCAACGGCGCGTCGATCGGCGACAGGTGGCCGGGCGCCACGTTGGCCAGATACATGCCCCAGTAGGCGGCCGCGCGCTCGTTGCGCTGCACCGCCACCGGGCACAGCATCTGGCCGGGCGCGGGCGGCGGCACCAGGGTGGCCAGCGAACGCTTGCCGGGGTTGCCCGCCGCGCGCTTGGCCGCGACCGCCTTGGGCTTGCGCCCGCGCTGCGCCACTAGGCGGCCGCCGGGAGGGCCACGCCGCGCCCCAGGGCCACCTGGGCGAAGCTGGCGCCGGTCGCCTCTAACGTGGCGGCCTCGCCGGTGAACGCCATCCAGCGCAACACGCCGCAATCAACTCATTGCGGGGCGATCTCCATCCCGAGGCAGCGCCGGCCCGTCATCTCGCAGGCGATGCCCGTGGTGAAGCTGCCGGCAAACGGGTCGTAGACATCGTCGCCCGGCCGGGAGTTGTTCTCGATCGGCCGCCTCATGCACTCGGTCGGCTTCTGGGTGGCGTGGACGGTCGACGCGTCCTGACCCCCGGTCGGGATCGCCCAGAGCGTCGTCTGCTTGCGCCCGCCGACCCAGTGGCCGGTGCCCCTGACCGCGTACCAGCACGGCTCGTGCTGCCAGTGGTAGTGCCCGCGGCCCATCACCAGCCGGTCCTTGGCCCAGACGATCTGGGCGCGGATCTCGAAGCCGGTCGCCAGCAGGCTATCGGCGACCGTCGCCGCATGCAGCGCGCCGTGCCAGACATAGGCGACGTCGCCGGGAAACAGCGCCCACGCGGCCCGCCAGTCCGCCCGGTCGTCGTTGGCGACCCGGCCGACCCGCTTGGAGTGATTGACCCCGGCTCGGTGCCGCCAGCCAGGGTCGTACTGCACGCCATAGGGCGGGTCGGTCACCATCAGGCCTGGCCTGCTGCCGTCCAGCGCCGTCGCCACCGCCTCCGGGTCGGTGCTGTCTCCGCATACCAGCCGATGCCGACCCAGCCGCCAGACGTCGCCGGGCGCGCTCACCGGCTCCGGCAGGAACTCGGGGACGTGGTCCGGGTCGGTCAGACCCGACGAGGCGTCGGCATACAGCGCCGCCAGCTCGCCCTCGTCAAAGCCAACCAGCCGCAAGTCCGCGCCCATCGACTTGAGGTCGGCCAACTCGACCCGCAGCAGGTCGGTGTCCCAGTCGGAGTTCAAAGCCAACTTGTTGTCGGCGATCGCGTAGGCGCGCCTCTGCGCCTCGCTCCAGCCGCGCGCGACCATGACCGGCACCGAGGCCAGGCCGATCAGCTGGGCCGCCAGCACCCGCCCGTGGCCCGCGACCAGCACGCCGGCCTCGTCCACCAGCACCGGCGTCGTCCACCCCCACTCGCGAACACTCGCCGCGATCTGCGCCACCTGCGCGGGGCTGTGCGTCCGCGCGTTGCGCGCCGCCACCTTTAGCCGATCGAGCGGCCACCGCTCCACTGCGTCCGCTGGCCAAGGCTGCACGACCACCCCCTACGTCTAATTCGCGCGCACAAGATTCCGAGGGGGGACGGTCCGCAGACCGAAACCGCTCCATCCAATCGGCCCCCTACCCCCGGGTCTCGCGACGACGGAGCAGTCGGGGGTGATAGAGCCTGCCTTCCCCATGGAGCTTACTGGCGTGGCGCACGGGACGATAGAACAAACTTGGCGACAGCATATCTTAGCGCAAACAAAAGTAGTTATGGTGATTGCGGCGTGGCGCAGCCACAGCATGCTTCGTGCGCATCGAGAGCCTGTGTCACTGTCCGCAATCTGAATGACGTACGGCTGACGACCCCTCCAGTTTGTCGACAATGTCGCTTGCGCGCGCGGACCGTGGGAGATCACGCTGCACAAAGACTAGAGATGAGAGAGGTGGTTCGCCTTTCGATGCTCACGCGCGCAAGCGACATTGTCGACAAATCAGTTTCGGCTCGTTTCTGCTCCGGAGACCGTCAGTCCTTTTTTGATGTGGCAGCTCGCAGCCTCCACCGAGCATGCTGCCGACAAGCTTGGTCCACATTGTTGTCGTCAAGGCACACCCTTCGCTGAGACGTAGTGCCCGGCAGCGATCTGCTCTTTGGCCAACCTCCTCCGCACTTTCTCCTGCTCGGCGCGTGCGGCGAACAGGATGTGGACCTTAGGATTGACGGTCCAGCTCGTCACCGCTCTAACCGGATTCATCGGTTCCACCCGCTCGATCCAGCCGAGTGCCTCGAGGTTCTGCATTACCGCGGCGAGGTCACGGGCGGCCTCCGGCTTTTTGAACGGACGATAGGAGCGCGCGATATCGCGGGTGGTGATTGTTCTTAGCTCGTGCGCAAGGATGAAGCCGGCCAGCCACTGCGCGTGCCCAGTCTGCTCGGTGTTAAACATGATAGCTTCTGCGCGCATCATGTGCGGCAGGACGATCTCTTTCATGTAGCTGGAAACCCGCTCCGCCGTCTTTGTTTGGATGACTGGGAAAGGCGGTGCTGACTGGCCTTTGGCCCTTGCGTCGGCAATTTCAATCAGGTGAAACGTTAAACACAGGCGAGCGAAGAGTCCGGGCCACTTGCCAAAGCTGGCGACCAGCCTTGCCGAAGCATCCGGCGTCCCTGTCATCGCCGCTGCCAGGGCATCGATCCCGATTCTCAAGGCATGCGCTCCCGCCGCCAGCACGACTGGCTGAGGTAAGCCGGTCACCGCGTTTCGGGGCGGCGCCAGGACGGCCAGAGCGGGAAACAAGGCATGGTAGCCGTCAATTGCACCCTGGTCCGGCTGCTGATCCAAGCCCTGTATCTGACCATCCGGAACAGCAAAGATGAATCGCTGCAACAGGCCGTCGTCAGCCATGTCGTTGGCAATCCGCCGGATCGGGCCTGGTTGGCAACCACCGATAAAACAAGCCGACCAGTTGGGAACAGCAAAAGACCCACGCCCGATTCTGTCGACGCTGTAGCGGCCGCCGTTGTAAAGCCGCAGGTAAGCACCTCGCTCGCTGCCGCCCTTGCCACCGGCCTTGTAGCGGTCGAGACTACCAACGAACTCGCTCAGCTCATCATGCCGGCTCAGCAGCTTGTGCTGCGGGGCGCACATTTTCGCTTCAGCGTCGTCCCGAAGCACTTCCAAAAGTGCTTCGGGAGTTGTGCCCTCCACCAAGTAACGCTTGAGCTTCGGCTGTCGTGGTGGCAAAGGGTCCGGTGACTTGCTTTCCTTGGCCAGGTCGACGGCGGTACGCCAGACCTGCATCTCCTCTGCGTGACACTTGCGGGCTTGCTCTTCAAGTTGCTCGACCGGCCTTGTGCAGAGCGCAATAACTGGGCTTTTGAGAATGGACGGATCACCGACGATGGCGCCCCATAGCCGCGCATTCTCGGTCCATGTATAGTCGTGCTGTTTCGGCTGCACCGCCCAGTCGTCGTTGATGACTGCGGCGCATGCAACAAGCGCCGCCAGCGCTATGGAGCTGGGATCAACTCCCATTCGGCTGGCGGCATCGAAGATGAATGGCGCGAGTGAGACCGGAATATGTCGAGGCCCGAGGACCGGCGCACCCACGCCCTTTTTCGCTAAGAAGTCCACTGGGTCGGACCAATCGAACGTCTCACTCGATGGATCATTGTCTGGGGATGACAAACGACAACGACCGCTCATAGTCGAGACGCCACTTTGACGGATATCGGCCCGGGATTTCTGCCGCAAGTTGCTGGGGTGTAAAGGTGGGATCGCAGCCATGCCCCTGGATCTCCAACGTTGAGATCCGCTGCGTCGCCTCCTGTGCCAAGTCTTCGATATTTTGCCACATCGGCCACCTGGAGAAGGAGGGCGCCGGCAATTCGAGCGGCCATTCGAGCTCCGGCAGCGATCCCGCCCGGATCGTTGTCCGGCCAGACGATCACGAGTGGGCGTTTAAGCAGGGGTGAGATATTGGCGACGTCAACGCCGTTCCTTCCACCCATCCACGACATGCACGCGTAATCCGGAAGCAACAGTCCAGCCGCGTTTGCCGCCTTCTCGCCCTCGCACAGAATCACTGTGGCCCTGGGGCGCTCCGCGAGCTTGTTCAGGTTATAGAGCGGCTTGGGGTTTGCTACCCCCCTAGGATGCCAGCCTAGGTGTTTAGTCCCGGCATTTCGTGGAGCGGGTTTGCGGTGAATCGCTCTGGCTGCGCCGTCCAGGTTTTGCAGGTGAATTCGTAGGGCGTGAGGCCCTTCAGGGTTTTCAGGCGGCGGCCGAAGTTATAGGCGCTCAGGAAGTCTGTGAGGTGTCGCTCGAGCTGTTGGTGGTCGTCGTAGTGGTAGCGCTGGACGGTCGCCTCCTTGATCGTGCGGTTCATCCGCTCGACCTGGCCGTTGGTCCACGGGTGGTTGATCTTGG
>JAABUX010001147.1_pt1 | contig 41222 bp, 34 predicted proteins | sample 5561851 | NCBI WGS metagenome assembly JAABUX01 (sample SAMN10711883, study PRJNA513361) | rock metagenome | isolation source: Antarctica rocks | place: Antarctica: Victoria Land, Richard Nunatak red sandstone | collected 2016-01-03 | reverse complement strand
GCCCTGCTCACCATGCTCGGCGTCATCATCGGCGTCACCTCCGTCATCGTGATGATCGCGATCGTGCAGGGCATCCGGCAGCAGATTCTAGACCAGTTCGCCGGCAATGGGGCCAACCTCATCTTCGCCTCCTACCAGCCGAAGCTGGGCGCCGTGCAGCGCGGCGGCTTTGCGGGACTGACCATGGAGGATGCGAAGGCGGTCGAGGCGCGCTGCCCGATGGTCGGCGCGGTCAGCCCCAGCGCCGAATCTTCCGTTGTCGCGCAAGTCGGAAGCAGCCGCCGCTCGCTGACGTTGACCGGGGTGATGAGCGCCTACAACCAGACGCAGAACCTGCCGCTGGCTGAGGGCCGCTTTATCAGCGCGGACGATGTGGCGACCTGGGGAAAAGCCTGCGTTATCGGCCATAAGATCAAACAGGACTTGTTCGGCAGCGTTGATCCCGTGGGCAGGGAGATCCGCTGCACGACCGGCGACGGCTCCGACGTCTCCTTGATTGTAGTCGGCTTGTTGGAAGAGAAGGATCGGGGCGGCGGGGGACAAGATTTCAACAACGCCTTATACGCCCCGCTGACCTCGGTGCAGAAGCGCTTCACCGGCAGCGACAAGATCAACAGCTTCTCGACGCGCGCGAGGGAGATTCCACAGGTCGAAACGGCGGCGGACCAGGTGTGGAGCATCCTGAAGTCGCGCCACCCGCTGAACTACAAGGACTTCGTCGTGGACACGCAGGAGGGCATCCTGAAGCAGCTCGATACCCTGCTGAACGGCATTCAACTCGTGCTGGGCGGAGTGGGGGGGCTGGCCCTGCTGACCGGCGGCATCGGGATCATGAACATCATGCTGGTCTCGGTGACGGAGCGGACGCGCGAGATCGGCATCCGCAAAGCGGTCGGGGCGACGCGCGGGGCGATCCTTTTGCAATTCGTGGTTGAGGCGATGGTGGTTTCCGGCCTGGGCGGATTGATCGGCGTCTCGTGCGGCTACGGCCTGGCGAAGCTCATAGACCAATTCGCCCACAAAGTCCTGCCCACGTTCGTCCCCTTCTGGGCCACGGAACTCGGCTTCGGCTTCGCCGTCGGCGTCGGCCTGTTCTTCGGCATCTATCCCGCCTTCCGGGCCGCCAAATTGGACCCGATCACGGCGCTGCGGTATGAGTAGCGGCGGTCAGGTGCGGAGCCTACCCCCGGCGCAAGCGCCGACCCCTCCCTGTTAGGGAAGGGCGAGGAAAAGGAGGGCGCTGCTTGCTGCGCCCCTACGGGCGCATTCTCTCCTACTCCCCTTCCTTAACAGGGAAGGGGGCCGGGGGATTAGGTTCTTACCCCGCCATCACGCGATTCTTCACCGGCTCGTCGCTGACGATCTCGCCGTCCTTGAACCGCACGATCCGCTCGCAGTGCCGGGCGATGTCGTCCTCGTGCGTCACCACGACCAGCGTTTTCCCCTCCCGGTGCAGGTCCTGGAACAGCGCCATGATCTCCTCGCCTGTCTTGGTGTCCAGCGCCCCCGTCGGCTCGTCGGCCATCAGCAGGGCCGGCTCGTTGACCAGCGCGCGGGCGATGGCGACCCGCTGCTGCTGCCCGCCGGACAACTGGTTCGGCGTGTGGTCCATCCGGTCCGCTAGTCCTACTCGCATCAAGGCTTTTCGCGCCCGCCCCTCGCGCCCGGCCAGCCCCGAATAGACCATCGGCAGCTCGACGTTGCGTTGGGCCGTCGTCCGGGCCAGCAGGTTGAACTGCTGGAAGACAAACCCGATTTTGCGGTTGCGGATGCGCGCCAGCGCGTTCTCGTCCAGCCGCGCCACTTCCTCCCCGTCCAGGCGGTACGAGCCGGACGTGGGCCGGTCCAGGCAGCCGATGATGTTCATCAGCGTGGACTTGCCCGACCCCGACGGCCCCATGATCGCCACCATCTCCCCTGCCTCCACATGCAGCGAGATGCCCTTCAAGACGGTCAAATCCATGCTGCCGGTCTTGTACGTCTTCACGATGCCCTTGACGGTGATCATTTGTTCGCTCCGGCTTCCTTCAAAAGAGCGGCTATTTTCGTGTGGCCTTCCTGAGTCACCATTTTCAGGGGAGTATCGCCGCTTTTATCGGCCGCTCTGGGGTCGGCCCCTGCCTGGAGCAGCAACTTTACGACGTCGTCCTTGCCGTTTGAGGTAGCCGCAAGCAAAGCCGTCCAGCCGTTGTCGTTGCTCGCATTGACATTGGCACCCGCATCAAGCAGTGTTTGTACGGCATGAACATGGCCGCCATAAGCTGCGGACATGAGTAGTGTGTCTCCGTTGCCATTTACCTGATTGACAGGCACACCGCCTGCAAGAAATAAGTTGAGAAGGCTAACACGGTTGTACAAAGCCGCCTGATCCGCATGACGCCAGGAGAAAGTTGCGCCAGCGCTTATCAGCGCATCGGCAATGCAAGGATGACCACAGGTAACTGTCTGCAACAGCGCCGACCCGTTCTGAGTGCTCATATTAGGGTCTGCGCCATATTCTAACAGTATTTCGACAATCTTGAGGTGGCCGCGAGATGAGGCGACAACTAACATAGGGTCGCCATATGCCGCGAGAGCATTCGGATCAGCACAGTTGATCAGGGCCGCCGTGACGCTATGCAGATCACCATCCCCAACCGCTCGCTGTAGATCTGGTGTGGTGATCTTGTACAAATCAACAGGCCCGTTCATGCTTCCTCCTCTTCTTCTTTCAAGACATACTGCATTCGGGTCGTCCTATTGGTTTCTGTCATCACCGTCGTGCGTAAAGGAACTTCTCCCTTTGCCCAGGCAAGCGCTTCCAATAGCCCTGTTTGAAGCCTTTCAAAGAACTCCGGTCGCCTTTGCGTCTTCTGCCGCATCTTTCTCAGCCGTCGCGCTTTGCTCATGGTCGTCCCTTCATATGGTCGTCCCTTCATGGGGTGATGCCGCTGTCATTCTGCCCGATCGCCCGGCGCAGGCGGGCGTCAGCGGTGTAGAAGTCGTAGACGGCGGTGACGTACTGGTTCTGGGCCTGGGTGAGACTGACCTGGGCGGTCGTGATGTCCAGCACGGTGCCGACGCCCGCCTGGCGGCGGGCGGTGGCGGCGTCGAAGCTGGCTTGGGCAGCTTGGATGGCGACCTGGGCGAGCCGCGTCCGCTCCAGCGCGAGCGTGCGGTCGTAGTAGCTTTGCTCCACGTCCAGCCGGACGCTCTGGCGGAGCTGTTCCAGGCGGTCCAGGTCGGCGTCGCGCCCGGCCTCGGCGACGCGGAGGGCGCCGCGCGCGCCGCCGGCATCGAAGAGGGGGTAGGAGGCCGTGACCAAGACCTGGGAGTTGGCGCCCTTCGCGCCGATGTCGTTGGTGGGCTGGTAGCTCAGGACGTAGTTGCCGGCCAGCGCCAGGCCGGTGGCGATCTTCGCCTGCTTGACGCTTTGCCTGCTGACCTCGATGACGGAAAGCTGCTGGCGCAGGTCGGGGCGGGCGGCGTAAGCCTGCCGGACGTAGTCGTCCAGCGTCTGCTCCGGGCCGGCGTTGGGCAGGGGCGGCAGGGCATCCCCGGCGGCCAGCGTCGCGAGCTGGAGCGGGCCGCCGGTTTCAATCGCCATCGCATTCTTCAGGGCGGCCTCGGTCGAGCGGACGGCGCTTTCGTTTTGCAGCAGGCTGACCTGGGCGTTGGCGAGGTCCGCCTGGGACTGGAGGATGTCGGCGCGGGCGGCCACCCCGGCGTCAATCTGGCCCTGCGTCTGCGCGACCGTCTGACCCGCGCGCGTCACCTGGGCCTGGGAGACTTTCACCAAGTCGCTGGCCCGCAAGAGGTCGTAGAAGCTGCGGGTGACATTCAAAATGATCTGCTGGCGCGTGTCGGTCCGGCCGAAGCGGGCGGCGTCGAGGCTGCGCCGGGCTTGGGCATTGACCGACTCGCGCGTGCCGCTGTCGAACAGCGTCTGCTTGAGGACCAGGGTGGACCCGCTGCCGCGCGTGACCGAAACGCCGCCCAGGCTCTGGCTGCCGCCCGTGAAGGTCTGCGTGGTCTGGCCGCCGGTCCCTGTGCCGGTCTCGGTCGTCCCGGCGCCGCCCGTCTCGGTCCCCGTGCCCCCGCTTCCGCCGGCTCCGGTCCCCGTGCCTGTTCCCGTGCCGCCCCCGGACGGCCCTGTGGTCACGGTGCTGGTCGTGCCGCCGCCGACGGTGACGCCGTAGAACGTATCGCGCGTGTCTTGATACTGAAAGGTCGGCGTCAGCGTCGGGAAATACTGCGCCCGCGCCTGCGCCTTTTGGCCGTTGGCGGACGTGATCTGCGTCCGTGCGATAAACTCCGACGGCTGCTGCCGCAGGGCGATGGTGACCGCCTCGGCCAGCGTCAGCGGCGCCGGCAGGACACGCACCGCCCCGGCGGACGGCGCGACCTGGGCATGGACGGCGCACGGCAAAGTCAACAGGGCAAACAGCAGAACGAACAGGCGAGGGCGCATACGGGAGTCCTTTCAGAAATGATGTCCCCCCTATTTTACCAGATGCTTGCCTGCCCTGCGCTCTTGTGCTACAATAACGGCAACTCCATGAAACTCAAGCTCGATCTGCACCCGATCTATAACGACAGCCGCGCCATAGATGCCGCCCTGCACGGCATTATGGACGAGGCCACGGAGAAACGGACGACGGAAGTCGAGATCATCACCGGCAAAGGCTCCGGCCAGCTCAAAAAGGCCGTGCTGCGCTTTCTCGACCAGCCGGACGTCAAGGCGCGCTACCACCGGGTCGAGAAAGACGGCGACAATTGGGGGCGCTTGTTCGTCCACTTCCGCTGGGAGCGGCTTCAGGCCGCCAAAGCCGTCGCCCTGCCGCCCGAACTCGCCTCTTACACCTGTTTCTGCTGCCAGGTCGCCGTGTCCGTTCCTGTGAGCGCCGAGACGGTGCGCGAGGCCGGGCCGGAGGAGCGAGTGGAGGAGTGTCCCGCCTGCGGCTCGCCGAACCGCCTGAACATCCGCCTGGATCGGAAAGGGCAGGTGCAGGTTCGAGCGGAGTCGGGGTATGACGCGCCGTGACAGCCTACCGCCTGATCCATCAGCCGACCGGAAAGACTGTCGCGACGGTGGCGCGGGCCGAGGGCTGGTGGGCGAAAGGGTGGGGCGTGCTGGGAAAGCGCGCGCTGCCGCCGGGGGAAGGGCTGTGGCTGCCCAATGTCGCCTCGGTCCACACCGTCTTTGTGCGGTTCCCGCTGGACCTGCTGTTCCTGGATGAACGCTTCCAAACGGTGCGCCTTGCGCCGGGCACGCCGCCGGGACGCTGGCTGGTCCGCGCGCCGCGCGCGCGTCACACACTGGAACTGGGCGCGGGGACGCTGACAGAAATTGTCCCGGAGGTGCGGGCGGGGGAGGCATGGGCGCTTGTGCCCAGTGACGGCGGCCCAGACGCCTGATGAGGAACGGCTAAAGTCCGGCGCGTGTTCTTGTGACACGGAAACCTCAAAGGGAACGCCCGCTGAATGGTTTCCGTAGAGAACAGTAGCATTGTTGCCGATAAAGCAATAATGTGGTATACTCACCCTCTCCCGGCGCTTTCGGTCGCCGACGCTGTTTCGACGCTTGTTTAGAAGTCTTCCCGCGTCCCACGGACAATGAAATCCGGGCGGGGAAGGAGGCTTTTGTTTGAACGTAAATCGCATAGTCGCTCGCATTCTGGTCCCCGTCCTTCTGCTGCTCGCCGTGGCGTATTTTTTCGTCTCGAGCAACACGCGGATGTTTCACGGCGAGAGCCAGAAGGCCCTCAACTACTCACAGTTCGTGGACAACATCAACCAGAGCAATGTTTTAGACGGCAGCTTTGACAAGGACACCTTCCAGGGCCACTTGACCAAGAACCGTCAGCCGTTCACCGCTTACCTGGGGCCGGATAACCCGCAGCAGCGCGAGTACCTGAACGAACGGCTTATCGCGACCGGCGTCAAGGACTTCGGCTACACACAGCCGCCAATTCCCGACGGCGTCATGGCGATGGTCGTCTCGGTCCTGCTGCCGCTGGTGGTGATCTTCTTCTTCTGGATGTTCTTTTTGCGCCAGGCGCAGAGCGGCGGCAACCAGGCCCTCTCGTTTGGGCGCTCCCGCGCCAAGCGGCTCAACGACAACGTCCCCAAAGTGACGTTCGATGATGTCGCCGGCGTGGACGAGGCCAAGCAGGAGTTGCAGGAAGTCGTCGAGTTCCTGAAGAATGCCAAGAAGTTCCAGGCGCTTGGGGCCAAAATCCCCAAAGGCGTTCTGCTGCTCGGCCCGCCTGGATGCGGCAAGACCATGCTGGCCCGCGCCATCGCCGGCGAGGCAGGCGTGCCGTTCTTCCACATCTCCGGCTCGGACTTCGTCGAGATGTTCGTCGGCGTCGGCGCGTCCCGCGTCCGCGACCTGTTCGACACCGCCAAGGCCAACCGCCCGTCGCTCATCTTCATTGACGAGATTGACGCCGTGGGCCGGCAGCGCGGCGCGGGCCTGGGCGGCGGGCACGACGAGCGCGAGCAGACTCTGAATCAGCTTCTGGTCGAGATGGACGGCTTCGATCCGAACGCGGGCGTCATCATGATCGCCGCCACCAACCGGCCCGATGTCCTGGACCCGGCCTTGCTCCGTCCGGGCCGCTTCGACCGGCAGGTGACGGTAGACCCGCCCGACGTCCGGGGCCGCGAGGCGATCCTCAACGTCCACCTGCGCGGCAAGCCGCTGGCCGAGGAAGTCAGCGCTCCGGCTCTGGCCCGCCGGACGCCCGGCTTCAGCGGGGCGGATCTGGCGAACCTGGTGAACGAGGCGGCCCTGCTGGCCGCGCGCTACGACAAGACCAAGATCGGCATGGACGACTTCAACGAGAGCGTGGATCGTGTCGTGGCCGGCCCGCAGCGCAAGTCGCGCATCATGAACGACCAGACGCGCGAGCGCATCGCCTACCATGAGGTCGGTCATGCCATCGTCGGCGAGCTGCTGCCGAACGCCAACCCGGTCCACAAGGTCTCGATCCTGCCGCGTGGCCGCGCCCTGGGCTACACGATGCAGTACCCGACGGAGGACAAGTACCTGACCACGCGCCAGGAGTTCCTGGACGACGTCAGCGCCCTGCTCGCGGGCCGAGTCGCTGAAGAGACCGTCTTCAACGAGGTCACGACGGGCGCGTCCAACGACTTCGAGCGCGCCACCGCCATCGCCCGCGCCATGGTCTGCGAGTACGGCATGAGCGAGCGGCTCGGCCCGGTCGTGCTGGGCACGCGCCACGGCAGCCCGTTCCTGGGCCGCGACTGGAACGAGGAGCGCAACTACTCCGAGACCATCGCCGTCGAGATCGACAAGGAAGTGCGCGCGATCATTGACGAGTGCTACGAGCGCTCGCGCCAGATTCTGACCGAGAACCGGGTCAAGATGGATGAGATCGTGCGCGTCCTGCTCGAAAAGGAGATGCTGGAGCGCGAGGACTTCATGGCCCTGATGGAAGGCGCCAAAGCGCCCGCCCTCGCCGCCCCGCCCGTCGCGCCCCAGGCCCCGCCGACCGAAGGCAACGCGCCCGCCTCGCCTGCCCCGGAGAAGCCGCGCCGGCTGCCGAACCTGCGCCCCGAGCCGGCGTAACTGCCTCTCGGATCGTGTAGGGGCGGGGCTTGTCCCCGCCCTTTTTCTTGCCGTCTGCTTTTCTTGCTGAATAGGAGGGCGGGGACAAGCCCCGCCCCTATGTTAATCTATGGACACCACTTACCGCTATCGTCTTTCCCGACTTGTCCGCACCCAAAGCTCCGAGATCTTCCTGGTCTGGGAGGAAGATCGGCGCATCGGCCAGCTCGACCTGCATTACGCCATCGAGAGCCGCACGATCCACGCGACGCTCGTCCTGGAAGCCGACTTGCCTGTCACCGTGGAGGAAGAGCTTCTGGCGCAGATTGACGACGATGTCGTCTCTTCCTACCTGCCCTCCTTCGAGCGCGAGGACTTCCTGGTCACCGTCTTCCGGGGCGAAGAGATCTCTAACTACACCGATTCGTCCGGCGCCCTCGACGATATGGATGATGAGCAGTTCGAAGACGACGACGATGAGGACGACGAGGACGAAGACCGTCCGCGTCGCGGGCGATAGCCGCCAATAAAGAAGAGGCCCCGGCAGTTGCCGGGGCCTCTTCTTTATGACTTGGCCGGCTTCTTCAGCAGCGCGGTCAGCCGGTCCAGCGTGTCGGCGAGGCTGTCCGGCGAGCCGCCGGTCACCAGGTCGAAGACGATGCCGCCCGCGCGCTGTCCTGCCCCTTTTTCAGACCCGAAGCGGACGCTTTGGATGAACCTGTCAGGATGGGCCTGATCCTCTGCATCGTAGGCAACGCTTAAAATGCTGTGCGCGGAGAGTTGGTGATTTAGGGGAGCGTCTTCCTCTATGACACCCTCCGTTCCCACCTGTTTTGGGTCGGTCCAGGGATCGAACTCGCCGCCGAACAGTCCCCCGCGCCGCAGCAGCGGCAGGGGCGGCGCGGCGGCTTGCGCCGACCGCCAGCAGTCTGTGAGCAGGGATAAGTTCACGTCTGTGCGATACTTTGCCCAGGGAAAGTAATCTTTAGACGAAGAGGCGAAGCTGGGGATGGTGATCCCGTAATGCCCAAAGAAATTTTCCCCGCCGACGAACACGCTGACCATGTCCGAGCCGGAAGAAAGGTCTACCGGGTCACGATGACTTTCGCGCAGATAGGCGAGACGGTTCTCCGGTGTGTAGCCCAGCCCGATCTGGTCTCCGTCCAGAACTTTTTCCCCATAACCCGGCGGCACGGTATCCTGAAAGATTAACCCGGCCAGCCCCGGCGTCGCCGCCAAAGTCCGTACCAGCGGGGGAAGCAGGACGCGCACCTTGGGGTCAAGAGGGCTGGCCCAGGCTTGCGTTCCCTCGCCCGCCAGCGCATAGCGCGGGTGGTTGTAATCCGTCGAAAGACTGTTGGAAGCAAAACGCCGCTGGATAGCACGATCCGGCGTCTCGCCGCTGATGGTCAGGTCTTCTTCATAGCCTTTCGGCCAGGGGAGGGGATGGGGGGCCAGCCCGTCCTTGCGCCAGCAGAGCGTGTCCAGGACGGCATACACGGGGATATGCAGCGGTTTGGCCGCGTCCAGCGCGGCTTGCAGCACCCCGCTCGCCTTTTCCGAGGCGGGCGGCAGGGCGGTGTTGGGAAAGTAGGTGCGCCCGTTGGTGAACACGTCCAGCAACAGCGTGTTCAAGCCCATCTTCGGCAGGCGGGCTACGACCTCTCGCGCCTCGTCGGGCGTCTTCGGCGCGCACAGGACGCCCCGCAGCTTCTGCGGGAGGGAGATGCTGTTCGCCTGGGCCAGCGCGTCGGTTTTCGCCGGCGCGTCGTCCGAGGCAGGCTCGGGTGCCTGCACTTTGTAGGCGTCGTACAGCATCATGGCCCCGGTGCCGGGAAGCTCCACGGCGAGGCGGATGTTCAGCGTCGTGTCAACGGGCGTGTCCGGCGTGATGGACTGGGCGGCGGCCTTCATGCCTTCGCCTAACTTCATGATCTCCGGCATCTCATTCTTGGGCATGTTGTCGCCGTAATGCAGGAAGTGGTCGCGCAGGTGTTGTTGGAGCGCGGGCGGCAGCGCCTTCCAAAGCAGCGTCCCCTTATTGGTCCCCGCTTCTTTTTGGATTTCGTTGATCTGATCACCTGACAGCGCGCCGATGTCGCCGGGGGCGAAGGAAAGGCTGTGAAGCCAGTCCAGACCCTGAAGGTGGCTTCCGGCGTCCTTGCCACCCTGGGAAAGCCGGTTGCTCCAAATCTGGCCGATCTCCGCGAGAAACTGCTGGCGGAAGCCCAGCCCCTGCACATCGTCGGTGAGCACATAGGCCGGACCGACCTGCCGCCAGGCGCCGGTGACGCACAGAGCCAGCGCCTGCATCACGTCCCCTGCTGGCTGTGGCTTCTTCATATCACCCACCATCAAGAGCGGCAGCGGCCCGAAATGCAGATCGGCATACAACTCAAGATGCGCCGTCCTGCCGATTCGCGTGACCAGATCATCTACCGTTTTCAGCCCTTGAAGTGGGACCGGGCGCTCCAGGTCTTGCCGTCTCCAATCGAAGTCGCCCTCTTTCGGTGCGTTCGGCACATCGGCCCGCAAAATAGTTTCCGTCGCCTTGCCGCGTGACTCCATGTTGCCGTAGCCGCCGAACGGCAGCTTGTACGCCCCGGTCGTTTCCAAAGTGTCGCGCGTGTCGCCGATCCCAAACCCGGTCGGGGCGTGGGCGTAGAAATCCGACGTTAAATAAGCGTGGAGGCGCAGCGACCCGAATAGGTCGTCCCCGCTGACTTTCTTTATTTGGGCGTCGAACGTGGCCCGCGCGTCCTTCCATTCTTGCGTCCCGAATTTCCGATCCGGCAGAGTCGCCGTCACGGGGATGATCTCCAGCGGGGTGGGCAACAGAGCTCGCATCAGGCTCTGCTGGTCGGGTGTCATGTCTGCGTAGGCTAGGCCACCCGTCCCCGCTTGCCGCAATTGCTCCGGCGTCAGCGACCCCAGCAGATACGTCTCGGGATGCTGTCCCGCCAGATCGCCCAGCGGCAGGTCAGCCAGAGCGGGACTGGTGTTGAGGATGGTCATTGTCGGCGGCGCGAGGGCGTAGACGTGGCCGAACCACTGGCCCGTCCGCCCGTACTGCGCGGCGATACTCTGCGGCGTCGAAATGGGGTTATCCGGGGGTGCGTCCTGCGCGTCTTGGGGCGGGGGCGGCATGACCCGCTCCGCCCCCACGGTCAGCGTGACCGAGCCGTCGCCGACTGAGGCAACCGGCATGACCCGGAGCGCCTGGGCCAGAGAAGGAACCGGCGGCCCGGACGCAGGCTGCTGCGCTAGGGCCGAGGCCGGCAGCAGCGAAAAAAGGGCGAACATGAGGAATAAGGGACGCATGAGGTGATTGCCTTTCAATGTTTCGGCGTGTTCTTTGCCGCCGGCTCCTTTGCCGCCGTGTCCGGCTTTTTCAGCAGCGCGGCCAGCCGGTCCAGCGTGTCGGTCAGACTGTCCGGCGGGCCGCCCGTCGTCAGATCGAAGACGACGCCCCCCGCCCGGCGGCCGTTTATGTCGGGAAAGTCCGTGGCAAGCTCAACAAACCGGTTCACGTTGGCGCGCTCGACCGGGCCGTAGGGAACGCCGACGATGCTCCCCGCGCTGATCTGCGGGAAGGCGTCGTCGGGAGTTGCGGGGGCGATCAGAACCGGCGTTTTCGGGTCCCGCCAGGGATCAAACCAGAAGCCCAGCCGCTCCTCGCGCATCCACAGCGGCAGGGTAGGAGCGGTCCTCCGTGCGGCGGCGAAACAGTCCGCCAGCAAGGTCTGATCCGCGTCCGCCAGGAACTTGCTCCATGTACCGTAACCGACACGCGCCGGAGCCAAAGGGAACGTCGGGATGTCGGCCTTCAGCATGAAGGTGTCGCCGGGCAGGGACGCGATCAGGAGAGCGGAGTAGGGTCCCAGGTCCACCGGATCAATCTGATGCGCCCGCAGGTAGGCCAGCCTGTTCAGCGGCGTATAACCCAGGTCATTGCCGAACGGGACGGCTTCCTGTCCGAGATAGCCGGGCGGTGCAGTGTCTTGGAACACCAGGCCCGCCAGCCCTTTCGTGCCGGCCACGGTTCGGACCAGGGCCGGCAGCAGGCGGCGGACGTTGGGGTCCAGCGGGCTGGCCCAGCTTTGGCTGGCGCGTTGTTCCAAGAGATAATCGTACTCCGGCCCTGATGGGCGGGTTCCCGCCGCGCTCTGACGCCGGACGGCGACGTCGGACGCTTCGCCGGTCACGGTCAGCTCCTCGCCATACCCGGCGGGCCACGGCTGCGGGTGCGGACTGCCGCCGTCCTTGCGCCAGCAGAGCGTGTCCAAGACCGCATAAACGGGAATATGCAGCGGCTTGGCGGCGTCCAGAGCCGCTTGCAGAACGCCCGCTGCCCCGTCCGAAACGGGTGGCAGGGCGTCGTTCGCGAAGTACGTTCTGCCGCCGGTGAACACGTCCAGAAACAGCAGGTTGAAGCCCTGTTTCGGCAGGTGTGTCACCAACATTCGTGCCTCCTCCGCCGTCTTCGGGGCGCACAGGACGCCGCGCCCCTTCTGCGGGACAGGGATGCTGTGTGCCTGCACGGGTTTGGAAGGGGCAGGCGCGTCCCCAGCCTGCACCGCATATTCTTCGTTCAGCGGCATGACGCCCATTTCCGGCAGTTCCACCGCCAACTGCAAGTTGAACGAGACGCTGACTGGCGTACCCGGCTTCAGCGAACGCGCGACGGCTTCGGCGGCATCATTGTAGCTGTCCTCTATCATGTCGTCTCGCTTCATTCCCTGCCGGAGTGACGCCCGCAGTGGCTCGGCGAGGTCTTTCCAAAGTACATGACCATCGTTGCCGCCCGGCTTCTCCGGGAACGCCGCCATTTGGGCGGGCGAGAGCGCGCCGATGTCGCCGAGGGCGAAGGGCAGGATGTGAAGCCAGTCGGTGGCCGCCAGATGCCCACTCGCCCCCTTGTCTACCCCGGTCAGCCGGTTGCTCCACGCCTGTACCGCCTCCTGCAAGGCCGCCCGGCGCGTCCCCAGCCCCCGCACGTCATCCGTCAGCACGAACGCCGGGCCGACCCGTCGCCATGTCCCGCAGACACACAGCGCCAGTGCCTGCATCATGTCACCTGCGGGCTGCGGCTTGTGGAGGTCGCCGGTGAGAAGCAGTGACAGCGCGCCGTAACGCGGGTCGGCGTATAGCTCCACGTTTGTCGCCCGCGCCAGACGCCCTATGAGATCATCTACCGACTTTACCCCTTCCAGGGAGACGCCGTGCTCCAGATCGTGCCGGTTCCATAACAGATCGCCCGGTTTGGACTCGTTCGGTGCCTCGGCCCGCAGCGCGTCCTCCAAAGGCTTGTCCTTCTGCTGTATGCTCCCTGATGGTACAGCCAGTAAGTAGTTCACCGTTTTGTCCAAGCCGCCCCCGGCATAGTTCACATCAATGCTGGAATTGTCCGGCGTATCCAAGTTATATTGGGGAATCAGAAAGGCGCGAAGGCGCAACGAGGACTCCAGCGTTTCTTCGGGGATCGTCACGAACCGCGCCTCGTAGGCTCTTACTTCGGCGTCGTAAGCGTCCAAAATCCTCTTCCGGTCCGCGCCGGGTTTGATCAGTCCCGCGTAGTCCTTCACCGGCGGCGGCACCGACCTCGCCACGACCTGAAGGGGTTGGGGGAGGGCGGCTTTGAGCAGCGCCTGCTGGTCCGGCGTCAGATCGCCGAATGCCAGCCCGGTCGTTCCCATCAGGCGCACTTGATCTGCGGTCAGCGTCCCGACCAGAAACGGCAGGGGGTGATGGGACGCAAGCATGGACAGCGGCAGATCGGCCAGGGCGGCGCTGGTGTTGAGGATGGTCATTGTCGGCGGCGCGAGGGCGTAGACGTGGCCGAACCACTGGCCCGTCCGCCCGTACTGCGCGGCGATACTCTGCGGCGTCGAAATGGGGTTATCCGGGGGTGCGTCCTGCGCGTCTTGGGGCGGGGGCGGCATGACCCGCTCCGCCCCCACGGTCAGTGCGACCGAGCCGTCGCCGACCGAGGTCGCCGGCATCGCTTTCAGAGCGTCCGCGAGCGATACGGGTGTCGGGGCGACATCGGCTTGGGCGCGACAAGGCAGCCAGAGCAGGCACAGCAGAAGCCAAAAGCAGGCGTGTTTCATGCTTTCATTGTAAGGCACAAGCGCGCATCTGTCAACGGGTGGGGGCTAAAGGGACTAACGGAAAGGGACGCATCTGCCGATAACAAAGGCAGAAAACCTACGGCAATTTTGGCAGGAGAACGAAGAGAATGACGGTGGTTCTTCCAACGGGCGGGAAACGAAAAGAATTGGGGCATCTGCTGGTGGCGCAGGGGCTGCTGACCGAAGGGCAACTTGGCGAGGCGCTGGCCCGGCAGGAGCAGACCGGCAAGGCGCTGGGGCACGTCCTGGTAGAGATGGGGTTGGTCGGCGAGGAGGACGTCACCCGCGCCCGCGCGCAGCAGGTGGACGCCGCCTATGTCGTCGTGGACGACGTCGTCGTAGACAAAGCCGTGCTGCCGCTGGTCTCGGCCGCCGTCGCCCACCAATACTTGCTGCTGCCGGTTGGGAAGACGCCGGACGGGACGCTCAAAGTCGTGGTCGCCGCCTGGAACGCGCGGGTCATGGATGTCGCCCACAAGATCGCCACGACCCACCGCCTGCGTCTCGCCCCCGCCATCGCCACCGAAAAGCCGCTGCGGGACGTCATCGAGCAGTGGTACGGTCCCGCTCCGGGGGGCGAGAAACCGTCGGAACATCCGCGCGAACAGGCCCTCGCCGCTTCGCCCCAGCCCGCCGTGCCCCAGCCCGCCGCGCCCCAGCCCGCCGCGCCGCCCCAGGTGGTCACGCGCCCGGCGGTTCGGAGCGCCGTGCCGGCGATTATTCCCCCGGTTTCCACGGCCCCCATCCTTGCCCCGGCGCCTGCCGTGCCCGAAAAGCGGGCGTCCGATGTGCTCACCGGGGCGCTGCCGTCGGGCTTCAGCCCAGCGCCTGGGACCACAGGGCAGCCCGACAAGCTGGAGCCGATGGGCGTGGATCAGCCGGTCGTGATCCAGTTCATCAACCGCATCCTGTCCGACGCCATCGCGCAGGGGGTCAGCGACATCCACTTCGAGCCGCGACGGGACTCGCTCGACATCCGTTACCGGCAGGACGGGACGCTGCGGCTGGTGGACAGCGTCCGCCGCGAGTTCCAGTCCGCCTGCTCCTCCCGACTCAAGATCATGGCCGAGATGAACATCGCCGAGCGGCGTCTGCCCCAGGACGGCCGCATTTCCGTGCTGCTCGGCGGGCGGGGCGTGGACCTGCGCGTCTCGTCCCTGCCCACCCAGTATGGCGAGTCCATGGTCCTGCGAATCCTGGACAAGTCCTCCGTCCGGCCCCATCTGGACCAGCTCGGCTTTTCGGAGCGCAACCTGAAGGCATTGAACAGCTTGATCCGCAAGCCGCACGGCATCGTGCTCGCGACCGGGCCGACCGGCAGCGGCAAGACGACCACGCTTTACAGCGCGATTCAAGAGATCCACACCCCCGACATCAACATCATCACGGTCGAGGACCCCATCGAGTACGAGCTGGACGGCATCCGCCAGTCCAACGTCAACGAGAAGGCCGGCCTGACCTTCGCCCGTCAGCTTCGGGCCATTCTGCGTCAGGACCCGGACGTCATCTATCTCGGCGAGATTCGCGACCAGGAAACGGCGGAGATCGCCTTCCGGGCGGCCCTGACCGGCCATCTGGTGTTCTCGACCCTGCACTGCAACGACGCGGCCGGGGCCGTGACGCGCCTGCTGAACATGGGCATGGACCCGTTCCTGGTCGCCTCGACCGTCATCGGCGTCCTCGCCCAGCGGCTGGTGCGCCGCGTTTGCCCCCAGTGCGCGCGGCCCGCCCCGCCTTCGGATGTGGACCTGGCCGCTTTCGGCATTGATACGGACTCGCTCGAATTCCAGCAGGCACGGTTCCTTGCGGGCGCGGGCTGCGAAGCCTGCGGCAACATGGGCTACAAGGGCCGCTACAGCGTCCAGGAGCTGATGGTCATGGACGACGCCATCCGGTCGTTGACCCTGACGCGCGCTCCCTCCAACAAGATCCGCCGCGTCGCGATGGCGCGCGGCATGATATCCATGCGCCAGGATGTCGGCGCCAAGATCATGCAGGGGATCACGACATTTGAAGAGGCCCAGAAGCGGGTCTATGTGGAGGAGGGCGGGGAGGAATGACCGGCCCCTTGTTTTCACCGTGCGTCAGTCTCGGCATACACATTTCCCAGGAGCGTACGCTCAGATTTCGAGGACGGCGATGTCTTGTCCCCCGTTCGATAGCCTCCGCAGACGTACATCAATACAAAAGGATACAGGAAAGCCTCCGGCAGAGGGGAAGCATTCGTGAGCGTTTGCTTCCCCCGCTGCTTTTAGGCGGCGGTCTCCTGGCTTGATTTTATGACTTTGAAGCGCCCATTGATACAGGTCCCAATGTCGGGGCTGATGAGAACTCGTGCGTTCCTCTCCGCCACCGCGCTGCTGGCCGCCTCGCTGCTGGTCGGTTTGGGGATCGCCACGGTGATCGTCCGAATCCAGCACAAGTCCGACCAGGCGCGCCAGGGGCAGATCTTGCTGGCCCGCTTGGATGAGAATGTCTATCATTTGAGAACCCTGGAAGAGCAGACGATGACGGATCCGAGCTTGGCTCACAACGAGCAGGGAGTTCTAGATGGGCTGGACTTGCAGGCGCTGCAAAGCCTGGAGGACCTGGAGCGCATTCCCGGCGGCGGCAGCGCGGCGCTGCCCCTGGTGCGCCGCTCGCTCCTCGACTACGAGCAGGCGTTCACGGACGAGTTCCAGCTCTTCAAGTCAGGCCGGAACGCGGAGGCGTGCCGGACCCACGACGACCATGTTAATCCGGCGTTCGAAGCATTGTCCGACGCCATCAACGGCGCGAACGTGCGGTACGACGGCGCGGCCGTGTCCGCCAATCGGGAGGTGGACTTGGGGACGCAAACCGTCCTCCTACTGGCAGCGCTGCTGCTGTTCGTGCTGATCCGGCGTTTTGCGCGTTCCCAGCGCCTCAGCACCCGTTTGGCAACGGAGCGGGAAACCCTTCGCCAGAGTGAGGAGCGGTTCCAGGCGCTGATCCGTAACACCTCCGACGTCATCGCGATCCTCGCACCCGACGGCGTCATCCGCTACCTCAGTTCGGCGGCACAGCGCCTGTGGGGGGTCATCCCGGAGCAGATCGAAGGCGGCAGCGTGTTTACGCTGATGCACCCTGATGAGGCCGAATTGGCACGGACTCTCATTGCCCAAGCCGGAGGCGACCCCGGCGGCCTGACTACCGAGCTGCGCCTGCGCTATGCCGACGGCTCATGGCGTCAGTCCGAGTTCATCCTGACGAACCTGCTCACCGAGCCTGGCATCGAGGGGATCGTCCTGACCTGCCGTGACGCCAGCCAGCGCAAGGCGTTTGAAGAACAACTGGCGCATCAGGCCTTCCACGACGCGCTGACGGGCCTGCCCAACCGCGCCCTGTTCATGGAGCGCCTCCGGCACGCGCTGGCGCGCGCCCGGCGCCAGGGGACGATGGTCGGGGTGATCTTCCTTGACCTCGATAACTTCAAATTCGTCAATGACAGCCTGGGGCACGGGGCAGGGGATTATCTGCTGGTGGCCGTGGCCGAGCGCCTCCGCGTCTGCCTCCGCGCCGGCGACACGGTGGCGCGTCTGGGTGGGGATGAGTTCACGGTCCTGCTGGAAGACTTGGCCGACGAGGGGCAGTTGCTCGGGCTGGCGGAGCGCATCACGCAGGTGCTCCACACCCCCATCTTGGTCGGTGGCCGGGAGATCGTTACGACGGGCAGCCTGGGCATCGCGGCCAGCCTCGGCGATTCGCGGCTGCCGGAAGAGCTGCTGCGGGAAGCTGACACCGCCATGTACCGGGCGAAGGCCACCGGCAAGGCGCGCACCATCGTCTTCGACCGCAGCATGAATGCACAAGCCGTGGATCGGCTGAATCTAGAGATGGATCTGCGCAGGGCGCTGGAAGCAGGCGAGTTCTGTATCCACTATCAGCCTATTATGTGCCTGACTTCCAACGTCATCTGCGAAGTGGAGGCGCTGCTGCGCTGGGAGCACCCGGAGCGTGGCCTAATCCCCCCCGACAAGTTCATCCCGCTGGCCGAGGAAATTGGGCTGATTGTTCCACTGGGCCTGTGGGTGCTGCGGGAAGCCTGTCGGCAGACCTTCGAATGGAATAAGGACCAATGGAATGAGGGCGAATGGAATGAGGGCCAATGGAACAGGAGCAGTGACCGGCCTCTGCTGACCGTCAGCGTCAACGTCTCCTCCCGGCAACTGAAAATGCCGGATTACGTCGCTCAGGTGGTCCAGGTCCTCAACGAGACGGGGCTGAGTGCGGCCTGCCTTAAGCTGGAGATCACCGAGAGCGTGATGATGCAGGAAACTGAGGTGACGATTGGGAAAATGCACGCGCTGAAGGCGCTGGGCATTCGCCTCGCTGTGGATGACTTCGGCACCGGGTACTCCTCGATGGCGTACCTGAGCAGCCTGCCGATTGACACACTCAAGATTGACCGCACCTTCGTGGGCAAGATGAGCCAGCACGCGGAGGACGCCGCCATTGTCCGCGCAATCGTGATGCTGGCGAAAGCGCTGAACCTGCGTATTACCAGTGAGGGCATTGAAACCGTCGAGCAGTTGGCCCAGCTGCGCGCCCTGGAATGCGATCAAGGACAGGGGTATCACTTCTCCCGTCCTCTGCCCGCAGCCCAATTCCATGCCTTGTTCGTTGCCGGAGCCGCGCCGACCAGCGAACGGCCCGGTCAAGCCGCTCGCATCCCGGAATGCGCCGCCGCCCTATGAATGTGCCGGGCGCACACCGGCGGGTTTGCATCACGCGGCAAAAGCGGGTAAAATAGCCCCCGTGACAGCCATTCCCCAACCTAGCCTGACCCTCGTGACCGGGCGCGCGCTTTACCGGCCCCGCGCGGACAAAAAGGCCGACCCGCTTTCCCTGGTCGAAGCCGCCGTCGCGGGCGGCGTCAACATCGTGCAGCTCCGCGTCCGCAACGCCAGCGCCGACGACCTGGGCCTGTACGCCGTCGCGCTGCGGCTGCGCGAGATGACGTCGGGGCAAGCGCGGTTCATCGTCACGGGCGATCTGGAACTCGCCGAGAAGTGCCGGGCGGACGGCGTCCTGCTGACCGAGCGCGCCTACAAGCCGGCCGAGGCCCGCCGGTTCCTGCGCCCGTCCGGCGAGGCGACCGTCGGCTCGTTCGCCCACACTGTTACCGGCGCGGCTCGCGCCGAACGCGGCGGGGCGGACTATGTGCAGGTCGGCCCGGCCTTTGACGCCGACGCCCCCGGCGAGGGCTTGGCCCTGATGCGCAAGATCAAGGACGCCGTCCATATCCCCGTGGTCGCCTTCGGCGGCATCCAGACCCCCGCCGACGTCGCCGACTGCCTGCGGGCCGGCGCGGACGGCGTCGCCGTCACCCATGCCGTCACCGAAGCCCCCGATCCTCAGAGCGCCGCCGCCGATCTGCGTGCCGCAATGGAGGCCGCGTGGCGCGTGCTGCACGGCGCGTGACTTCCCCCGATAGTCTTGATGATTCCTCGGCATCCGTGGTATGATAGCGGTACGCAGGGACGTCGCTGCGCCGCTCACGAGGGTCTTTGTTCTGATGCGTCTCCTATCCGTTTTTTTCGCGTTCGCCGTTTTTGCTTGCGCCGCCTCTCCCGGCCTTGCCAAACCCCATAAGCATCACCCGTCGGCGGCAAAGGCAGTCCAGGCGCAGCACTTGAAGCGCCTGGCGGCCAAAGAAAAAAAAGCCTGGCGCGAGCATCTGGCGAAGCTGCGTGCTTTGCCCCACGCCGATCGGGTCGCCGAGAAGCGGCATGAGCGGCTGTGGCAGCGCAAGCACGACGCCAAAGCCGCTATGATCCAGGCGGCAGCGAAGAAGCAGGAGCGCGCACAGATTTGGAAGGCAAAGCTGGCCCGCCGACATCACGGCAGGGCGCTGGTCGCCGCCGTTCTGAAACCCGCAGTCAAGAAGACAAACGCCCATGCCCGGAGGCCGGCCGCCTTGATGGCCGCTAAAGCCGTGATGGCCGCTAAATCGGCGGCCCAGAAAAAGACGGCGGCCCAAAAAAAATCGATGGAAGAAAAAAGCGCACAGTCTCGCCAGGCGGCGCGCGCGCGCAAACTGGCGATGCTGGCCGCCGCGCATCAGGCGGCGGTTTCCCACAAGCAGGCCGCTTGGCGGGCGCGTCTAGCCCAGAAACAAGCGGCCTACCGTGGCAGGCAAGCGGCCTACCGTGCCAAGATCAGCCAGCGGCAAGCGCTGCGCGCCCTGCATCTTTCCAAAGCGCTGGCTGCCTACCGCGCCCACTCCGCCAATGTCCAGGCGGCCCATAACGCCCGGCTGGCCGCCCTGCGGGCGCGCTGGATGGCCCTGCACGGCGACGGCAGCGGCGGCAAAAGCATCCGGTTCTGGCAGGCGGCGGCGGCCAATGTTCCCGTCAAAGTCATTTCGGTGGACCTGAACGACCCCAACATCAAGGTCTCTGCCGTGATGTCCCGGCACGGCAACGGCACCGCCGAACCGTTCCGGCAGATGATTGAGCGCGCCCGCCCGAATGTCGCCGTCACCGGGACGTTCTTCTCGCTCGACGACTTGCAGCCGGTCGGCGACATCGTTATTGACGGCAGCCTGGTCCACTTCGGCGGCATGGGAACGGCCCTGTGCATCACGCCGAGCAACCGCGCCGAGATGGTCACCTGCGAATGGGGCCGCCACCACGACTGGAGTCCCTACGACTTCGTGGTCGCCTGCGGCCCGCGCCTGCTCCGGGATGGCCGCGTCGTCCTCGACCCTCACGCCGAGCGGTTCCACGACAAGCACATGCTCGCGCCCAACTCGCGCATCGCCGTGGGCATCACGCGCGGCAACACCCTTTTCTTCGCGATGACCCACGCCCCGATCTCTCTGGGTCGCCTCGCCCGCGTCATGCGCTCCCTGGGCGCGACCGACGCGATGAACCTGGACGCCGGCACCAGCACGGGATTTTACTATAATGGCGCGACATTGGCAAAACCGGGCCGCAAATTGACCAACATGATCGTCGTCTATGGCCGGCGCGACCACTACGAGCGCGCGCTGGACCAGCTTGTCCCCGCCGCCTATCACCGCACGGCGTCTCGCCCCCGCCGCCAGATTTCCGAGGCCGACGCGCCCGCTTCCGTTGCGCTGAAAACGGCGGCACGGGCTCGTCCGTGAGTCCGCCCCCGCTGCCTCCCCGCCTCTGGGCTGAGATTGACGCCGGGGCGCTGGCGCACAACGTCGCCCTGCTCCGCCGCCGGTTCGGCCCCGCGCGCCTGATGGCCGTCGTCAAGGCGAACGCCTACGGTCACGACACGTCCCTGATCGCCCCGCTTTGCGCCGCGCTCGGACTGCGCGATTTCGGCATTGCGACCCCCGCCGAGGGCGCGGCCCTGCGCGAACTCGCACCGCCTGACGCCGCTATCTACCTGCTTGGCCCGGCGTTCCCCGAAGAAGCCCCGGCCATCGCGTTTCACCGCTTGACCCCGCTCCTGAGCAGCGCGGAAACGGCGCGGGCGCTTTCGGATGCCGCCGTCGAATTTGGCGTCATCGCCGATGTGCATCTGGACGTGGATACGGGTATCGGGCGCGCGGGCGTCCAGATCGCCGACGCCTACTCCTTGCTCGCTCTGCTAGACGGTCTGCCCGGCCTGCGCGTGACAGGCGTTGCCACCCACTTCGCCAGCGCCGATGAGGACTCCGCCGACGCCCAGGCGCAGCACGACCTGTTCGCGCGGTTCCTGCACACGCTGGGGGCGCGTGCCGACACTCTGCTCGTTCACGAGGCGAACTCACCCGCCGCCCTCAACCTGCCGTCGGATGTCCGTCATGGGCTGATCCGCCCCGGCCTCCTGCTCTACGGCATTGAGCCGACTCCCAATCAGTTCGCGTTCTCGTTGATGCCCCTGCGCCCCGTTCTTTCCCTTAAGACCCGTGTGACCCTCTGCCGCCGCCTGCCCGGCGGCGCGACGATTTCCTATGGCCGCACCTATACCGTCCCGCCCGGCGGCGGCGTCTATGCCACACTAGGCGTCGGCTACGGCGACGGCTACCCACGCCGCTTTTCCAATTTCGGCCACGTCCTCCTGCATGGCAGTCGCGCCCCCATCTGTGGCCGTGTCTGCATGGATCAGACCGTGGTGGACGTCAGCCACATCCCCGGCGTACAGGCCGGCGACATCGCGGCCGTGATCGGGACGGACGGCAAGGAGACGCTGACCGCAGGCGACCTCGCCGCCGCGCTCCACACGACGCCGCACGAGATCACCACCGGCCTCACCGCCCGCGTCCCGCGCCTGCGGGTGAACGCCTGATTACGAAGGAGGAGATGATTTTGCCCGAAGATTTGGAAGAAGCAATGCCTGTGATGGCTGACGATGCGAACGCGGAACTGCCGCCGGAACTGCCTGCTAATCTGTCGACTGATGAGCGTTATCTCGCCCTGCTGACGAACGCTCTGCGTAAATGCCTGCTTTACAAGCCCAAATTCGGTCAAGGACGGGCGGCAGGCGTCTCCGTGCAAGAGTTCACGGATTTGTACGCGGCCGATCCATTCTATCACTGGCTGGGGATTGACTCGCCTCTCATGTACGCGGCACATAAGGCGGCAGGAGGAATGACCTCAGTTTACCGGCAAATCGGGATCGGCAGCCAGTGGATTTTCTTTCAGATATTGCAAGACCAATTCGGGCTTTCGCCATTACAGGCGACTTGGGCTTATTCAACCGACAGCACCTCAGGAAAACAACGCAAACTTTCCCTGGACGGCAGAATTGATCTGGAAGACCTTGCGGATGCGGCTGACCGGGAGCGTGTTCAGGCATGGATGGCAGACGCGGCGGGAGCAATCGGACTGCCGCCTGAAACTTTGGCAAGCCTGAAAGGGGTGGTGTTTGAGGCTAGACAGGGATACAAAAGCAAGGACTCCAAGCGTCAAAATGCTGATATAGCAAACGCATCAAAAGCCTACGCGCATCTTTACATGCCTGTAATTCTGCTGTTCTCCACTCAGATTGATGGCGATGTCGCGCATCGTTACCGGGAGAACTTCTGGCTCTTGCTTTCGGGCACTCTGGATGGTTCATCAACAGGCAGCACTTATGCCTTCTGCCGGGAAGTGGTCGGTTATGATCTGGCGGACTTCTTCCAAAGGCATTCGCCCCGGATCAAAACTGAGGTGGAAGCCGTTCTTAAAGCATTGCTCTCCCCAGGGTAATCCATGATGTCCATTCAACCCGCTTTAGACCTGTTTGACCCAAATTCCGAACCGGCATCGCCTCTCCTGCGCGCCAACGGGTTATCCCCCCACCTGACGCACAAGGCGAACCTGAAGCACACCCGGTACGGATGGCTGCGGCTCACGCCGGCTTACTCGGTACATCTTGTTTCTCGTCTGCTTGATGGCTTATCGGAAGAAAATCCTATTGTCTTGGACCCGTTCTGTGGGACAGGCACCACTGCTCTCGTCTGCGCCGAGCGGGGCATCTTCGCGGATACGACGGACATTAACCCGTTTCTAGTCTGGCTGGCGACAACGAAGACTAGGCGGTACTTGCCGGCCGAGTTGAACGCCTTTCAGGAGGCATCGAGGCGGGTAACTGAAGCCGTCGTGCTTCATGCCGACGAATGTTCCTGGGTTCCACCGCTGCACCAAATAGAGAAGTGGTGGGATGAACGGACTTCGCAAGCCCTCGGGCGTGCCTTGATGAGCATTAAAAACGAGGCGTTTTCCTCTGCCATTTCGGATTTGCTCACCATCGCGTTTTGCCGGACACTGATTGATTGTGCCAATGTCAGCTTTGGGCATCAGTCCATGTCCTTCAAGAAAGCCGCTTTGCCGGATGCCACTTATCAGGCGGAAGGAGCCGTCGCAAGCAGTTGGTGGAAAGTGAGCAATGACATTTATCGGTCCGCCTTTTCCGAAATCGCCGTTGAGCCGCGCGCTTTGTTGTGCGATGCCCGCCATTTATCCCAGGCGCTGCCGCCGGAGCATTATGATGCGGTCGTCACCTCACCCCCCTATCCAAACCGGATGAGCTACATCCGAGAACTACGGCCTTATATGTACTGGCTCGGGTATCTTCAAAATGGCAGGGCCGCAGGGGAACTTGACTGGACGGCAATCGGCGGCACATGGGGATGCGCGACAAGTTATGTCGGGAAGTGGCTACCGCCAGCCGACAGAGATGTGCCCTATGAAAGCTTTGACACGATCTTAACGCAGATCGCCGCCCACAGCCCGCTTCTGTCGCGTTATGTTCATAAATACTTCTATGACATGGTGGGCCATGTCGGAGAGGTATACGCCGTACTCAAGTCTGGTGGCGTCGCTCACTACGTTGTCGGCAACTCCAAGTTCTATGATGTGATGCTGCCTGTGGAGGAGATATTTGCCGCCTTGTTTCGTCAGGCAGGTTTTGAGTGCGTGACGGTGCAGCAGATTCGTAAGCGAACATCGAAAAAAGAATTATTCGAGTATATGGTGTCAGCGCGAAAGCCATGACTCCTATTGGCGGTGACCCCACCGCGCTCCACACGACGCCGCACGAGATCACCACCGGCCTCACTGCCCGCGTCCCGCGCTCGCTGGTCAACGCCTGACTCAAGCCGTGCCTGCGTCGAACTCCACGGCGAAGCGGCTGGCTCCTTGTCAAGAAAACGCTCCCCCGTTCCGGCCTTTCAGGTACAATGGGGGCATGATGTCCCCCGCCTCGCGACTGCAACTCGTCCCCGTGGATGGCCGGACCGTGCAGTGTCATGTGCTTGATCCCCATCCCGACCCCGTCTTCTCTCCCCCCCTGCGACTGCCCGTGATTCTGCTGCACGGCCTGGGCTGCTCCTCGGAAGCCTGGCGGCCCACGCTGGAAGTCCTGGCAGAGCGGCGTCTCCCTTGCCCAGTCCTCGTGCCGGACATGCCCGGCTTCGGCTGCTCGCCGGGGCCAAAGGAGGCGCTGGGGATGGCGGATTCGGCGGACTGGACGGCGCGGCTGATGGACGCGCTGGGCGTGGAGCGCGCCCACCTGGCGGGGAACTCGATGGGCTGTCAGGTGGCGCTGGCTCTGGCGCGGCGTCAGCCCGACCGGGTGGGGGGATTGGCGCTGGTGGGGCCGACGGTGGGGGAGGAGTACATTTCCTTCTGGCGGTACGCGCTCGGCCTGCTGCTCGACGGCGTTCAGGAGCCGCCCAATTACAACCTGCGCCTGACGCGGATGTACGCACAGATGGGCATCCCGCGCTACCTGGCGACGACGCGCAAGATGCTGGAAGACGAGCCGCTGCGCCATGGGGACGAGGTGCGCGCGCCCTGCCTGATCGTGCGCGGGGCGCGCGACGGCATCATCCCGGACTCCGTGGCCCGGCGCCTGGCCGCCGCCCTGCCGCGCGGCGAGTTCCGGCGGCTGTCCGGGACCGCCCACGCTTTGCAGTTCAGCCGCCCGCGCGAGTTCGTCGAGACCGCCCTGCCGTTCTGGGCACAGGCGGAGGCTTGTTCCTCACCGATCTCCGTGCAACTTTCGGGGTCGCCGCGTGTCTAAAAGTGTGTATAAAAAGGAATCGGATCGCCCCCCGCCCCCCAATTCTGGCGGAGGCAGAGGCAATTGAGACCCCCTCCTGTTCCCCCATGATTGGGGGCTAGGGGGTTCTCCGAAGCTTTTTATACACACTCTAAGGCAGCAAGGATGAAGACAAGTTTCCAACACTTCCAAGCCGGCCTCACCCACTACCGCGCGGGCGACCTGGACGCCAGCATTCCTGAATACCGGGAAGCGCTGCGGCTGAAGCCCGACTTCCTGGAGGCTCATCATAACCTCACCCTTGTCTACTCGGAACAAGGGTGCTTTGAGGAAGCGATCGTGGAATATCAAGCAGCCCTGTGCCTCAATCCTTATGATCCTGAGTACCGTCAACGACCGCCCCGTAAACGAGGCGGCTTGTCCCTAGCGCGTTGACCTCTCTCATCGTGAGTGCTGGGAGCGAGAGGTAAGCCGAGACATTCAGGCAGAGGTTGCGCCCTCTGTTCTACCAGTGCTTGCAACTGGGGGCCGGTTGGTACTCCCTGCGGGGAGGCGTAACAGCATGGGCGTAACATTTGCAAAGCTGGGCCGAAACGAGGAAGCGGTGGGGAAGTACCTCGACGCGGACGTCGGCGTCGTCGAGGTGGTTGACGCCCGCGTCCACCGCCGTTTTGATGCCCGCCGTGATCTCGTCCTCGTTCGCCCCCCCATTGGGGCTGCTGTTCACCCAATTTAGGCCGCCCATCGTCCAGCAGCCAAAACTGATCTCCGAAACGTGGACGCCGCTTGTGCCCAGGGGCCGAAAGCTCATGGTTGTTCTCCGTTGACTTGTTAACCCACTATATCCCTTCGTCCACTATATCCCTTCGTCCACTATATCCCTTCGTGCCGATTTTGGGTATAGGGTTTCCATGAAAAATCGAGTGTTCAACGGCGGCGATGGGGAAGTGTCCGAGGTCGGGCTGGGCTGCTGGCAGCTTGGCGGCGGGGACTGGGGGGACGTCAGCGAGGACGAAGCGCTGGCAATCCTGCGCGCCTCAGTCGAGAGCGGCGTCACGTTTTTCGACACCGCCGACGTGTATGGCGGGGGCCGCAGCGAGAGCCTGATCGGCAAGTTCCTGGCCCAAGCGTCCGATCCCGTGTTCGTGGCGACCAAGCTGGGGCGGGCAGGCGATCCGGGCGGGCCGCAGAACTTCACGCGGGCGGCCGTCCGCGCCCACACCGAGGCGTCCCTCCGCCGCTTGGGCGTCGAGGCGCTGGACCTGACGCAGCTCCACTGCCTCCCGCCGGAAGTTTTGGCGCAGGGCGACATTTTCGATTGGCTGCGCGAGTTAAAGCAGGAAGGCAAGATCCGGCGCTTCGGGGCCAGCGTCGAGTCCATGGATGAGGCTCGAACCTGTCTGCGGCAGGAGGGGCTGGCGTCGCTCCAGATCATCTTCAACATCTTCCGGCAGAAGCCGATTGACGAGTTATTTGATCAGGCGCGGGCGGCGTATGTCGCGCTCATCGTCCGCCTGCCGCTCGCGTCCGGCCTGCTTTCGGGCAAATACCACAAGGACACGCAGTTCGCCCCGTCCGACCACCGGACGTACAACCGGGACGGGCAGGCGTTCAACGTCGGCGAGACGTTCGCCGGCCTGCCCTTCGAGACCGGCGTAGAATTAGCGGACGCGCTCAAGCCGCTCGTGCCGGCAGGAATGACGATGGCGCAGATGGCCCTGCGCTGGTGCCTGGACTTCCCCGCCGTCACGGCCGTCATCCCCGGCGCGAAGAACCCCGCCATGGCCGAGGCCAACGCCGCCGCCAGCGACCTGCCGCCCCTGCCCCCCGCGCTGCACGACGAACTGCGCCGCTTCTACGATGCGCGGGTCGCGGCCCGCATTCGCGGGCCTTACTGACAGGCGGCTAGTGGCTTTGGCCTTCCGGGGGGGCTTTGGGGGAGGCTTTGTCGGTTTTGGTCCACCCCAGCGCCTCCAGCCGCTTTCGCAAGGCGTCATTGCCGCCCATCTTGGTCAGCGCCTGTTCTTCCGCAGACGCTGCCGCCGTCTTCTTCTCGCGCCGGAGCACCTTCCACAACTGGTAGCGCGCTTCGGCGTCTTCGGCGTCGCTGTCGGCAGCCTGGCGCAGCCACCCTTCCGCCTGGGCGTCCTTGCCGCGTCCGGCGGCCTGCATTCCCCGGCGATACAACTCGTCCGGGTCGGGGTAGGGGGCCAGCAGCCAGAACAGGCGGGCGTCCGAAGCGTTTTCGAGCAGTTCCTTGGCCTCGTCGGGTTTGTGGTCGCGCGCCTTCCAGTCCGACCAGTAGCCACCCTGGGCGGCGTCGTGGACGTAGCGGTAGCCGTAGGCGGCGTGGCGGCGGACGGCGTTCAGGTAGGCGATCCTGTGGTCCACCTCGTAGAGCCGGACCAACGACTCGCAGAGCAGGTGCGTGAAGTTGGCGCCGTTCTCGAACCGGCCCGTGTCCGGGTCCTGCCACTGTTTGATCGCGGCGTCCGCCGACCGCTCCGCCTCGGCCAACGCTTTGGGGTCGTGCCGCATCTGGAACAGCAGCACGTCCGCCTCGATCATCAGTCCCGTGTTGTAGGTCCACTTGGCCTTTTCCACGGAGCCGTCCAGCCGGATGTTGTCCCAATACAGCCCGTCCTTGTCCTGAAGCGTCGTGTCCGTCCACTGGTGCAGGCGCAGCCCCCAATCGAGTTGTTCCCGGCCCCCGCCCCGCGTGGACAGGCGCAGGGCGGACACGGCGGCGGGCGCGTTGACGCAGGTGTTTTTGCTTTCGTGCTTCAGCTTCCAGTAGATGCCGCCGCCCAGCGTGTCGTCCCACCCGCTGAGGACGAACGCCTGCGTTTCTTTGGCCCATTGGAGATACACGGGGGCGTGCGTCAAATCGTAGGCTTCCAGGAAGCCCAGAACCATCCAGGCGTTGTCGTCGTAATACTTGTCGTCCCCGCCCGGCCCGGAGCAGTAGGCGTTGAAGCCGGGGGGAGAGCCTTTGGGCCGGGGGTCCCAGTAGCCCTGTCTCAGCCCCTCGCCATAGGTCGCCAGAAGCGGCTTGTATTTGGCCGGGTCGTAGCGCGCGGCGTCCACCAGCGCGCGCCACTGCACCCCATTGTCCCACATGAACGCATACGGCAGCCCTCCCGGCTTGTCCGGGGTGCGCCCGTGATACCGCTTCGCCGCCGCGTCATAGAAGTGCGCCTGGATATAGTCCATCTGCGCCTCGGCCTTCTGGCGGTAGTCGGCGGAGGCGGGCGGCGTGAGCATCGCCCCCAGCAGGGACAACAGAACAGCGAGGAGTCTTGGCTTAGTCATACACCCAGTTTATCACGCGCGGCGGCGGCTGTCAAGAACCGCCCTTGTCTAGAGCCACCAATCCTTGACTTGCTTGCGGTTGTCATACACCAGAAAATTAAATTTGCTTCCCTGTTTCGCAGTCAAAGACGGGATGATGAGAGTCTTTCCGTGAGAGAGCTTGTCCAGAATAAGATACCGCCCTGTCGCATCTTGCGCGAAAACGCGAACTCGGAGCGGGCCGTGTCGCGAGAAGATGGAGAGCAAGGGTGTTCGGCTAGGAGCCGCCGAGGCGTGGGTGGAGGCAGGTGACGGCTTATTCGTATTAGGCCGGTTCTGCCGCCCTGTAGGAAGTTTGCCGGCGATTCTCTGCCGAAGAAACGACAATTCAACCTCCTTTCCCATCAGAGCAATGTTTCTGTAGGCTGAAATTTCACTGTCATAATCACGCAGTTTCGCCACCCTAGCTCGTTGCTCCTCTGGCAGAAGCGCGACCTTTGCCTCTTGACGGGCGATGACCGGCCCCAACTCGCGAATCTGCCTTTCCGCCACGCGCCGCCGCTGATCAATGGCCGCGATCTGCCGCTGCCAACCCTGTCTTGAACGGGCGTCGCGCGCGGAAGCTAGATGTGCCTGAAGCTTCCCTTTGATGGTCTGTTCCCAGCGGATGCCTTCGTCAATGTTTCGAGGCTGAAAATTTAGGTAGATCATTCGCTGGACCTCCGCGATCTGAGCATCGGTCAATCGGTTGGGATGGGCAGAGACATAGGCGGCGCGATGCTGCTCCAACATCTGAACATGCTGCTGGCTCCTGGCGGCTTCGGCAGTGAGGAAGGCGGCTTCGGCCTGCGCCTTCTTTTGCTGTGCCGGAGAAACGTGTTTGAGAATCTCGGCGAGCTGCGTGTCTAACTGTGCATTTCTGGAAGCGAATTCCGCCCGATTTTCCTCCATCATGGCGTCTTCTTTTTGTGTGGGAGCCGGAGAAACAGACTGCGGCGGCGTTGACTGGGCGACGACGCGCCAGGGCAGGAGGACGCCGAGGGCGAGGAGGGCGGTGAGCGCGGCGGCGAGGATGAGGCGCGGGCGCGATGTGGTTCCGATGTGCTGCATGGCGGATAACCTCCGGCGGAGCGTGTGGCGGGAACCCGCCACGGCGAGGGTGGGGAACGCCGCCGGGGTGCGGCGGCGGGTGGCGATGCCCAGGAGCATCCGGCCATAGGCGGACGGCGGCGTCCCGGTGGCTTGGACGGCCAGGGCGTCGCAGGCGATCTCCTGGGCCAGCCCCCACTCATGCCCGGCGAGCCAGACCAGGGGGTGAAAGAAGAAAAGCAGACGGGCGAGCAGGGGCAGGCAGTTCCAGATGAGGTCCCGGCGTGTCAGGTGGGCCAGCTCGTGAGCGAGCATCAGCCGGAGTTCAGGCCGGGCGCAGTCCGTCAGGACGAAGGCGGGCAGTAGGACGATGGGGCGTCCCAGCCCCAGCAGGAGGGGGCTGCCGAGGCCATCTACGGCGCGCAGGGGCGGGACGCGGCGCAGCCCGAAGCGGCGGCACAATTCGGCGGCGTCAGCCCACAGCAGGTCGTCGGTGAGGGGCCGGCTGGTGGAGTAAAGGGAGTACCCCCGCCGCCAGGCCAGCGCGAACCGGACCAGGCCAGCCAGTACCCCCAGGAGCCACGCAGTCATGAGCCACGTCTGAATCGTTGGCAGGGTGGGGCGTGAGGGCGGCGCTTGTGGACACTTGGGACGATCCTGGGCCGGGCCTGCCGGGACGGAGGGGGCCGGAGTGGTCGCAGTCGCCGCACGCGTGTCAGCGGGGGCGGCCTGCAAAGTCGCTTCCGGCAGAGCGGCAGTCCGTGTGAACGGCGGGGCCGTGGACGGCTGGGGCAGAAGCGGCAGGGCGAGGGGCGGCAGCCAGACCAGGCCGAGCAGCAGCTTGGCGTAGGCCACACTCCACAGCAGGCAGCGCGGGACGGGCGGCAGGCCCGGCCACAGGCGGCAGACGAGCCAGACGAGCGCGATCCCCAGCCCGCCCTGCCAGCAGGCGCGAACGAGGGTATCCGTCCAGGACGCGGCGAACGCGTTGACAAGGGCAAAGGCATGGATCATGCGTCTTCTCCTTCCGGCGCTCTGTTCCCTTTGGGCCGCTTGTCCAGCGCCTCCACGAACTGTTTCAAGTCCGCCACCTCGGCGTCGCTCATGTCGACTTGCTGCGTCAAGTAGGCCATGAACGGCTCCAGGGAGCCGCCCAGGGCCTGCGTGACGAAGCTGCGAATCAGCGTCCGCTCCATCTGGGGCTTGGGGACGCTCGGCGAGTACTGGTACAGGCCGCCCTCCTGTCGGCGCGTCAGATAGCCCTTGCGCCGCAGGCGCTCCATAACATTGAGGACCGTAGTGCGGGTGTGGCCTTTGGCCTGGGCGACGTGGTCGGCCACCTCGCGCACCGTGATGGGGTGGTGGTCCAGGATGTAGCGCAGCAGTTCGAGTTCCGCCGGCGCGATGTTTGGCAGGGACATGGGGCGAGTTCTCCGTGACGAAGCGAACTTGACGAGGGTTGTCGTCTGGCTCCTGCTTAATTATACGACAAACCTCGTCAGATGTCAAGCCCCTCGCAGAGGACAGAGGGCAACCACGGTGGGTTGCCCCTACGAATGACGGGCAATAACGGGCGCGCGTCGGGGCAGGCCCCCATGCCTGCCCTCCTCGGCCCCTGCCTCTCATATGCGATTGCCCTGCTGGGAATCCCAAACCTTGACAGGCTTCTCCGAAGGGTGGTATACTGACACGTTCTCATTTTATGCGACGTTAGGACTTTAATGTAAGGGGGGGATTAGGTTGACGCAGATACAGGTGCGACCGAACGAATCGCTGGACAGCGCCCTGAAGCGCTTCAAGAAGCAGCTTCAGCAGACCGGCATTCTCAAGGAAGCGCGTGAGCACGAGCATTACGAGAAGCCGAGCGACAAAAAGCGCAAGGCGGAAGCCGCCGCAAAGCGGAAGCGCATTCGCAACGAAGAAAAAGAGAAGGCGTAGCCTGAAAATCAGGGCGTCCAGGGCGCGCGCTTTTCCCAGTGCCGAGCAGGGGCGTGCGCCCTTTTCTTTCGCGGAATAGACTGTTTTCTCCCTCCTGTGCCCTATGGCCAGAGACTTTCCATCACTGACTCCCTCGACCACTGACCCGTTTGGGCGCGTCCCGCGCCGCCGCAAGGCGCGCACCAAAGAAGGACGCCGCGCCGAGGCCGCCGCCTTCTGGCGTCTGGCCCCCCTCCGCGCCTGGCTGGCCGGGCGCGACTGGAGCCGCATCGCGCTTCTCGTCGCGACGGTTCTGGTCCTCTCCGCGCTGCTGTCGCTGCACCTGCTGCCGGATAAAGTTTCCCTTCATGTCGGCGACCTGAGTACGCAGGACATCCGCGCCATGCGCACCGTCCGCTACCTGGATGACGATGCAACGAACCGGCTCAAGGCGGAAGCCGCTGCGCGTGTGGAACCGGCCTATACATCCGTTCATGCCGCTTCCGAAGCCGATGAGACTGTTAGCGAGGCCTACCTGCGTCTGCGGCGTGACCAGATGCTGGGGCGAGAGTCCACCCGCGTGGCTCAAGCGCTGCGCCGGGAGGTCGGGCTGACGATTCCCGCCGAAGCGCTCGCTCCCCTCCTCCGCGCCGGCGGGGGGGCGTACCATCTCGACCAGGCCGAGAGGCTGACGCATCAAGTCGTGCATGACGCCTTAGACCGGGAAATTCGAGACGACCATCCAGGCGATCTGGCCGAGGCGCGCGCCCTGGTGTCGGACCGGCTCAAGGCGTCCCTGCTTCCGCGCACCTACCTTCCCGCCGCCGCCGCCATCGCCCGCGCGGTGCTCCAACCGAACCGCCTGCTGGACAAAAAGCGCACGGCCGGCGCCGCCCTAAGCGCGGAGCGCCTCGTCGCCCCAGTCTACGGCCAGGTCTTTGCCGGGGATACCGTCGTGCGCCGTGACCAGGTGGTGACGCCGGGGGTGATTGCCAGGCTGCGCGCCCTGGGCCTGCAAAACCCCCGCCTCGATCCCGGCGCCGTCGCCGGCGTCGCCGGCCTGGTCGCGTTCATGGTCGGCATCGTCTGCTTCTGGCTGTCGCGGGACTACCCGGCCGTCTTTGGCTCGACCAAGACTCTGGTGTTGCTCAGTCTGCTCGTCACGCTGGGAGTGCTGGGCCTGCGGCTGGGGAGCGCGATGCTGGGAGTCCGGCTGTCCACGTCGCAGTTCGGCTACGTCGGCATGGTCTGGGTGGCGGCGACGGGGATGCTGATCGCCGCCCTGATCAAGCCGCGCGTGGCGATGCTCATCACCGCCCTGCTGGCGGCGCAGTCGGGGGTCATCCTGGGAAATGATCTGCGCTTCTCCCTCCTGACACTTCTTTCGACCTGGGTGGCGATCTTTGCGGTCTCGGACATCCGCAGCCGGAATGATGTCCTGCGGGCGGGCGGGCTGCTCTGCGCGGCAAACGTCGTTCTGAGCCTGCTCGTCGGGCAGCTCCAGGGCGACACGCGCGCGGACATCGAGCAGTCGGTCGTCTGGGCCTTCTTCTCCGGCGCGCTTTCGGTCGCTCTGTTCGGGGTCAGCGCCGCCCTGTTCGAGCGGCTGTTCGGCATCACCACGCATCTGGGCCTGCTGGAGCTGTCGGACCCGAACCGGCCGCTGCTCCGCCGATTTTGCGAGCTGGCGCCGGGCACCTACACCCATTCCATCCTCGTCGGCAACCTCGCCGTCGCCGCCGCCGAGGCCATCGGGGCGGACGCGCTGCTTTGCCGCGTCGGCGCGCTTTACCATGACCTGGGCAAGATGCAGCGCGCGCAGTTTTTTGTCGAAAACCAGGCCGGCGGGGATAACGCCCACGAGCGGCTGAACCCGTCGCTGTCCGCCCTGGTCGTGACGGCCCACGTCAAAGACGGCCTGGAGATCGCCGAGCGCGAGAAGCTGCCGCCGATCATCAAGTCGTTCATCACCGAGCACCACGGGACGAGCCTGATCCGCTATTTCTATCACCAGCAATGTCAGGGCGACGACTGCGAGGCCGCGCCCGGCCTGGAGCATCAGTTCCGCTACGGCGGCCCCAAGCCGCAATCCCGTGAAACGGCGATTTTGATGCTGGCCGACAGCATGGAGGCCGCCTCGCGGACGCTGGAAAAGCCGACGTTGGGCCGCATCGAAGACCTGGTGGCGAAGATCATTGACGCCCAGCTTGCCGACGGGCAGCTTGACGAGTGCGACCTGACCCAGCGCGACCTGCGCGGCATCCAGGGCGCGTTTGCGCGCCTCCTGTCCGGGATGCTGCACAGCCGCATAGACTACCCCGAACTGCTGCGTGACACAAGGAAAGCCGGCGAACTGCCCGCCCCGACACCCTATGCCTCTCTTGATCCATCGCCGGACGGACTCGTTTCCGTCGCTGAACGCGCCGGAGACGTTGACCGGCCCACTGGCGGCTCTGTTGCGGCGTGAGGGCGTGCCGGACGACCCGGAAATCAGCCTCGTTCTGTGCGATGATGCGTTTATCCGATCCTTGAACGCCGAGTATCGCGGCAAGGACAAGCCGACCGACGTGCTTTCCTTCGCGCAGGACGACCCGGACCTGCTCGGCGACATTGTGATTTCCCTGCCCACAGCCGCCCGCCAGGCCCAAGCGGCGGGCTGGACTTTGGAAAACGAAGTCGCTTTGCTGGGCGTTCACGGCCTGCTGCACCTGCTCGGCTGCGACGACGAGACCGAGGCAGGCGCCTGGGAGATGCAGTCGAAGACGGAGGCCGTGCTGCGCGAAGCGGGGATTCCGGTCCCGGAGGCGGGCAAGCATCCGTTTTTCACGGAAGCCCCGTAGGGGCGCGCCCCTACGTTATTTCCTGTAATCCATGCGCCAAGTACCGCGACCGAAAAATCATCTGGACTCGTTCCGCTACGCCGTCGAAGGCATCGTCCATGTCTTCCGCACGCAGAAGCACATGCGGTTCCACTTCTTCACCGTCGTGCTGGTGCTGCTCATCGGCCTGCTGCTGCGATTGTCGCGTGTGGAAATGGCGGTTCTGTTCATCGTCGTGTCGGGCGTTTTGGTGGCCGAGATGATGAACACGGCCATCGAGAGCGTTGTGGACATGATCACGCAGGCGTACCACCCGCTGGCGAAGCTCGCCAAAGACATCGCGGCGGGGGCGGTGCTGATCGCCAGCATCACGGCGGCCATCGTCGGCGGCATCCTCTTTTTCGGCAGCAACCGGCTGGCGACGCTGCACTTGCGGGTGGAGCACGACCCGCAGCCAATGACGGTGATCCTGACGGTCTGCGCGCTGGTCTTGATCCTCGTGATGATCAGCAAGGTCTTGGGCGGCAAAGGGTCTATTTTATCAGGCGGCATCGTCAGCGGCCATTCGGCCCTGTCGTTCTTTCTCGCGTCCACGCTGATCTACCGGGCGATGGACTATTTCACGGGCGTTCTGGCCCTGCTGCTGGCCTTCCTGGTGGCGCAGAGCCGGGTCGAGGGAAAGATTCACACCATGCAGGAAGTGATTATCGGCGGCCTGCTGGGTATCCTATTCACGAGCGGCGTCTACTTTTTCCACATCTTCCCGGCGCACTGAGTCCCGACAACAGTTCTGATGAACCCCTCCCCTAGTTACGCCCTGCTGGCCCTCTTCCTCCTGACCCTGCTGAACGGATTTTTCACGCTGGCCGAGGTCGCGCTGAACACCGTGCGTAATGCCCGGCTTCAGGACCTGATCGAAGAAGGGGGCCAGGGCGCGCAGGCGGCGGGCAGCGCGCAGCAGCTCATGCGCCAGCCGACGCGCGTCGTAGCGACGGTGCAGGTGGGCATTACACTTGCCTCGTTTGCGGTCGCCGCCACCGCCGCCGCGACGCTGGCGCCGGATTGGGCTGCGGCCTTGCCGCTCCGCCTCAAGATGATGGGCTGGGATCGGCATCCGGTGCGCGTGATGACCGTGGCGATGACGGGGCTGGCGGCCCTGATTACCATCGTCATCGGCGAGATCGTCCCGCGCTCCATTGCCTTGCGCCGCCCCGACCAGGTCGCGCTGCTGATCGCCCGCCCCCTGCGCTTCTTCATGGTCCTCTTCGCCCCACTCGCCGGGGTCGCGCTCTTGCTCTCAAACCTCCTGGTCCGTCCGTTCGGGCTGACGGCGACCTTCGCCGCGCCCATGATCACCGAGGAGGAGCTGCGCGCCCTGCTCGAAGCCAGCGCGCAGTCCGGGGCCATCGAGGAGGATGAAAAAGAGATCATCCGCAACGTCATCTCGTTCGGCGACACCGATGTCCGGCAGGTGATGACGCCGCGCATTGACATCAAGGCGCTGGACGCGGGGATGGGTTTGCCGGCCATGCTGGATTTGATCATGGAAAGCGGCCACTCGCGCATCCCCGTCTACGAGGGCAGCGTGGACGCGATCATCGGCATCGTCCACGCCAAAGACTTGCTGCCGGCCCTGGCGCGCGGCGAGCGCGCCCTGGACCTGCGCGCGATCATGCGGCTGCCGCTGATCGTCTCCGAAAACCAGCGCGTGGACGCGCTGTTGGATGAATTCCGCCGCTCCAGCGTCCAGCTCGCCGTTATCCAGGACGAGTACGGCGGCACGGCGGGCCTGGTCACGATCGAAGACCTGCTGGAAGAGCTGGTGGGGGAGATCCAGGACGAGTACGACCAGGAAGACCCGATGCTGCTGGCGCTGGAGCCGGGCGTGTGGCGCGTGGACGCCCGCATGGGCATTGACGACCTCAACGAGAAGCTTGACTTAGATCTGCCGCACGCGGATTTCGATACCGTCGGCGGCTTCGTTTTCGGGCAGATCGGGCGTCAGCTCGAGGAGGGCGAATCGGTGCATTATGAAGACTTGGAGTTCGTCGTGGAGAAGACCGACGGGCGGCGCGTGGACAAGCTGCGCCTGATCCTGCGCCCGGACGCCGAGCCACTGCCGGAGGAATAACCGATGCTGGAACTCGCACAGGTCGTGGGCGACATTCAGAAGATGGGGGCGGAAGCCCGGAAGCGCGGCGACCGGGTCGCGGCGTCCATGCAGGCCGCGCTGGGACAGGCGGGCATGGACGCCGAAGCGTGGGCGGCGACGCGGGCACAGCGCGAGAGCCTGCCGCCCCCGCCCTGGCTGGCCGCCGACTGCAAGGACACGGCGCCCGCCGCCATCCACCCGCTGCCGGGGCGCGAACCCGACGTTTACACGGCGCTGGCGACGGACGGCTCGCAGATTCCCCTAGACCGGCACGCCGTCGCGCCGTGTTTTCTGCTCAACGTCGGCGAGATCGTCCTGCACTACGGCACGGGCGAGCGGCCCGGCCTGACTTCGCGGGCGACCCTCCACTACCGTGACGAGGAGCTGTTCACGTCCGAAGGCGGCGGCGACCCCATTCCGCTGTCCGACAAGATCATCGCCAACCGCCGTCTGCTGGCCGAAAGCGCCGCCCTGGCGACTCTCATCGAGGCGCACCAAGACCGCCACGCGGTCGCCCTGGTGGACGACCCGCTGATCGTCTGGACGCCGCAGGGCGAGTCCGAGGCGGAGCAGCGGCGCATCATTGAGGGCTTCTGCCAAATGCTCCAAGCGGGGCAGACGGCGGGAACGCCCGTCGCCGGCTATGTCAGCCGCCCCGGCCACCGGGATGTGGTCGGCGCGCTGCGCCTGACGCTGTGCGAGCCGGGCTGCGCGCACGACCCTAAGAGCCTGTGCGCGAAGCTGTCTCACCTCACCGACGCACAGCTTTACAAGGCCCTGCTGCCGCGTCCGGGCGACCGCTCCCCCGTCTTCGGCAGTCGCGCGCGGAGCCTGGACCTGTACCCCGCCGAGCAGCGGATCGCCTTCTTTTACCTTAACGCCGGGTCGGAAATCGCGCGCGTGGAAATTCCCCTGTGGGTGGCCGAGGACTGTGACCTGACCGACCGGGTTCACGCCCTGTGCTACGACCAGGCGCGCAAGGGCCAGGGCTACCCCATCGCCTTGGCCGAGGCCCACGAGCGGGCGGTCGTGCGCGGGCCAGAGCGGGAAGCGTTCTTCCGGCTGGTGGAAAACGCCTTCGTCCGGGAAGACCTGCCGGCGACGCAGACGCGCAAGGCGGTGTCGAAGCGGACGCGGGTGCTGTGAACCAGGGGGAGCAAAGAAAGAGGGGAGCAAAGAAAGAGGAGCGGGGCTTGCCCCCGCCCTTCCTATCCCTGTCCTAAATATGGCAGTGCGCCAGCCCGCGCTTCTCCAAATACTGCTGATGATACTCTTCGGCCCGGTAAAACGTCTGAGCCGGGACGATCTCCGTCACGATGGGCCGCTTGAAGCGCCCGCTTTGGCCCCGCTTCTCTTTCGAGGCTTCGGCGGCGGCCTGCTGGGCGGACGAATGGAAGAAAATGGCCGAGCGATACTGCGCCCCATAATCCGGCCCCTGGCGGTTCAGCGTGGTCGGGTCGTGGTTCTCCCAAAAGACGTCCAGCAGGGTGTCGTAAGAGACCTGAGCCGGGTCGAATGTCACTTGGACGACTTCAGCGTGGCCTGTCTCGTCCGTGCAAACGTCTTGATAGGTCGGGTTCACCAGCGTTCCGCCTTCGTAACCGACCGCCGTCTCCACGACGCCGGGCGTCTGCCGGAAGGTGGCCTCCACGCCCCAAAAGCAGCCCGCGCCGAAAGTTGCCTTTTCCAGTGTTTGTTCTGCCATAAATCTCGCTCCGTTTCAAAGTGTTGCTGTTGATGAAACACGCCAAGAGCGGGCGAAAGTTCCCCTTCTACTCCCCCGGCACGAGCTTGTAGCCGAACCCGCGCACGGTCTGGATGTAGCGCGGGTTGTCCTCGTCCTCCTCGATCTTCTGGCGGAGGCGGCGGATGTAGACGGCCAGCGCCTTGATGCCTTCCTCGGGCGCGTTGCCCCAGACCTGCTGGAACAGCCACAGCTTATCGAGCGCGGTTCCCCGGTGCCGGGCCAGCAGCAGCAGGACCTCATACTCGCGGTCCGTCAGATGCGCCGGCTCGCCGCGGGCGACCGCATCGCGGGTGCGCAAGTCCAGCGTCAAGTCCGGCCCGATCACGATCTCGCGCGCGTCCTCCTCGGCAACGGCATACTCGCGCGTGCGGCGCAGGTGCGCCCCGATGCGGGCCAGCAGCTCGCCGGGGTCGAACGGCTTCGTGATGTAGTCGTCCGCGCCCGAAGTCAGCCCGGCGATTTTGTCCGGCGCGCCGCCGCGCCCGGTCAGCATTAGGATCGGCTGCCGCCAGCCCTGTTCGCGCAGGACGCGGCAGCAAGCGAAGCCGTCCATGCCGGGCAGCGCGACGTCCAAGAGGGCTAGGTCATAAGAGGGGTCTTCGCGCAGGTGCGCGGCGGCGTCCTCGCCGCTGGGAACGGCGTGGACGAAGTAGCCGTCGCGGGACAGCAGGCGCATCAGCGATTGGGTGATGGCGCGGTCGTCTTCGACGACCAGGATTTTTCCGGCTATGGCAGGGCCTCCTCTTCAACGACATGAGTATCAGGGACATGAAAGCAGGGCAGCCAGACCGTGAACTGGGTGCCGCCGGCGGGCCGACCGCGCACACCGATCGTGCCGCCGTGCGCCTGGACGATGCGCCGGCAGGAAAACAGGCCCAGCCCGGCCCCGTCCGGGCGCGTGGTGAAGAACGGGTCGAACAGGCGGCGGCGGTGCGCGGGCGGAATGCCCGGCCCAGTGTCTGAGACGCGCACGCGCGCACCCTCCTGATGCCGGTCCAGAGTCAGCGTCAGTGTCCCGCCCCCCACGCCGCGCATGGCCTGGATGGCGTTCAGGACGAGGTTGACCAGCACCTGGTCGATTTGTACGCTGTCGGTGTGGACGAGAGGCAGGCGCGGCCCAACGACGGTGATGATCTGCACGTTCTCCAAGATGGCCTGCGACCGGACGAGGCGGGCGATGCGCGCCGACAGCGCGGCGAGGTCGGTCGGCGCCCGCTCGACGGCGGCGGGGCGGGCCAGGGCGAGCAGGCGGTGGGTCAGGAGAGCGAGGCTGTCCACCTGCCGCCGCATCGCGTCCAGGGATTCGGCACGCCCGGCCGGATCATCCTGGTCGGCTAGGCTCAATTCAATGGTAAGCGGCGTCAGGATGTTGCGGATGTCATGGGCCACGGAGGCGGCCAGCAGGCCGACGGCGGACAGTTTTTCGGTCTCGAAAAGCTGCTGCTGGGTTTGGGACAGCGTGTTCTCGACTTTGTCCAGCCGCCCGGTCACGGTCTTGAGCGCGGCGGCAAGCTGCTTGGACTGCTCTTTAAGCTGCGCGGCCTGCGCCCGGACCTTGTCCTCCATGCCCCGCGCGCGCGTGATGTCCAGAAAAGTCCAAAGACGGCCGATGACGGCCCCGTCGTCGCCCAGCACGGGCGCGGTGTAGCGGCGCAGAAGACGCGGGCGGGGCACGAGGAGTTCTACCTCGTCCTCGACGACGCGCTTGGGGTCGGCGTAGATGGCGTCCAGCGTTCGCACGAAGCCTTCGGGGTCTTTCAGGCGCGAAACGAGCTGCCGGCGCACATAATCCGGCTGCGCCGCCAGCGTGTCCACGCTGTCCAGCCCAAACATCTCACAGAACCGCCTGTTGCCGATGCGGTCACGCCGGGCCGAGTCGGAAAGCAGGACACCGTAATCCGAGGCCCGCAGCAGCGCGCGCAGCAGGTGCAGCTCGTCGTTCTCGCTCATTTCCTGCAGCATGGAGCATCCTCTCCCTGATCTCGCGGCTGAGGGCTGTCCTGCGGGACAGACTCTTCCCTTTTATTATAACACATTCGCGAACACATAAAAAGCGCGCCGATCTGCCTGCTGACGGCGGACCCGCGCGCTCTTCTTTGCTGGCTTGCACCTGCGAGTCAGTCCTTGATCTGCCGGCCCAGCGCCTTGGGGTCGAAATAAGCCGCCGAGCGCGTCACCCGGTCGCCCGCGATCTCCAAGATAGTGACGCCCGCGTATTGGAACGGCTGACCTTCGAAGCTGGTTCCTTCGGTCGTCCATTCCAGGGCGGCGCGGCCGTCTCCAGCGATGACGTTGCGGAACGTGGAGGTCGCTGCGTCGAACGTTCCCCGGTACTCGCTCCAGAACTCGCGCGCGCCTTGCCGGCCCTGGAACCGGTCGGGCGCGATTACGTTGCCGATTGCCGCGTCGTCAGCATACAGCGCCGCCAGCGGTTCCACGTCCTTGCCGTCTTCCAGCGTCCGCAGCGCCTCGATAAATTTCTTCGCCACTTGTTCAGACATGCTTTTCCCTTCCGCCCTTCTCTTATGTTGCTAATTCTCTTATGTTGCTAATTCTCTTATGTTGCTAAACGGTAACTATTCAGGTCTACCCATTGCTGGGCAAAGTCATGCTTGACGCTCGAAGAGACTCGTCAGGTCTATGCGGCTGGCCGCAGGCCGTGATCGCTCTGGTGACACGCCTGTCGGCGGTCATTGCTCTTCCGTCTGAACAAACCACCCACCTGACGGCCACGGGGGCAGGCGCTGGAGCGCAGCGGGCTAAAACAGCCACAAAAGCGGCAGGCCGCCTTCTAGAGACAGCCCAGCGACGGGCGCGGGCTTCATAGGCTGGGACGAAATCGCAGATGTCCGAATGAACGGCGGGCACGAGACGGTCCAGGCGGAATAGAGGTCGCCAACAAAGTCGCGGGCCTTGTTTCTGGATGATCCATAAAGAATGAGCAAGGGGACTGGTGCCTTCAGGCATCAGGGGAATTGCTCCTCAACTTTCCGAAGTTGAGGTATCCCAGTCCTCGCAACCGCCTTCCTGTTGTAAAATCGTATCCTCGTATGCT
>JAABUX010001146.1_pt1 | contig 41243 bp, 27 predicted proteins | sample 5561851 | NCBI WGS metagenome assembly JAABUX01 (sample SAMN10711883, study PRJNA513361) | rock metagenome | isolation source: Antarctica rocks | place: Antarctica: Victoria Land, Richard Nunatak red sandstone | collected 2016-01-03 | reverse complement strand
GCCCGGCGATCCCCGGCCGACCGGCCCCGGCCGGACGGGTCGCGGTAGACCTCGACCTGCCGCTTCGAGAGGTGGACGATCCAGTAGACGGGGATGCCGGCCGCGGCGTAGCGCCTCAGCTTGGGGCCGCGATCGAGGGCGGCCGAAGAGGCGGAAACCTCGACCAGGAACCCGATGTCCTTCGCCGTCGGTGACCGATCGCGATAGTTGTCATCGGGGCCCCGGAGCACGACCAGGTCGGGCTCCGGCCTCCAGGACCGGCCGAGCGTGATCGACTTTTCCTCGCGGGCAAACCAGGGTTCCGGGAGGACCCGGGCCAGGAGCCTTCCCAGCCGCGAGACGGTGAAGTCGTGCGCATTATTCTTGGTCATCTGCTCGACCAGCACTCCCCCGAGCAATTCGACGTGGGCACCCTCGGGGAAGATTCCCGCGTCGATCATGGCCAGGAACTGGCGGGCGGAGAGCCGATAGGGCTTCCATGCGGCTTCGGTCGCCCGGGGCTGGGTCTCGGTGGCCATCGGCCGTCGCTCCCGTCGGGTTTCAGGACCGGGTGAGGGCCTTGTAGCGGATGCGGTGGGGCTGGTCGGCCTCGATCCCGAGCCGCTCCTTGCGCTGGGCCTCGTAGGTCTGATAGTTGCCGTCGCACCAGACGACCTTGCTGTCGCCCTCGAAGGCCAGGATGTGGGTGGCGATCCGGTCGAGGAACCATCGGTCGTGGCTGATGACCACGGCGCAGCCGCTGAAGTCGAGGATGGCCTCTTCGAGGGCGCGGAGCATGTCGATGTCGAGGTCGTTGGTCGGCTCGTCCAGGAGCAGGAGGTTGCCGCCGCTCTTGAGGAGCTTGGCGAGGTGGACCCGGTTCCGCTCGCCGCCGGAGAGGTTGGCGACCTTCTTCTCCTGGTCGGGCCCCTTGAAGTTGAATGACGCGACGTAGGCCCGGGCCGGGACCTTGCGCTTCCCCAGGGGGATCTGGTCGAGGCCGCCGGTGATCTCCAGGAAGATCGTGTTCTCGGGGTTGAGCGTGTCGCGGCTCTGGTCGACATAGGAGGTGACCACGGTGTCGCCGACTCGGAGGGTCCCGCCGTCGGGGGTCTCCTGGCCGACGATCATCCGGAACAGGGTGGTCTTGCCCGCGCCGTTGGGGCCGACGATCCCGACGATCCCGCCGGGCGGGAGCCGGAAGGTCATCTCCTCGACGAGGAGGCGGTCGCCGTAGCCCTTCTTGACCCCCTCGCACTGGACCACGAGGTCGCCGAGGTGCGGGCCCGGCGGGATCTGGAGGACGATCGCCTCGTCGCGGCGGTCGGCGTCCTGGCTGGCGAGCTGCTCGTAGCGGGACAGGCGGGCCCGGTTCTTGGCGACCCGGGCCTTGGGGGCCATCCGGACCCATTCCAGCTCGCGGGCCAGGGTCTTGCGGCGGTTGCTCTCCTGCTTCTCCTCCTTGGCCAGCCGGTCCTGCTTCTGCTCGAGCCAGGACGTGTAATTCCCCTCCCAGGGGATGCCCTGGCCCCGGTCCAGCTCCAGGATCCAGCCGGCGACGTTGTCGAGGAAGTAGCGGTCGTGGGTGACCGCGACGACCGTGCCGGGGTACTCCTGGAGGTGGCGTTCGAGCCAGGCGACGGACTCGGCGTCGAGGTGGTTCGTCGGCTCGTCGAGGAGCAGGACGTCGGGGCGTTCCATCAGGAGCTTGCAGAGCGCCACCCGGCGCTTCTCGCCGCCGGAGAGGTTGGCGACGGCCGCGTCGCCCGGCGGGAGCCGCATGGCGTCCATGGCGATCTCGACGTTGCGGTCGAGGTCCCAGCCGTTGGCCGCCTCGATCGCGTCCTGGATGCGGCCCTGCTCGTCGAGGAGCCTGTCCATCTCGTCGGCGTCGATCGGCTCGCCCATCCGGGCGTTGATCGCGTCGTACCGGGTCAGGAGGCCGCGGGTCTGGGCGACGGCCAGCTCGACGTTGCCGCGGACGTCGAGCGTGGCGTCGAGCGTCGGCTCCTGGCTGAGGAAGCCGATCCGGGTCCCGGCCGCCGGGCGTGCGGTGCCCACGAAGTCCTTGTCGACGCCGGCCATGATCCGGAGCAGCGTGCTCTTGCCCGCCCCGTTGCCGCCGAGCACCCCGATCTTGGCCCCCGGGTAGAACGAGAGCCAGATGTTCTTGAGGATGTCGCGCTTGGCGATCGACTTAGACAGGTTCTCGATCGTGAAGATGTATTGCGGGGGCATGACCGGGACCCTGGGTGCGGACGCGAGGGAGGAGCCGGCGGCGCGGCCGCCGCGGGGACGACTACGACCTCACCAGTAGACCCGAAAGGGCCACCGATGCGGAAGGCCGAATCGGGCCCGGGCGGCATCCCCGGGGTCGCGCGGACCCCCGACGGACCGGCCCGAGGGCGGGTCGGGGCCGATCGCCCAAGCCGCCAATCCGGGCCGGTCGGCACGCCTCTACCCGCCCTCAGGGCCGTACATGCACGACGGCATCGAACGCGAGGCCGTTGCACGGTTGGTCGGGGTAATGGGACGTCCTGCACCAGGTGCAGGCGATGATCTTCGCCTCGGCGGCGGGCCGCTTCGGGGGGCCTCCGACGGCGAGTCCCAGGAGGATCAGGCCGACCCCGAGCAGGTGGAAGATCGGATCGCCGAGGAAGTTCCAGCAAGTTCTCATCATCGAGACCCTCCGAGTCGCCGACCATCGGATGCCCGTACGCGGCCGATCGGGCGAGCGGCCGGGAGGCGTCCCCCGTCTCGACCGGAGGGTCGAGGACGGGATGGACGATACGACTCGGGCCGGGCCTCGACCCCCCGATGCCGCCCCTCCATCCACACTATAGGACGCGAAGGGATGCATCGTGACGTCGTCCCGGCCCCGGCGGCTACTTCTTGGCGGTCTGGTTGGTCGCGGGCTTGACGGCCGCGGCGGTGGCAGTCGTGGTCGTGGCGGCCCTGGTCGCGGTGACGGTGGTCTTGTGGGTCGTGAACCTGTCGGCCGTCTTGACCAGCTTGGTCCCGTTGAACGTGTAGAACGTGCCGTGGGGCGGGGTGGGGAAGGTTCGAATCCGGCGGCTGTGGCCGACCGTGTGGCCCGGGACGCCGGCGAAGATCACGTCGCTGGTCCCGGACCCCTTCACGAACGTGACGTGCCCCTGGCGGCCGAACTGGTAGTTGTTCGAGGAGCCCTGGACCAGCGTGTTGTTCTTGCCGTACCAGCCCTGCTCGCGGGTCGGACCGCCGCCGGCCTTGAGGACGTTGGTGCCCCCCCGGCCGCCGTCGAGCGAGGCGCCCATCGAGAGGCCGGGATCGATCGAGATGTTGTCGCTGGCCTTGGACCCGTAGACGATGATCCGGTCGACGTTGCTCACCGCCGGCTCGAGCGCATCGAGGGCCCCGTTGACGGTGACCATGACGTTGCCGGCGGCCTGCGTGACGACGATGGTATTGGTCCCGCCGTCGGTCCGGGGTAGGGGGGTGACGACCAGGGAGCCCGCCGCGGGGTTCGCGGCGTTGCCGTCCAGGAGGAACCGGACCGTGCCGGTGCTCGCCGGCTGGACGACGTTGAGGGTGACGGCCTGGGTCGAGAAGTTGGCCGGGCTATCCAGGGCCGCCGAGCTGCCGGCCCGGTTGGTCTGGTCGCGGACCCCGACGACGAGGTTGATCGGCCCGATGTAGCCGGGCGTGGGCGTGACCGTCACCAGGCCGTTGGCGTCGACGGTGGCCGTGGCGTTCTGGGCCGGGGTGAAGGCGTTGGCCGCCAGGCCGCCCTGGACCGTGTAGGTGAGCCGGCCCCCGGCCGGGTTGTTCGCCGAGAGCTGAAACTGATTGCTCTGGCCCAGCGAGAACGATTGCGGCGTGGTCACCGTGTTCAGCCGGGGCTGGGTCGAGGTCGGCTCGCTGCCCGCCTGCGACGCCACCGCGAGCACCGGGAACGTCTGCGACGTCTTCGAGCCGTTCACGGCGTCGGTCGCGGTGACGGTGACGTTGGTCTGCCTGCCCGCGGTCGCCTTGGTGGCGTCGATGTGGAGCACGCCGTCGGGGTTGGTGCTCGAGACCGTGACCGAGTTGATCGTGATGGCGCCGATCGGCGCCTGGCCGTTGCGGGGCGCCTGCGTCATCTTGGCCAGGATGTCCTGGCCGGAGAGGATCTGGCCGAAGATCGTGTAATTGCCGTCGAGGAAGCGGGGCGAGCCGGTCGTGACGAAGAACTGCGAGTCGTTGCTGTTCGCCGCGCCGGTGTTGGCCAGGGCGAGCTGGCCGATCCCGTTGAAGACCAGTTGCGGGCTCTTCTCGACGCCGAAGCCGGTGGCGAAGACGTTGCCCCGACCGTCGCCGGTGAGCGAGCCGCCCTGGACGATGTAGCTGTTGGCGTCCGGGAACTGGTTGGCGATCCGGTGGAAATTCTTGCCGGCATAATAGTCCGAGCCGATGGTCACGCCGGGGGCCAGGCCGGTGGCCGTGCCCGTGGCCAGGGATTCGATCTTGGAGACGGCGACCGGCGTCAGGTCGGAGAAGTCCTGGAAGACCATCGAGCCCGAGAACGCCGGGTCGTTCGCCCCGCCCGAGGCGTGGCTGACGTTGACGGTCAGGAAGTTGCCCTTGGCGACGGTCGCCACCACGCCGCCGGCGGCGTTGTCGGTCGTCACGCTGAACGTCTGGGGGTCGGTGTTCCCCGTCGCGGTCCCGTTGAGCGGGACCTGGTAGCCCGCGGTCGCCTCGACCGTGACGCTGGGCAGCGGGGCGAGCGAGGCCGTCAGCAACGCCCGCCCTTCGAGCGACTCGACCCGGAGCCCACACCCGGACTTCGAGAGGGCCCTCGACCCCGTCCCCAACCGGCCGGAAGCATCCTTGCCCGTGCGCTCGAACATCCGCCACCTCCGATTCGATAGCTCCCCGTCGACCCGGTGGGCGAACCCCCCGGCGTGTCGACGGCCGTCCCTGACGATTGGATCGGATGCGACGGCGGGACGACTTGAATCAATCCGTTCGGAAATGCCGACGGCGGCCCGCGATGGTTCGCGGGCCGCCGTCGCGGCCGATCCGGCCCCGGGGTTCGCTCGCCCCTCGATCAGGGGTTGGTCTTGCGGAGGGTGAACGTGGTGAAGGTCACGCCGTCGGCCTCCATCAGGCCGAACCCGCCCCCCTCGGAGAGGTACTTGGCGAAGACGGAGAAGTCGGGGATCTTGCTCTTGTCGATCACCTTGCTGACGTCGGGCCCGTTGGGGCTGGCCTTCAAGGCCGCCTCGAACTGGCCGCTCTTGATGGTCTCGTAGGTGACGCGGGCCTGCTCCTCGGCCTTGGCGTAGGTCAGGCTGCTGGTCTTGGCCGGGATCTGCTTGGCGACGGCCTGGAACTGCGGGCTGTCGGCGAGCGGGGTGGTGCCGCCCCGGAGGACCGACTCCAGGATGGCCGGCTCGGTGGCGACGTAGAGCACGTCCTTGGCGATGGCGACGGTGGCCGTGCCGCTCTTGAACGGGTTGTTGTTGGGGGCGTTGCCGGCGTTGGGCATCTCGGGGAGCTTGAAGTCGTAGATCGTCGTGCCCTGGAAGTCCCGCTTGGCCGGGGCGCCGCCGCCGAGGGCGATCAGCTTGTTCAGGGTGTTCTGGAAGGCCCGGCTGTCCTCCAGGGTCACGCCGAAGAGGAGCCGCTGGCTGTCTTCCTTGACCGGCTTCTTGAAGTCGGTGATGAGGGTCAGCCGGTCGCCGAGGGGGCCGAAGATGTCCTTCTGGAGGCTGATCGGCTCGCCGCCGTTGGGGCCGACCATGTTCTGCTCGAGCAGGTTGAGCATGCCCGGCTGGAACATGTTGACCAGGTCGTTCAGCGCGCTGTAGGCCGCGTCGAGATCCCAGCTCAGGGTCTGGTAGCTGGCGACGGTCGCTGGGACCCACGGCTCGGGCCGGAGGTTGATCATGGGCATCTGGAAGAGCTTGAGGATGCCCTGCGTCGGCGCCGGGGCGAGGAAGTAGACCTTGCTGACGCTGTCGTACGCGCCGGAGTTGAACGCGAACGAGCCGCTGGCCGCCTTCAGGCCGTTGATCCCGGTGACCTGGAGGATGCCTTCGAGGTTCTGGCCGGCGCCGCCGGCGGCCTGCGCGGCCTGGCCGGCCTTGACCAGGAGCTTGATGGCCTTGTTGATGTCGAGGAACCAGGTGACCGGCGTGTCGGCGCCGAGCTTGGTCCGGGCCTTGGCGAAGGCCTCGACCGAGGCCAGCGAGTCGTCGCGGCCGTCGGCGTGGGAGATGATGTCCTTGAGCGCGACGAGGTCCGAGGCGATGTGGAAGATGCTGCCGGAGTTGGTCCAGATCAGCGGCGGGTTCGGCTTGTCGCCGTCCTTCGGCGGCTGGACGATGTGCAGCGTGAGCCCCTTGAACGACTCGGTGCCGACCTTGGCGTTGGCCTCCTCGGCCTGCTTCGTCGACTTCATCATGACGTCGGTCATGACCTTCTCGTTCTTGCCGGCGTCGGCCGTGATCAGGACGGCGACGGGGATCTTGCCGTCGGGCTTGGCCACGACGGCGATGGTGGCCGGCCCTTGCGGCAGCGAGAGCAGCTCGCCGAAGGTCACGCCGAGCTTCGCCTTGAGGTCCTTGCCGGCCTGGTCGAGCTTCTCGGCGATGCTGTCCTTGAGCGGCTTGACCGCCGGGTCGGCCAGGAGCTGGCCGAACTCGCTCTGCTTGAATGACTCGCGGAGCTGGGCGACATCCTTGACCTTGAAGTAGAACAGGGTCGAATCCGGGAGCACCTTCTCCGGCTCGGCCGCGCGGCCGGGGCCGGCCAGGGTCATCAGCACGGCCAGCCCGAGGCAGCCGGTCGACGCGAGACGGAGGGCCGCCCGCAACGGGGTACGCATCAAGTGAAGCTCCCTTTCCTGGACCTCGCCCCGGCGTCGGGCCGGGGCGAGGTCACCGCGTCCCCCGCCCGTCCTTCGGGCCGGGGACCTCATCGCGAACGGGCCGCCCGACGGGACACACGCCCGGCGGGATCAAGACGGCCAGAGTCTCGGGACCGATCGGATCGGGCGGCGGACGAGCCCGGGGCTCAGCGCGCCGGCCCGGCCGGGGTGCCCGATCCGGCCTTCGGGGCCGCCGCCGAGGCCGCCGGTGCCTCCGCCTTGAGGCGGCGCGGCGGGTCGAGGTAGCGGTGCCCCGTGTTCGGGTTGTCCTTGTCGAAGGCGAACGCCTCGCGGGTCCGGAGGAAATCCTTGACGTAGTTGATCGGGATCGCGAAGCCCAGATTCTCCCCCTGGGTCGACTTCATGTTCACCACCCCGATCACCTCGCCCCGGAGGTTGAACAGCGGCCCGCCCGAGTTGCCCGGGTTGATCGCGGTGTCGGTCTGGAGGTAGACGAGCCCCTCGAAGTTGCGGTTCCGCGTGCTCACGATCCCTTGCGAGACGCTCCGCTCCAGGCCCAGCGGGTTGCCGACGGCGAACACGCCGTCGCCCACGTTGAGGTCCTCGATGCTGCCGAGATACACGTGCGCGTGCTTCATGTCCTTCTGAGGCGGCAGCTTCAGGAGGGCGAGGTCGACGAACGGGTTGAGCGCCACGATCGCCACGTCCTCGATCCGCCTCCGCCTCAGGCCGCTCGCCGTGTTCTCGTAGAAGATGGCCGAGATCCGGGTCTCGCCGTCGATGACGTGGTGGTTCGTGACGGCGTATCCCTCGTCGTTGATGATGAACCCCGACCCCTTGCCGCCGGGCGTCTCGATCGAGATCACCGCCTCGCCGAATCGGCGGACCAAGTCTTTGACCGGCGTCGGCTTGAGGTCCGTCGCCTTGTAGAAGCCGGTCGGGTCGACATCGAGGGAGGTCCCCGACGGGGCCGGGGCCGGCCTGGCGACCTCGTCGGCCTTGCGGCGCGAGACGACCTGGTCCCGGGGGACCCGCACGATGTCGAAGCCGAGGTCCACGAAGAAAGACCCCGGCTTCTCGGCGACCACGTCGCCGACCAACTGGTGCCCGTCCTTGAGTTCGATGACGTCGGAGCCCGCCATCGAGGGCAACGCGACCGTCAGCAGCCCCACCACGGCCGCCGCGGCGACCGGCACAACGCAGCGCATGGTCCGTAATCCCTTCCGGTGCCACTTCGGGCGCGGGCCGCCCTCCCGAAACTCTATAGAGGGTTTATTGTAAGAACTCCCCCGAGGGTTTCAACCCTCCCCCTTCGCGCTTCTCGCGGCCGACCGCCTGGGCGAGACGAATCCGGGCCGTCCTGGTATCATGCAGAGGGGGCCGGTTCCCCTCCGGTTCCACTTTCGACCGGCCAGGACGTGACCTCCCAGGCCACTCGCCCGGAGAACCGAGATGGACCAAGAGATCCGAACTCTACCTCAGCCAATCGGGCAATCCGAGGGGCAGTTGTTCGACGACGAAGGCCCGATTCCCGGTTATCCACCCCTGAGACTCGACGAACGAGGGCTGCTCCTACCGCTCACTCCTGGAGAGCACAAGGTGCGTTCCGAAATTTTTCGGCGGGCGATGGCGGCGATCGATGCTTTGCCCGACCGCGATCCCCCCGGCAGCGACGAGAAGTTCATGCGAGGGGTCGACTCCCATCGGCCCGAAGGATGCAAACTCTTCGAGGGCTATTACTGACGCATGACGCGATTCGTGCCGATCGATGCCGGGCCGCTCGGCCTGGACTGCTGCGACCCCGCCCAGCCGGAAGCAAGGCGCTGCCGGTCGTGGCTCGATGGCCTCGTGGCCGCGGGAATCGTCGTGATGATCCTCACCACCGCCGATTACGAGGTCCGTCGCGAGCTGCTTCGAGTGGGCGCATCGTCCAAGCTGAGGCGGCTCGACGAGTTCCGTGGCCGATTCGGGATGCTCGACATCACGGCCGATGCCCTCGACCGGGCCTCGGCCTTCTGGGCCGACCTCCGACGCCGGGGGTTGCCCACCGCCGGGGCTGAGTCGCTCGACGCCGACGCGATCCTCGCGGGCATGGCGGCGACGATCGGCCAGCCGGGGGATCGGGTCACGGTCGCCACCACGAACGTCCGCCACCTGGACCGCTTCCCGGGGGTCGAGGCCCGGGACTGGAGGACGATCGGTTAGGTCAGGTGGCGTCGCTCAGGGCGACTGATGTCTCCCCCACCCCCTCGTCTGGCGGACTTCCTGGCCTTGCGGCGTCAGGCGGACGAACAGGCCGGCGGCGCCGGGGGTCGACTCGATCAGCGCGAGCCCCCGGTCGGGGCCGAGGACGCAGGCGGCGGTGTCGAGGCCGTCGGCGGTCGCGCCGTCGGGGGCGATCACGGTCACGCTCCGGCGCTCGGTGAGGCCGAGGCCGGTCTTCGGGTCGAGGACGTGCGAGTAGCGGACGCCGTCGATCTCGACGAATTGCTCGGCGTCGCCGGAGGTCGATACGGCGGCGTCGCGGAGGGTGATCGTCGGGCCGGGCTTGCCGTCGGACTCCCGGAGCAGGGGCGCGACGGCGATCGTCCAGCCGTCGCGGCCGGGGGGCGGGCCGGAGACGACGATGTCGCCCGAGCCGGCGACCAAGGCCGAAGCGATCCCCTGCTGCTTCAAGACGGCGATCGCCTCGCCCGAGGCGTACCCCTTGGCGATCGCCCCGAGGTCGATCTTCATCCGGGGCCGGAGCAGCCGGGCGGTCCGGGCCGACGGGTCGAGCTCGATTGCCCCGCAGCCGACGGCGAGCCCCCGGGCCTGCTCCAGCAGCGCGGGGTCGGGCCGCTTCCGCTCGCGGCGGGCCCTCCGCCAGAGCCGGACCACCGGCGCGAGGGTGACGTCGAGCGCCCCGTCGGACCGGTCGTACAGGGCCTTGGCCCGGTCGAGGATGCGGTAGAGGTCGGGGCTCACGGCCAGGGCCGGGCCCCCGGCCCTGGCGCAGAGCCGCATCAGCTCGCTCTCGGGGTCGTAGTCGGTCAGGGCGGCGTCGAGGGCCTTGATCCGGGCGAAGGCGGCGCGGGAGGCCCGACTGGCGACCGCCTCGTCGGCGGTGTATAAGACAATCCTGAACTCCGTCCCCATGTGGGGCTCGGCGAACTCGAACCGCCGGGACGGTGGCGGCGCCTCGCCGGGGTGGCCCGAGCCCGCCAGCACCAGCACCAGCACCAGCACCAACCCGACCGCGGCCCCGACCCGTCGCGCTTCCATCGACGTCCCTCCCGCCCCCATCGCATCGGAGGTCCCGGCGCGTCCGGCCCCGAACTCCCAGGAGATTAGCACACGTGCGTACGGTTCCGCAGCCCCGACCGGCGGCCTGGCTCGCCCTCGCCGGCCTCTTCGCCCTCGCCGCCCCCGCGATCGTCGCCGCCCAGGACAAGCCGGCCGAGATCAAGCCCTACGTCGAGAAGATCGCCGGGACCGAGATCAAGTTCGAGATGCTGCCGATCCCCGGCGGGACCTTCATCATGGGCAGCCCCGAGGGCGAGGCCAAGCGCAGGCCCGAGGAGGGGCCGACCTTCACCGCCCGGATCGCCCCGTTCTGGATGGGCAAGTGCGAGGTCACCTGGGACGAGTTCGACGAGTACGCCTTCAGCAAGGACGTCAAGCGCAAGCAGCGCGAGAACGTCGACCTGGCCCGGCAGCCGGCGACCGAGAAGGCCGCCGACGCCGTCACCCGGTCGACCAAGCCCTACGCCGACATGACCTTCGGCTTCGGCAGCCGGAGCAACCCGGCGATCTGCATGACCCACCACGCCGCCATGGAATACTGCCGGTGGCTCTCGGCCAAGACCGGCAAGACCTACCGGCTCCCGACCGAGGCCGAGTGGGAATACGCCTGCCGCGCCGGGACGTCGACCGCCTACTCCTTCGGCGACGACGCCGAGTCGCTCGGCGAGTACGCCTGGCTCGCCGAGAACGCCGAGAAGCCGCAGCCCGTCGGCAAGAAGAAGCCCAACGCCTGGGGCCTGCACGACATGCACGGCAACGTCAACGAGTGGTGCGTCGACTTCTATCAGCCCGACGCCTACGCCGGCTTCGCCGCGATGGGCCAGCCCGTGAAGGGCCCGGTGGTCCTGCCGACGGCCAAGGAATACTCCTACGTCGCCCGCGGCGGCTCCTGGGACGACGACCCCGACCGGCTCCGCTCCGCCGCCCGGACCCCCTCCAACCTCGAATGGTCGGTGCAGGACCCCCAGCGCCCGCAGAGCATCTGGTGGCACACCGACGCCACCAACGTCGGCTTCCGGGTCGTCCGGCCGGTCGAGGAGCAGGAAAATCTGAAGGGGGTCCGCTCCCTGGTTGTGAAGGGCAAAGGGACCCGTTAACCTGCGAGATGAGCCCCCCGAGGCCCGCCTCGTCGTGACTTCCCCACCGTCCGCCCACAGACCGACTCCACCGGAGACCGTCGCCATGACCGACCCCGTCGGCAAGCCGAGCGCCTCGCGTCGCGAGTTCCTCAAGTCCTCCGCCATCGTCGCCGCCGGCGCGGCCGCCGCCCACCTGGGGACGGTCTCCAACGCCCACGCGGCCGGCAGCGACGTCATCAAGGTCGGCCTGATCGGCTGCGGCGGCCGGGGCACCGGCGCGGCCGAGCAGTCGATCAACTCGTCGACCAACGTCAAGCTCCACGCCATGGGCGACCTCTTCGCCGACCACCTCCACGGCTGTCGCGAGAAGCTCGCCAAGTTCGGCGACAAGGTCGACGTCGCCGACGACCGCTGCTTCATCGGCTTCGACGCCTTCGAGAAGGTCATCAACTCGGGCGTCGACCTCGTCATCCTGGCCACGCCCCCCGGCTTCCGCCCCGAGCACATCAAGGCCACCATCGCCGCCGGCAAGCACCTCTTCTGCGAGAAGCCCGTCGCCGTCGACGGCCCCGGCATCCGGACCGTCCTCGCCGCCGCCGAGGAGGCCAGGTCCAAGAATCTGGCCGTCGTCGCCGGGACCCAGCGCCGCCACCAGGCCGGCTACGTCGAGGTCATGAAGCGGATCCACGACGGCGGGATCGGCGAGGTCCTCGCCGCCCGCTGCTACTGGAACCAGGGCGGCCTCTGGAAGGTCGACCGCAAGCCGTCGATGTCCGACATGGAATACCAGGTCCGCAACTGGCTCTACTACACCTGGCTCTCCGGCGACCACATCTGCGAGCAGCACGTCCACAACCTCGACGTGGTCAACTGGGCCCTCGGCTCGCACCCGCTCAAGGCCGTCGCGCTCGGCGGTCGCCAGGTCCGGACCGCGCCGATCTGGGGCAACATCTTCGACCACTTCGCCGTCGACTACGAGTTCCCCAACGGCGTCCACAGCCTCAGCATGTGCCGCCAGATCGACAACTGCGAGAACAACGTCTCCGAGGCCGTCGTCGGCTCCAAGGGGAGCTACGAACTCTCCCCCGGCAATTACCGCCAGAAGGGCGGCGCCGGCGAGCGTATCCGCGGCCAGTTCCAGCGCAACCCCTACGAGCAGGAGCACATCGATATGATCGAGAGCATCCGCTCGGGCAAGCCGCTCAACGAGCTCAAGACCGTCGCCGAGAGCACCCTGACGGCGATCATGGGCCGGATGTCGGCCTACACCGGCAAGGGCGTCACCTGGGACGAGGCCCTGAACTCGAAGCTCGAACTCTCGCCGACCGAACTCAAGTTCGGCCCCTTCCCGACCCCGAGCGTCGCCGTCCCGGGCGAGACCCCGCTCGCCTGAGCCGGACCCCGCCCCGACCGATTCGACCGACGCCACGCGCCCCCGACGAGGGGGCGCGTGGCGTCCTCGTAATGGCGGCCCGAGGCCCTCGGACGTCGTCGCGCCCCGCCCGATCCGATCCCACCAAATGACCCGTCCCCTTCGATCGATCGAGAACACACCGATGACCAAACGACTCGGATGGATAGCCTTCGCCCTGGCGATCCTCGCCGCGCCGGCCCCGGCGCCGGGCGAGGACGCCAAGATCGTCCTGATCGCCGGCCGGCCGAGCCACGGCAAGGGGGAGCACGAGTTCAACGCCGGCACTAAGCTGCTGGTCAAGTGCCTCGCGGAGGTCCCGGGCGTCAAGCCGGTGTTCGTCGCCGGCGGCTGGCCGGCCGACGAGTCGGTCTTCGACGGGGCCCGGTCGGTCGTCTTCTTCATGGACGGCGGCGGCAACCACCCGATCATCCAGGGCGAGCACCTGGCCAGGATCAAGAAGCTGATGGACCAGGGCGTCGGCCTGGTCTGCATGCACTATGCCGTCGAGATCCCCAAGGACAAGGGCGGCCCCGAGTTCCTCGACTGGCTCGGCGGCTACTACGAGTCCGGCTTCTCGACCAACCCCCACTGGGTCGCCGACGTCAAGAGCCTGCCCGTCCACCCGATCACCCGCGGGGTCAAGCCGTTCGCCGTCAACGACGAGTGGTACTACAACATGCGGTTCCGCCCCGGCGATAAGGTGGCCAAGCCGGTCCGGGCCGACGCCAAGCCGCCGGGCCCGGGCCAGGCCGGGTTCAAGGCCTCGGCCCCCGGGGCGGCGGCCCGGGCCGGGCTCGACAAGGACGATCGCTCGACCGTCGACCTGCCCGCCTCCGTCACGCCCATCCTCGTCGCCAGGCCGACCGACGAGACTCGCCAGGGCAAGAGCGCCTCGCCGCGCGGCCCTTCCAAGCCCATCGTCGACGCCAAGGGGCGTGATGAGGTCCTGGCCTGGGCCGTCGAGCGGCCCGACGGCGGCCGGGGCTTCGGCTTCACCGGCGGCCACTTCCACAGGAACTGGGGCAATGCCGACTTCCGGACCCTGGTCCTCAACGCCATCGTCTGGACCGCCAAGCTCGACGTCCCCCCGGCCGGGATCAAGTCCGAGGTCACGGCCGACGAGCTGTCCAAGAACCTCGACCCGAAGCCGAAGCGCTGAGCCCGATCCGCGAGGCCCCCGGGGAAAGGCGGTTAATCGCCGGGCCCCGGGGGCGATAATTCCAAAGAGGCGATACGAGCCGTCTCGTCGGGTGGATGCAAGTCACCAGTTCCCCGTCGCATCGGGTGGGGATCGTTGAAATCGACCCACCCCGCCGGCGTGGCCCGAGCCGTGGTAGATTTCATCCACCCAACGGGGGAAGCGATCCGCGGCCGTCGATCCTGCTCGGGATGGCGGGACTCCCGGGGTGATTGGGTTCGTCTTTTCCGAGCGTGTGTTTCGGAGCCAGGCCCGCGCCCGGCCGGGGTCGTCGCGTTACACGATCTCCCTCGACCGCGCAGGTCGACGACGGAAGGCGATCGACGGGAGGGGGGCGAGGCATGGCGACGGCCGGCGTGGATCAGAAGATCGAGGACCGGGACGAGGCCGCGCCCCGGCCCCCCGGCCTGGGGTGGGACGAGTCGGTGGCCTTCCAGCCGATTGGGTTCGGTTGGGATTCCGAGGTCGTCGCGATCGGCCGCGAGGGCCCGGGCGTCCCCGACCTCCTGGTCCTCGCCAACGGGGGCCGGTCGGCCCGGCTCTACCGGCCGCTCAAATCCGGCGACTTCCCCCGTCCTTATGACGGCGGGACCCCCGTCGACGGGCTCGACGGCCTCCGCTGCCCCTGCCCGCTGCCGGGCGAGGCCCCCGGCCGGTTCGACCTCGTGGCGATCGCCGCCGAAGGGCTGGTCCTGGTCCGCGACCGGGGGGCCGACGGCGGCCCGCGATTCGGCCCCCGCGAGCCGCTCGGCCGGGCCGCCGACCTCGGCCTGGGGCCGGTCCGCGTGGCCCAGATGGCGGCGGTCGACTGGGACGGCGACGGCCGGGTCGACCTCCTCGTCGGCCTCGACGACCTCGAAGGCTACTGGCCGGACGCCGACGGCCTGCCGCTCGAGCAGCAGGTCGGCTTCAATCAGGCCGGCGGCCATCCCGGCTACGACCGGGCCGGCCTCTGGCGCGGTCGGGCGCCCCGAGGCCGGATTCGCTGGCTCCGCAACTCGGGCGAGCCCGGCCGGCCCCGGTTCGAGGTCCAGCCCGAGATCGACTCCGACGCCGGCCGGCTCGAACTGGCCATGCACCCGTCGCCGCTGGCGGTCTCGCAGTTCGGCGGCGACAACCTCGAGCTCCTCGTCGCCGACGACCGGGGGCTGGTCCGGGTCCACCGCAACTTCGGCGGCCAGCGCCCGCCGGTCCTGATGGAGCCCCGGACGCTCAAGCTCGGCCACGCCCCGATGGTCCTCCCCGCGGACCGGACCGGCCTCGTCGCCGCCGACATCGACGGCGACCGGCGGACCGAGCTGATCGGCGGGACCGCCGACGGCCGGGTCTTCGCCATCCGCGCCACCTCGCGCGACGTCGCCTCGGCCCCCGCCGACCTGCTCCAGGAGGCCGGGCCGCTCTGGCTCGGCGGCCATGCCGTGATCGCCGCCGGCGACCTCGACGGCGACGGCGGGCTCGACCTCGTCGTCGGCGACGGCCCGGGACATCTTTATTGGGCCAGGGACCTCGGCCGGGGCGCGGAGCATCGCTATGCCCTCCCGGCCCCGATCGAGGCCGGCGGCGCCCGCTTCCGGCTCGACCCCGGCCCCGACGGCCGGCTCGGCGGGCCAATCGCGCCCAAGCTCGGGTACGCCTGCCCCGCGCCGGTCGACTGGACGGGCAACGGCCGGCTCGACCTGATCCTCGGCGGGGCGGGGGGCGAGGTCGTCCTGCTCCGCAACGACGGCTCGGCGCACCAGCCCCGGTTCGGCCCGCCCGTGGGCCTCCGCCGCGAGGGGGCCCCGCTGATCCTCCCGCCCCGGGTCCGCCCGGCCGCGGCCGACTGGCGGGGGACCGGCCAGGCCGACCTCCTGGCCCTGGACTTGCAAGGATTCCTCTGCGTCTACCCCAAGCTCAACGACCAGGGCGTCGGCATTCCGATCCCGCTCGTCGACGTCCTGGGCCGGGTGATCCGGCTCGACGGGGCCTTCGGCCTGGGCGGGCATTGCTCGCTCTGGGCCAGCCCCGGTCGGCTCGACCTCCTCGTCGGCCTGCCCGCCCACGCCGCCCGGTTCGTCCTGCCGCCGCTGACCGGCCGCCTCGCTTCGGGGGTAGGGCCGGAGGAAGGCTCGACCGTCCTCCTGCTCGAGAACCGCGGCCGGGAAGGGCTGGTCCCCCGCCTCCTGGCCCTGGCCGACGGCCGGCCGCTGGTCGTGGGCGTCGCCGGATGCAGCCCCTCGGGCGTCGAAGGGCCGGGCGACGGGCCCGACCTCGTCGGCGGCGACGACGGGCACGTCCATCACTTCCGCCGCGACGAACTCCGGTGGTGAACCGGGATGACCGGGCCGCGCCGACCCGTTGAGGGCGAGGGCGGGCCGATCGATCAATCGACCGAGCGGGCCCGGGGCCCGACCACCGACGAGGATGCGACCATGCCGGACCCGAGCCGACCCGACGACCCCAAGCCGCCGATCGGCGACCCGGCCTCGCTGTTCGACACCGACGAACTCCGGCCGATCAACCCGCCGCCCACCCCGACCCCGGCCGGCGCCTCCGACGGCTACGACCTGGAGGTCGACCCGTACGCCCCCGCCCGGCCGGCCGCCGGCCCCGACCCGGCCCCCCTGCCGACGACCGGCGAACGCCCCGGGGCCCGCAAGGCCAGGCCGGCACCCGAGCCCGAGGGCGATCCGGCGACGGCGTCGACGCCGGTCCCGCCGCCGACCGCCGCCCGGACCCCGTACCCGATCACCGATCGGCCCTCGGCCTCGTCGTCGGCCTCATCCCCCGGCGCGAGGCCGAAGGCCCGGGCCGCCCCCGAGCCGGGCCCGACCGGCGACACCAGCGAGTTCGAGGCCGAGGTCTCGGTCGTCGACCCGATCTGGACCCGGGGCGGCGAGTGGGGCCCCGACGTCGCCCGGGTCGCGGTCGCCGCCGTGGCCACCCTGGTCGTGGCCTGGTTCCTCTCGGGCTCGCTCGGGCTGGCGTTCCTGGCCCTGGTGCTCGGCGGGGCGACGACGGTGCTCCTGAGCTACCCGATCCTGATCACGCTGGAGCGGCCCGTCCGGATCACGCCGCAGCAGGCCGTGACCGACTACTTCGCCGCCGCCTCGCACCACTTCCCCCACTACCGGCGGATGTGGCTCCTGCTCAGCTCCGCCGGCCGCGACTCGGGCCCGTTCGGCCCGTTCGAGGACTTCCGCGACCACTGGAAGGGGCGGATCGCGGGGTGGAAGGCGAAGGGCGGGGCCGGCAAGTACACCCCCCTGAAGTTCGCGGTCGTCGACTTCCTGGCCGACAAGAGCACCGGCAAGTCGACCTCGAAGGCCGAGTATACGGTCCACGTCCTGATCCGTGGCAAGGTCCAGGAAGGGCCGGTCGCGACGTTCCGGATGGCCCACGGCCTGGTCAAGGGGCCCGACCGGATGTGGTACCTGAACCAGGGGGTCCTGGCGTCGGAGCGGAAGTGAGCCGGGCCATCCCCCCGGCGGTCCGAGCGGCATTCCCCCCCCGAGGCAGGCTCGCATGAAGGTGGCGTTCCATCTCCGCCGGAGGCCCGAGCCGGCCCCCGCGGCGGCGGTCCTCCTGGAGACCGACCGGGCCGAGGCCGTCCTGGGCCTCCTCGCGGGCCCGGGGCCGGCCGGGCTGATCCATCGGGTCGCGGGCGGGTTCCTCGTCGAGGTCGGCGACGGGGCCCGGCCACCGCTGGGGGCGATCCGGCTCCGACGGCTGGCCGAGGGCCTCTACTTGCCCGTCGACGCCGACCTCGTCCCGAGCCTGCTCGACGACGAGGCCGAGGGCCTGGCCCGCGGCCGAGGGCTGGTCTTCCTGCCCGGCGGCCGGGTCCTGGGGTTCGACCCGGGGCGGCCCGTGGCCCTCGCCGAGCTGGTGGTCGCGGGCCGTCGCCCGGGCGGGCCCTGGCGGCCGTTCCCGGGTCGCCCCGCCCGGGCGGAGCGGATCGCGGAGATCACGCGGGAGCGGCCCGAAGGCCCGACCGAAGACCTCTTCGAGGCCGGGGGCGACCCCGCCGGGATCGGCCCGGAGGCGACGCCCCGGCCGGGGGGGGCGGGCGCGGCGGCGACCCTGGCGGACCGGGCGGCGGCCGGCGCGGGCCGGGGCCTGATCGGGCTGGGGGGGCTGCTCGGGCTGAAGTCGCTGGCGGGCCTGGGCGCCCGCTGGATCGGCCGGGCCGCGGGCCGCGTCCCCCGCCCGACCGCGGCGGTCCTCGGGCGGCAGGAGGCGGCCCTCCGCGAGCTGCTCCGCCAGTTCCGCGAGGGCCAGGTCGACCGGGCCCTCCGCCACGCCCTCCCGCTGGGGGGCGACGGTGGGCGGGGCTCGGCCCCGGCGATCACGCCCGAGCTGCCGGCGGTCGACCCGACGTACTCGCTCCGGTCGCTCCTGGGCGCCGGCCGGGGCGCCGACGCGACCTGGTCCGGCGGCTCCGGCGTCCGGGCCGAGCTGGCCCGCGAGTACCGCAAGGCCGCCGAGGAGGCCGAGCGGCGGGGCGACTTCCGCCGCGCGGCCTACATCCACGGCAGGCTCCTCGACGACTTCGCCACCGCCGCCCACCTCCTGGCCCGGGCCGGCCTCCACCGCGACGCCGCCATCATCCACCTCGACCGGCTCGACGACATCCCCGCCGCCGCCCGGGCCTTCGAGGCCGCCGGCGAGGTCGACCGCGCCTTGCAGCTCTACCGCCGGGCGCGGATGCACGCCGAGGCCGGCGACCTCCTCCGCCGCCTGGGCGAGGCCGAGGCCGCCGGCGAGGCCTACCTCCTGGCCGCCGAGGCGCTCGCCGGAGGCCGGAGGCCCGATCGCCTGGCCGCCGGCGACCTGCTCCGCGACCGCGCGGGCCGCCCCGACCTGGCGTCCGACCACTACGCCGCCGGCTGGGCCGCCCGCCCGGCGGCCAACGCCATTCCTTGCGCCCTCCGGATCGCCGCCTCCTTCGCCGACCTCGGCGATTCGCGGGCGATCCTGGGGCTGGCGGACGAGGCCGACGACCTGTTCGGCCGCCCCGGGCAGGACTCCGCCGCGGCCTCGGGCTTCTACGACGGCCTGGCCCGCCTGGCCGACCGCCGCGAGCTCGCCGGGGCCCGCGACGACCTCCGCGACCGGGCCCTGATGGGCCTGGCCGCCGGGCTCCGCCGCGAGGTCGCGGCCGACGGCCGCCCCGCCGCGCTCGCCTCGACTTACCTCGGCCGCTCCCGGCTCTGGCCGGCCGACGTCGTCGGCGACGCGGCCCATGCCCTCCGCGCGGCGGCCGGCCCCGAGGCCGATCGGCGGCGCGATCGGCCCGCGGCCGAGGGGCCGGGCCTGGGCTCGGGGTCGGGGGCGAGGCGGGCCGCGACGGCCGCCCGGCGGATCGAGGTCTTCGCCGGGACGGTCACGGCCGCCTGCCATGCCCGCGTGACCGGCGAGGTCTTCCTCGGGTCGGCGACCGGCGAGGTCTTCCGCGTCGACGCGGCCCGGGGCGAGGTCGGACGGGTGGCGGATGGGCTCCCGCCCGTCGCCTCGATGGCCGTCGACGCCGAGGGCCGGACCCTCGCCGTCCTGGCCGAGCCGGCCGAGGGCCGCGCCGTCCTGGCCCGATGCTCCCGGGCCCCGGGCCCGGCCGGCTGGGACATCCAGCGGCGGATGGTCGACCTCCCCGCGCCCGGCCCCCCCTGGCTCACGCCGATGATGGCCGCCGGCGCGTCGCGGACGGTGGGGGTCTGGGACGGCGAGGAGCTCGTCCTGATGAGCGGCGTCGACGGCCTCACGCCGGTCCGACGGGTCCCGCTGCCGTTCCTCAAGGCCGAGCCGGAGGCCGCCCTCCTGCTCGAATCCGGCCCCGGCCACCCCCGGCCGGGCTGGTCGGTCCTGATCCACGACGGGACCGACCTCTGCCGGGTCGACGCCGCCGACAAGCTGCTCCACCGCCGCGACCTGGGCTGGCGGCCCCGCCTGCCGGCCGGCAGCACGCTCCGCGCGGTCCCGCTGTCGTGGCTCCAGGTCGAGCCCGGGCGGGTCGAGCTGGCCGGGCTCGACGGCGAGGGGGTCGTGCACTGGTCGTCGCTGAAGATCGATGACGCCGAGCTGATCCGGACTTCGAACAACCTGGCGGGCGGCAACCCGCCTTACGTCGCGGCCACGCTGGCCCGCGCCGGGCTGGTGGCCGGGGTCCGGCCCTCGGGCGTCGACTGGCTCCGGTGCGGCCCGCGGTCGTTCACGAAAGTCGGATCGACGGCCGTGCCGCTCGCCTCGGCCCTGGCCGGCTTCCCGTCCCACCGCACGGGCGAGCTGATCCTGGCCTGCGGCGACGGCTCGATGGCCTGCGTGCCGATCCCCCGCTGAGGGGCGACCCGGGGCCGCGATCCCGGTTCGACCGGCCTGCCGGCCCGGCCGCGGATCGCCCCGATGGCCCGACCAATCGAGGCGGCCCTTGCCCGGACCGATCGGCGGCGATAAGATGAAGACATCCGAGCCGTCCTGCTCCTCGCCTTCCCCCTCTTCTGTCATCTTCCGGGCTTCTTCGTCGTCCTCCCGGAGCCCGGCCCGGTTTGCGGCCCCGGCCCTCCCGCAGGCCCCGTTCGATCGACCCGACCGGTGCGTCGTCGCACCCGAACCCTCGACGTGATGAGGCGAAGATGCCGGAGACCATCCAGCGACTTGACGCCAATATCGGGGCCGGGGCCGAGGTCGGCCCGCCCGTGGACTCGGTCGCGGATCGCGCCGCACGGCTCTCCGACGAGGCCGGCGCGCGGCGGTATCGGTTCCTTGCCAAGGCGATCCCGCAGATCGTCTGGACCGCGACCCCGGCCGGCCAGCTCGACTCGTTCAACCCGCGATGGGCCGAGTACACCGGCCTGGCCGAGCGGCTCTCGCCCGAGAAGGGCTGGCTCCGGACGCTCCACCCCGAGGACGTCCGCCGCTGGCTCGAAGGCTGGGAGCGGTCGCGGTCCAAGGGCGTGAGCCTCTCGCTGGACCTCCGGCTCCGCCGCGCCGACGGGATCTATCGCTGGCACCTGGCCTGGGCCATGCCGGTCCGCGACCGCTCGGGCGAGGCCCTGAAGTGGCTGGGGACCTGCACCGACATCGACGACCAGAAGCGGGCCGAGGGGATGCTCGGCTTCCTCGCCAGCGTGAGCACCGTGCTGGCCTCCTCGCTCGACTACGAGACGACGCTGGCCACCGTGGCCCGGCTGGCCGTGCCGCACGTGGCCGACTGGTGCGTGGTGGACATGCTCGAGCCCGACGGCGAGGCCCGCCGCCTCGCTGTGGCGCACCGCGACCCCTCGCAGGTCGAGCTGGGCTGGGAGCTGGGCCGGCGCTACCCGCCGGCGCTGGGCGACCCCCGGGGCGTCACCCGGGTGCTCCGGACCGGCCGATCCGAGGTCGTCCCGGAGGTCGACGACGCGGCGCTGGCGGCCTCGGCCCGCGACGGCGAGCACCTGGCCCTGCTCCGCTCGCAGGGCTGCACCTCCACCATCTCCGCCCCCCTGGCCGCGCGGGGGCGGACCCTCGGCGTGATCACCTTCGCGATGGCCGAGTCGGGCCGACGCTACTCCGAGGTCGACCTCCCGCTCGTCGAGGACCTGGCCCGCCGCGCCGGGATGGCCGTCGACAACGCCCGGCTCTATCGCGAGGCCCGCCAGGCCCGCGAGGAGGCCGAGGCCGCGAGCCGGGCGAAGGACCGCTTCCTCGCCGTGCTCAGCCACGAGCTGCGGACCCCGCTGATGCCGGTCCTCACCGAGGTCGCCGCCATGCTCGACGACCCGGCGACCCCCGAGGCGTTCCGGCCCGTCCTGGAGATGACCCGCCGCAACGTCGACCTCGAAGCCCGCCTGATCGACGACCTGCTCGACCGCAGCCGGATCGGCCAGGGCAAGCTCCGGCTCGACCGCCGGGTCGTCGACGCCCACCGCCTGATCGGCCACGCCCTCGACATCTGCCGCGCCGGGATCGACGAGGCCGGGCTCCGGGTCGTCGTCGACCTCGCCGCCGCCCGCCCCTTCGTCGAGGCCGACCCCGCCCGGCTCCAGCAGGTCGCCTGGAACCTGATCAAGAACGCCGCCAAGTTCACCCCGGCCGGCGGCACGATCGCCGTGAAGACCCGCGACGACGGCGACCGCCTGGTCGTGGAGGTGTCCGACACCGGCGTGGGGATCGACGCCGAGGTCCTGCCCCGGATCTTCGGCGCCTTCGAGCAGGGCGAGGCGACGGTGACCCGGCGGTTCGGCGGCCTGGGCCTGGGCCTGGCGATCAGCCGGAGCCTGGCCGAGGCCCACGGCGGCCGGCTGGGCGCCTCCAGCCCCGGCACCGGCCTCGGGGCGACCTTCACCCTCGAATTGCCCTCGGTCACCGCCCCACCCCCCGCCGCCCTCGATGGGCCGCCGGGACCCGCCGCCCCCGGCCCGGTCGGCCCGCTCCGGATTCTCCTGGTCGAGGACAACGCCGACACCCTCCGGATCATGGCCCGGCTGCTCCGGGGCCGGGGACACCACGTCACCTCGGCCGACGGCCTGGCCCACGCGGTCGCCGCCGCCGAGGGGGTCGATTTCGACCTGCTCATCAGCGACATCGGCCTGCCCGACGGCAGCGGCCTCGACCTGATCCGCCGGATCGGCGATCCCCGCCCGATCCCCGGGATCGCCCTCTCCGGATTCGGCATGGACGACGACATCCGCCGGAGCCGCGAGGCCGGGTTCGCCGAGCACCTGACCAAGCCCGTCGACTTCCGGGCCCTCGAAGACGCGATCACGCGCGTCGCCCGGCCCCTGAAAGACTCAGGCGCGATCTCGTCGGGTGGATGAAATCCACCACGGCTCGAGCCACGCCCCCGACGTCGGTTGATTTTGCCGAGGCCCGCCCGCCCGACGGGAGCGAGGGTTCGGGCCAGGCCGATGGATTGGTGGCTTTCGTCCGCCCGACACGAGGGCCAATCGGTGGAGTTTCCGCTCAGCGGAGCAGGGCGGTGACGACCTCGCCGTGGACGTCGGTGAGCCGCATGTCACGTCCGCTGAAGCGATAGGTGAGCTTCTTGTGGTCCATGCCGAGGAGGTGGAGCATCGTGGCGTGGAGGTCGTGGACCTCGACCTTGTCCTCGACGGCGTGGTAGCCGTAATCGTCGGTGGCGCCGTGGATCGTCCCCCCTTTGATCCCGCCGCCGGCCATCCAGATGGTGAAGCCGAACGGGTTGTGGTCGCGGCCGTCGGACCCCTGGGCCATCGGGGTCCGGCCGAACTCGCCGCCCCAGATCACCAGGGTCTCGTCGAGCAGGCCGCGGGCCTTGAGGTCGGCCAAGAGCCCGGCGATCGGGCGGTCGACGGCGCGGGCGTTCTTCTCGTGACCGTCCTTGAGGTTGCCGTGCTGGTCCCAGCGGTCGTGGCCGACGCCCGGGCAGAGCAGCTCGACGAACCGGACGCCGCGCTCGACCAGGCGGCGGGCGACCAGGCACTCGCGGCCGAAGATCCGGGTCGGGCCGTACTCGTCGTCGAGCCCGTAGAGCTTCCGGGTCGCGGCCGACTCCCCGGCCAGGTCCATCAGGCCGGGCACCGAGGTCTGCATCTTGAACGCCAGCTCGTAGTTAGCGATCGACGCCTCCAGGCCGTCGTGGTGGCCGATCCGGCCGAGGACGTCGCCGTCGAGCTTCCGCATCAGGGCGAGCTTGCGGGCCTGGGCCTCCCCGGGCGGCTCGGTCGGCCGGATGTTGGCGATCGGCGCCCCCTCGGCCTTGAAGATCGACCCCTGGTAGCTCGCCGGCAGGAATCCCGACCCGAAGCAGTCGATCCCCCCCGGCGGGGTCAGCCCGCCGTTGATGACGACGAACCCCGGCAGGTCGCGGCATTCGCTCCCCAGGCCATAAGTCACCCACGCCCCCTGGCTCGGCCTCCCCTGGAGCCCGTTGCCGGTGTGCAGGAAGTAGTTCGCCGCGGTATGCTCCGAGAAGTTCGAAACCATCGACCGGACGATCGCCAAGTCGTCGACGAAGGCCCCGACGTGGGGGAAGAGGTCGCTGACCGGGATGCCGCTCTCCCCCCGATTCCGGAACGCCCAGGGGCTCCTCAGGACCTTGCCCACGTTATTGAACTGGGTGGGCTGGACCTTGGCCCGGATCGGCCGGCCGTGCTCGCGGTCGAGCCGGGGCTTGGGATCGAAGGTGTCGACCTGCGACGGCCCGCCGTCCATGAACAGGAAGATCACGCTCCGGGCCCTGGCCGGATAGTGCGACGGCCGGGGGGCCATCGGGTCAGCGTCCGGCCCCTCGGCCCGGAGCGGGCCGCCGTAGGCCCGCTCGCCCATCAGGCTCGCCAGGGCGACGGCCCCGAAGCCGTTGGCGCAGCGGGAGAGCATCTGGCGACGGCTGATCGGCGCGGGGAGGAAGCGGCCGCAATGCATGGCGAGACGCCCTCAACCTTCCGGCGAATCATCGCGAGCCGGCGAAATCGCGGGTCAGCGGTTCCGCAGCGCCCCGATCACGGGGAGCGGGGGGGCCGGCAGGCCGGCGACCCGACCGCCGCGGAAGACCCAATCCATCCATCGACTCACGATGAGTTTGCCCGAATTGTCATAGGTGTAATAGTAGGCCGCTTGTCCGCCGCCGACGGGGTCGTACTCGTAGGTCGGTTGCGCGCCCGTCGGGGTCGACTGTACCGGAACCGGCGTCTGGTAGGCGATGGACGACTCGGGGGCGGCCGGCATTTGATCATAAGCGACCGCGGGGGGATAGGTCATGGGCGGCGGGTAATCGATCGGGGCGGGAGTGGCCGTCCGCTGTGGGGATTCGGACCGAGGATGTCGGCAGCCGCAAGCCGCCCGCCTGCGGCCGCAGGCCTCAGCATCGCCGATCGAGAGCAGGAGCACGGCCGAGATCGTCAGGATGGTCCGTTTCATGGTCGTCCGCTCGGATGATGGGATGGAAAAGAACGTCACTTCTTCACTTCCGCGGAAATCGGCTCCGCGATCCTCAGGTCGACCTCGTAGGACCGCCCGGGCTGGACCTTGAGGGCCGTGGTCCGGGTCAATTGCCGGCCCTTCGCCTCGGTCCAGAACGCGCCGACGATATAATCCTTGATCTCGCCGATCGGCGGCGAATGGATGACACGCTTCGGGCCGTACCACTCGTCCGGGTTGCCCCGGCCGACGGGCCCTTTCACGACCAGCTCGGACCGGGCGTTGGGCATCCAGACGACGATCGTCGCCGGCCTGGGTCCATCGGGCTCACGGGCTTCGGGCGAGGCCGGGGGGCTCGGCTTCGCGACCATCTCGCCGGGGCCCGGCGGCTTTTCAGCCCCCGGCCGCGGATCGAACCGGGGCGGCTCCGGCGTGGCGGAAGCCGACCGGGCCCCATCCGGATCGCCCTGCTTCGCGATCGACGGCGCGACAGCCTCGGCCCTCGCCCCGAGGCCTTCGGGCTCGTCGGCCGGGATATTCGAGGCCGCGACCTCGGGCCGGCCGCCGCCCTCCAGGATCGGGGCGACGTCACCACGGGGTCCCTCGCGGGGCACGGATGCGATCACGGCCCGGAGTGGGCCGACCGCCCGCCGAATCCGCCCTCGCCCTGCATCGATGAGTGCCCCGATCGCGGCGACGACCCGGGCCCTGATGCGTCCGGGCTCCCCCTCATCGGCGGCGACGGGGCTTATCGGGGCGGCCTCCGGGAGGGATGACCCCTCGTCCGAGGCGAGATCCCGCCCGTCTTCCCGACGGATAGGGGGCCGGTCGGCGACCGGGGAAGTCGTCGCCCCGGGCTCTCGTCCCGGGATGTCCACGGGGCTGATGGATGGGCTCGCCGCCGTGATGACGGCCGCCGGGCCGGGCGTCGGTCCCCGTACCGACGCCGCCTCGCGACGGAAGGATGCCAGGCCGACGAGCAGGAACGGCAGGATGAGCAGGGTGAGCACGCCGGTCCGGGCGCCGATCTGCAGCCCCTGGGCCGGCGTATCCCGCCGTCGGCGGTCGGGCCCGGGGGCGAGGGCGGCTCGCGTGCTCCCGCCGCGGCGTCGACCCTCCGAACGTCCGGCCTCGATCAACGCGCCGACGAAGGTGAGGCAATCGGGCCAGCGTCCCGCCGGGTCTTCCGAAAAGGCCCGGGCGAGCACCGACCGCTCCGCCTTGGGCAGCAGCTTCAGGTCGAATCCGCCGGCAAGCGTTCGGCCCTTCGCGGGCGACCCGGTCTCCGAGGGGGGGAGTGTCCCGCCCCGGAGCCTGTAATAAGTCGCGGCGAGCGAATACTGATCCGACCAGCGAGAGGGGTTGCCTCGAAGCAGCTCGGGGGCCCTATAGGTCGAGTGCAGGCCACCCGGGAGGCGGCCCGTCGGGCCGTCGATCGGCTCAATCAGCCCGAAATTGCCGAGTTTGACCATCCCGCCGACGATCAGGAAGCTCTGGGGGCTGATGGCTCGATGCAGGAGCCCGACGCCCTCGCGACCGAGGAGGGCATGGCGTGGCGCGTTGAGGAAGTCCACCGCGCGGGCCGCCTGCTCCACGAACCCCGCCAGTTCCGGGAGCGACAGGCCGAGGTCTCCGCGACGACACGCCTTGTCGTGGCGATCCAGCAGGGAGCCGTCCGCCAGGTCCTTGCCGACGATCATCCAGTCGTCGAGCTGCCAGCACCCGAAGGTGGTCAGGAGGTTGGCATGGCGGATATTCTTCATCAAGGCAAGCGAACGCATCTCGTCCGCCGCCTCGCGTCCCCCCAGGCGGAGGAACTTCAACGCCATGGGGAAGCCGCCCGGCCCGATGGCCCCCCAGACATCGCCCGCGTCACCTTCGCCGATCCGGGCCACGAGTCGACAGCCGGGGATCACCTCCTGGCCCGCGACGAACCGGTCCCGGGGGCGAGGGGCCGACCTGGTCGGGTCGGTGGCCCGGCGGGCCCGCTCGACCCGCGCGACCGGTGCTTCCGCGGGGGGGACGGCCCCCCCCGGCGAAGGCTCCTCGACCACGCCGGGCCCGATGGGCGCCGCGTCCGGCTTCTTATGGAGATGGTGAATCATAGAGTGAAGGCGGAGCCATATGTTCCATTGTATCGGAGAGGGCATAGGCGTGTCGGCTCGTCAAGGCCCGGTCGCGACGTCGCCAATCCGTGGCCGAGTCTCCCATCCACGCTCCGACGCAAGTCAGAATTAATATAGAAATGCAATCCGTAGACGTCAAGGGATCAACAAATTACGCTATTTAATGCTTCGGCTACTCTTTTTAGGTCTCCTCGCCCGAGGCCCGATCATGGCGGGGATCGGGGCGGATATCCTCGCCCGTCCCGATCGCCCCGGAGGCGGCGGGCCCGGCATGGGGCTCAGGGGATGGCGTCGAACTCCTTGACGTTGAAGAGGACGTGGGCCAGGTCGGCCCAGGCGCGGGGGTCGTCGGCCCGGCCGTAGGACCGGGCTTGCTCGTCGAGGAAGGCGAGGGCGGCCGAGCGCTCGTCGACGCCCGGGGGGCGGCCGAAGGCCTCACGGCACATGGCCTCGACCGTCGACGCCGGGGGGGCCTCGGGGTCGGGCCGGACCCGGGCGGCCCAGACCCTGGCCTGGCCGAGGACGAACGGGTCGTTCATCAGCGTGAGCGCCTGGGCCGGCACGTTGGAGACGTTGCGGCGGCCCATCGTCGAGGAAGGCGAGGGGAAGTCGAAGGCCAGGAGCATCGGCGTGAGGAAGTTGCGGCGGACGTTGATGTAGAGGCTCCGCCGGCCGTCGCCGTCGAGCGGGCCGGACTTGCCGGGACGCCCCCGGCCTTCCATGAACGGGGTGAGGTGCGGCGGGACGCTCGGTCCGAAGAGGGTCGGGTCGAGCCGGCCGGAGACGGCGAGGATCGCGTCGCGGATCGCCTCGGCCTCGAGCCGGCGGACGTCGGCGCGGTGCCAGAGCTCGTTGGACGGGTCGAGCCGGTCGGCCTCGGGGTCGAGCCGGCTCGACATCCGGTAGGCCCGGGAGTGGACCATCAGCCGGTGCATGGCCTTGATCGACCAGCCCGAGGCGACGAACCGCGAGGCGAGGTAGTCGAGCAGCTCGGGGTGGGTCGGCTCGCGGCCCATCGCGCCGAAGTCGTCGACGCTGGCGACGATCCCCCGGCCGAAGTGGTGATGCCAGAGCCGGTTGACCATCACCCGGGCCGTCAGCGGGTTCGAGGGCTCGACGAGCCGGCGGGCCAGCCCGAGCCGGCCGCTCCCCTCGGGCGTGGCGGCCGCGGAGGCCCCGGCGAGGACTTCGAGGAACCGGCGGGGGACGACCTCGCCCAGGGTCCGGGTGTTGCCCCGGATGTGGACCCGGACGTCGACCGCCGAGCCGTCGACGAGCGCCTGCCCCAGCGCCGGCTCGGGGATCTCGGCCTCGATCGCGGCGAAGCGGGCCAGGAGCGGCGCGATCGCCCGGAGCCCGGCGTCGTCGGGCTCCGCGGCCCGGGCCGGGGCCGGCACGGCGGGCGGCGTCGGGCCGTCGGACAGGCGGATCTCGTCGACGGCGAGGGAGCCCCCGCCGGGGCGGATGACGCCCGTGTTGCCGGTGAAGTCGACCGTCGCGCCGTCGTCGAGCTCGAGGTAGGCCGGGTGTCCGGCCCAGGCGGCGGCGTCGATGGTGATCCATCTCCAGGCGTCGCCCGAGTTCACGTCGTGGACGAGGTCGCCGTAGATCGGCGAGCGGATCTTCTCGAAGCCGTCGACCACCAGGTTGATCCGCCCCCCCCGGCCCGAGGCGAGGACGTGGACGTAGGGCCGGGCGAGGGTGAACGACCTCGACCGGAGCACGCCCCGGAGCCGGTCCGAGGTCGCGCCGCTGTGGGCCACGCCGGCGGGCAATGCCTCGACCTTGCCCCCCCCGACCCGCCATGACCCCGGCCGGGTCGGGCCCACGCCGAAGGCGTCGCCCGCGGCGAACCAGCGGTCATAGGTCGGGCCGGAGAAGTCCTCGAAGATCTCGTCGGGGCCGGCGGCGGACGGGGCGGGGGCCGGGTTCTCCGCCGCTCCGGTCGTCGGGCCGGCCAGGGCGGCGGCGATCTCGCCGCGGATCTTGTCCAGCTCGCCGACCTTGGCGGCGATCCGCGCGGGGGGGTCGAGGAAGGCGAGCTGGTGGCGGGAGCTGGCGAGGAAGCCGGCCAGGGCGTAATAGTCCTTGGTCGTGATCGCGTCGAACTTGTGGTCGTGGCAGCGGGCGCAGGCGATCGTCAGGCCGAGGAAGGCCTTGCCCAGGACGTCGATCTGATTGTCGACCTTGGCCGCGCCGTCGTCCCGGAGGTCGACCGGCGAGTGGACGCCCTCGTGGAGCCGGAAGAAGCCGGTGGCCAGGACCGACTCGTTGGCCCCGTCGACCGGGTTCCGCCTCGGCTCGGGCAGGAGGTCGCCGGCCACGTGCTCGACGACGAACTTGTCGTAGGGGAGGTCGGCGTTGAAGGCCCGGATGGCGTAGTCGCGGTAGCGGTAGGCGGCGGGGATCTCGTAGTCGAACTCGTGGCCCGAGGTCTCGGCGAACCGGACCAGGTCGAGCCAGTGCCGCGCCCATCGCTCGCCGTGGTGGGGCGAGGCGAGGAGCCGCTCGACGACCTTCTCGTAAGCGTCGGCCGCCGGGTCGCTCGCGAACGCCTCGACCTCGGCGGGGGTGGGCGGCAGGCCGATCAGGTCGAAGGTGACGCGGCGGATCAGGGTCCGCCGGTCGGCCTCGGCCGCGGGCCGGAGTCCCTTCGCTTCGAGCCTCGCCAGGACGAAGCGGTCGACCGCCGTGATCGGCCAGGCGCCATCCTTGACCTCGGGGGGCGCCGGGTCGCGGACCGGCCGCAGGCTCCAATGTCGGGACCGCTCGCGGAGGTCGAACGGCCTCGCCGTCTTCGAAGACGAGGCCGACGACGACCCGGGCCCGGTCGGCCAGTGGGCCCCCTGCTCGACCCATCGGGTGAGGGTGGCGATCTCCGCGGCGGGGAGCTTCGACTTCGGCGGCATCTGGAGGTCGTCGCCGTAATTGATGGCGGCGACGAGCAGGCTGTCGTCGGGCTTGCCGGGCACGACGGCCGGGCCGGTCGACCCGCCCGCCATCGCCTCGGCCCTCGACCCGAGCCGGAGGCCCCCCTTGGCCCGGCCGTCGCCGTGGCACGACTGGCAGCGGTTGACCAGGAGCGGGCGGACCTTGGACTCGAAGAACTCGGCCGCCGCCGGGTCGTCGCCCCGCGCCGGCTCGTCCGCGAGGGCGGTGGCCGGGGCCGGCCCCGATCCGATGGCCAGGGTCAGCGCCAGCAGGGCCCATGCTCGCGACCGCGTCATCGTTCCCACCTCCGTCCTCGCGGGGGGCGTCGCCGCCGACATCTCCTCAAGATATCGGAAACCGACGATCTCCGGGATCTTTTTTCGAAACCGTTCGACGATCCGGGGCAGTAACGCTGTTCGAACCCCCCGGGGAAGCTCCCAGGAAACTGGGCAACTCCGGCGGGCCGCCGCTCCCCCCGCGTCGGCCCGCCGGGCTTCACCCTTCGGCCATGCTCGGAGTCTCTCCGATGTTGCAGGGACTCCGAGCATGGCCGAGCCTCCTGGCCCTGGCGGCCCTCGCCACGTGGTTCCAGCCGGCCTCGGCCGCGGGCGATGGTGCCCGCAAGAAGAAGGCCCCCCGCCCCGCATCGGCCACCCCGGCACCCGCGATATCTGCCGTCGCCGGGGATGCGGTCCGGGCCGATCCCGCCGCTCCGATCGCGGCGGACGGGTCGCCCAAGCCCGACGAGCCGAAGAAGGATAAGGACGAGGAATCGGCCCCGAAGGTCGACTTCTCCGGCAACTGGAACTGGTCGTTCACCGCGCCCAACGGGTTCGTCCACGAGCCGACTCTGCGGATCAAGCAGAGCGGGAGCAAGCTCCGCGGGGTGATCTACGGCAAGCGCGGCGGCTCGCTGCCGGTCCGCGACGTCCGGATCACCAAGGAGAGCAAGGTCGCCTTCACCCTCGACCGCGAGTTCTACGGGTTCCCGATGGAGGTCAAGTTCATCGGCAAGCTCGAAAAGAACACGATCGCGGGCAAGATGGGCGTGTTCGTCAACGGCAACAGCCGGGTCTTCGACTGGACCGCGCGGCGGCTCCGCGACGACGGCCGCCCGGTCGACCCACCCGGCACGCCGGCCTTGGCGCCGCCGAAGCTCTGATCGGGGCCCGGCCCTCTCGCCCGCCCGCAACCCGGCCTTGACGACGATCCGCCGGGCGGTACGCTGTGCGGGCGGGCGTCCCGGCGGGGCGCGGGGCCGGGCGGCGAGCCCGGCACGCGCGATCCCCCGGGCGGTCGGCGGTCAAGGAGGACCGCGAGCATGGCCTTCGACCTGATCCGTCGCGTCCAGTCGCTGGGGCACCCGCGCCTGCTCGTCGTGGGCGACCTGATCCTCGACCGCTACATCTGGGGCGACGCCGAGCGGATCAGCCAAGAGGCGCCCGTGCCCTTGCTCCGCGCCGACGCCCGCGAGCACCGGCTCGGCGGGGCGGCCAGCGTGGCCACGATGCTCGCCACCCTGGGCGCCCGGGTCCGCCTGGTCGGCGGGGTCGGCCGCGACCCCGAGGCCGGCCACGTCCGCCAGCTCCTGGCCGACCTGGCGATCGACGACGGGCACCTCCTCGCCCTCTCCGACCGGCCGACCACGCTCAAGGAGCGCTACATCGGCCGGGCCCAGGACCGCCACCCGCAGCAGATGATGCGGGTCGACTACGAGACCCGCGACCCGCTCCCGCGCGACGCCGAGGCCGAGCTGATCCGCCGCCTGCCGGGGGCCGTCGCCGAGTCCGACCTCGTCCTGATCTCCGACTACGACAAGGGGGTCTGCACCCCCAATCTGCTCCGGGCCCTGATCGCGTGCTGCCGCGAGGCCGGCGTCCGCGTCGTCGCCGACCCGATCCGGGGGTCGGACTACTCGCGATATGCGGGGGTCCACTGCATGACGCCCAATCGGCTCGAGGCCGGGCTGGCGACCGGGACGACCATCCGGACGCCCGAGGACGCTCTGGAAGTCGGCCGGACGCTGGTGGAGCGGCTGGGGATGGAGTCGATCCTGATCACCCTCGACCGCGACGGGATGGCCCTGGTCCGCGCCGACGGCCGGTCCGAGCTGGTGCCGACCCGGCCGAGGCAGGTCTACGACATCACCGGCGCCGGGGACATGGTCCTCTCGATCGTCGGCCTCTGCCTGGCCGGCGGGGCCGACTACGACGAGGCCGCCGCCCTGGGGAACGTCGCGGGCGGCCTGGAGGTCGAGAAGATCGGCGTGGCGCTGCTGTCCCGCCAGGAGATCCTCCGCGACCTCATCGAGCACCGCCAGTCCGACGGCGGCAAGCGGCTCGAAGGCGAGGCCCTGATCGCCGAGGTGGGACGCCGCCGCGACGCCGGCCAGAAGGTGGTCTTCACCAACGGCTGCTTCGACATCCTCCACGTCGGCCACGCCCGCCTGCTCCGCCAGGCCGCCGCCTGCGGCGACGTCCTCGTCGTCGGCCTGAACTCCGACGCCAGCGTCCGCCGCCTCAAGGGGCCGACCCGCCCGCTCAACGACGAGGCCGCCAGGGCCGAGCTGCTCGCGGCCCTGGAATGCGTCGACGTCGTGGCCGTCTTCGACGACGACACCCCGCTCGCCCTGATCGAGGCCCTCCGCCCCGACGTCCTGGTCAAGGGGGGCGACTACCGGCCCGAGGAGGTCGTCGGCCGCGAGGTCGTCGAGGGCTCCGGCGGCAAGCTCGTCCTGATCCCGCTGGTCGAGGGCCACTCGACCACGGGCCTCGTCCGCAGGGCCGCCGAGCGGACCATCACCCCCCACGCGGCCGAGCCCGCCGTCCCCGCGCCGGCGGGGCTGAGGGCCTAGGGATGGGGGCCGGACGGCGCCCGATCTCGTCGGGTGGCGGGCCGTCCCTCACCCGGTCAACTCGACGATCACCTTGCCTTCGCTGAGCTTGATCGGCCGGCCGACGGGGGAGACGTTCTCCTTCGCCGGGTCGAGGCCGACGGCGGCGAGGACGGTGGCGTGAACGTCGGCGATGGTGGCCTTGCGGGCGGGCTCCTTGCGGCCCTCGGGGTCGGTCGCGCCGACGGCGATCCCGCCCCTCAGGCCCCCGCCGGCGATGGCCAGGCTGTAGCCGTTGGGCCAGTGGTCGCGGCCCCCGGCGAGGTTGATGCTCGGGGTCCGGCCGAACTCCCCGGCGCAGACGACGACGGTCCGGCCGAGCTGGCCCCGGCGGTCGAGGTCGCGGATCAGGGCCGAGAACGCGGGGTCGAGCACGGCGAGCCGCCGGCGATGGACCTCGTGGTTGTTGACGTGGCTGTCCCAGCCGTCGAGCGTCACCTCGACGCAGCGGACGCCGACCTCGGTCAGCCGCCGGGCCGCCAGGCAGGCCCGGCCGAACGGGGTCTCGCCGTACTCGAGCCGGACGGCCTCGGGCTCGTGGGCCAGGTCGAACGCCCGGAGCTGCTCGGACGTCATCAGGACGCGGGCGCGGCCGAGCGTCTCGCGGTGGAGCGTGGCGGCCACGCGGTCGCGACGACCCTGGGCGAACGACCGCTCGACGACGTCGAGGTCGCCGACCCGGCGGAGGTCGCGGGGCCCGGGGACCCGGGCGGCCACGTCGGGCAGGGGGCTCGACGGGTCGCCGACCTGGAAGGCGTCGTGGGCCCCGCCGAGGAAGCCGCCGCGCGCGGGCCAGCGGCCGGGCAGGATCGAGACGTGGCGGGGGATCTCCGCGCCGGCGGCCGGCAGCTCGTGGCAGCAGATCGCGCCGATCGAGGGGTGCTCGACCGTCGGGTCGGGGCGATAGCCGGTCTTCATCAGGTGCGTCCCGCGCTCGTGGTCGCCCTCCTTGCTCACGAGCGATCGGACCAGCGAGATTTTATCCATCACCTCGGCCAGCCGCCCGAACCCTTCGGCCAGGCGGACCCCCTTCGCGGCGGTCGCGATGGCCCGGGTCCCCCCGGCGATCGCGGCGTCGGGGTGGGGGTCGAAGGTCTCGAGCTGGCTGGGTCCGCCGGCCATCCAGAGGAGGATGATCGAGCGGGCGGGCTCGCGGCCGACCTCGGCCTGGCGGGCGAGGAGTTGCCCGACCGGGGTGAGCCAGCCCAGGGCGGCGAGTCCGCCGAGTTTCAGGAACCCGCGGCGGTCGAACGTCGGGTCGTTCAGTGGTCCCATGAGAACTCCGTCGCGTTGAGGAGGGCCCAGGCCAGGTCGGTCATCCGGTCCTTGCGTTCCTCGCCCGAGGTCCCGGCCAGCCGGGCCTGGAAATGCGTGGCCTCGACGGGCGTCGGGCGGCGGGTGAGCGTGGCCAGGTAGGCGGCCTCGACGGCCGTGCGGTCGTCGGGGGCGAGCAGGGCGATCCGGGCGGCGGCGTTGCCGAGGTCGTCGCGGGTCTTCTTGTGGACGAGGTCGCCGTTCATCATCAGGAGCCGCTGGGGGATGGTGGAGGAGCTTTCGAGGCGGAATTCGTCCTCGCCGGGGTCGCCGTGGCGGGCGACGAACTCGCCGACGCCGCCGTAGGTGGCCAGGCGGACGATGATGTGCGAGCCGGCGTCGATGGTCTCGGGGCGGGCGGCCTGGAGCAGGGCGCCGGCGACCTGCTCGGGGCGGAGGCGGGTCAGGGGGAAGGCGGCCCAGGCGGCCTCGAGGGCGTCGGACGGGCCGGCCTCGGACGGGGTGGCCGAGTCGAGGGCGAACGCCTCGGTCGACGCGATGACGCGGATCAGGCGGCGGAGGTCGTGGCCGTGGGCGGCGAAGTCGTCGGCGAGGAGCCGGAGGGCCTCGGGCGGCTCGCCGGCAGCGGCCAGATCGTCGACGGGCTCGACCAGGGCTCGGCCGAAGAGCAGGGCCCAGGCCCGGTTGGCGGCGGCCCGGGCGAAGTTGGGATTCCGCGGGTCGGTCGCCCACCTCGCGAGCCGGTCGCGGCGGGTCCCGGTCCCGGTGCCGGGGTCGAGGCCGGGGAGGAAGGGGACGCGGGGCTCGACGGCCGTCGGGTGGCCGTCGCGGCGGTCGTCGACCCGGAACTCGCCGTCGCCGTCGCCGATCCCGGCGAGGCCGGATTGGACCTGGCCGAAGTAGGCGGCGATCCCGCGGAAGTCGGCCCGCTTCCAGGGCTGGAACGGGTGGTCGTGGCACTGGGCGCAGTCGATCCGGGCGCCGAGGAAGGCGCGGGCGACCCGGGCGGCCAGGCGTTCGGGGTCGATGGCCTTGCGGTCGGGGTCGAAGGCGACGGAGACGAAGTTGGTCGCCGGATGGTCGGTCCAGAGCCCCCGGCCGGCGATCAGGTCGCGGACGAGGTCGTCGTAGGGCCGGTTCCGGATCAGCTCGTCGCTCAGCCACGACGCGAACCGGCGGCGGCGGTAGATCAGGAACGGCCCCCCCTCGACCCCGACGAAGGCCCGGGCCAGCCGCTCGGCCAGGTAGTCGGCGCAGCGGCGGTCGCGCCAGATCTCGTCGAGCCGGCGGTCGATCCGCCCGTCGGGCGGCCAGGCCTCGAAGCGGCGGATCTCCTCCAGCGAGGGGATCGTCCCGGTCATGGCCAGCGAGATCCGCCGCATCACGGCAAGCTCGGGGGCCTTCGGGGCGGGGGTCAAGCCCCCCTCGGACCAGGCCCGGCGGTGGGCGGCGTCGACCCGGTCGACGACCGCCCGGAGGCCGTCGGGGGCCGGCGAGGGGGGGGCAGGGTCGGTCGATCGGGCCCGAGGGGGGGCGAGGCCCCACCCCATCGCGGCGATCCCGCCGAGGATCAGGGTCGCGAACAGGACGTCACGCTGGCCCATGGCGATTCGAACTCCGAAGGACGTCGGACTCCATCGTTACCCGCCGACGCGCCCGGGCGTTTCAAATGGGCCCGAACGACGACGCCCCCGCGATTCCTGAAACGGGGCCGGGCCGGCGGCGGTAATCCTCGGCATGCACGAATCCCTCACCCTGGAAATCCCGGGAGCGACCGGAGCCCCGCCCGCGGCCTCCGGGGGGCCGGGCCCGATCCGGCGGGTCGTCGGCCGGGTCGGCTCGGGGCTGGAATGGCTCTTCGGCGCGGCGAGCCTGGTGGTCGGGCTGTCGGTCCTGGCGGCCGTGCCGGTGGCGCAGGTCCTGGTCCTGGGGTATCTGCTGGAGGCTTCGGGCCGGGTGGCGCGGGGCGGCCGGCTCCGGGACGGCTGGATCGGGGTCCGGCGGGCGGGCCGGGCGGGGGGGATCGTCGTGGGGTGCTACCTGTCGCTCCTGCCGCTCCAGCTCGTGGCGTCGCTGGCGTCCTCGGCCGAGCTGATCGACCCCGACGGCCCGCTGGCCCGGCGATGGCGGCTCGGGCTCCTGGCCGGCTCGCTCCTGGCGATCGCGCAGGTGGTCGCGGCGTGCGCCCGGGGCGGCCGGCTCCGCGACTTCGCCTGGCCCCCCGGGACGCTGATCGGCCTGGCCCGGCGGGCCCGGCGGGGCGGGGTTTATGCCGAGTCGCGCGACGCCACCTGGGCGTTCGTCTCGGCCCTCCGGCTGCCCCACTATTTCCGGCTCGGGCTGCTCGGGCTGATCGGGACGACGGCCTGGCTGGCGATCCCGGCCACGCTGATCGCCCTGGGGCCGCGGGTTCCGGTGCTCGGGCTGGCGGGGGCGGTGGCGCTGTGGGTCGTGGTGCCGTCGCTGCCGTTCTTGCAGGTCCGATTCGCGGTCGAGGGGCGGTTCGCCGCCCTGTTCGAGCACCGGGCGGTCCGCGAGCGGTCCCGGCGGGCCCCCTGGGCGTTCGCCCTGGCGTTGCTCGGGACTTTGGCGGCGGCGGTCCCGCTCTACCTGCTCAAGATCGAGATGGTCCCGAGGGAGGCGACCTGGTTGCCGAGCCTCGTGTTCGTCACCTTCCTGTTCCCGGCGCGGCTGGCCTGCGGCTGGGCCTATGCCCGGTCGGGGCGTCGCGAGGGCCCGCGGCACCGGGCCTCGCGGGGCCTGGCCCGGTTGGGGATCGCGGCCGTCGCGGCGGCCTACGTCGCCGTCGTGTTCCTGGCCCAGTTCACCTCCTGGGGCGGGGCCTGGAGCCTCTACGAGCAGCATGCCTTCCTCCTGCCGGTCCCCTTCTTCGGCTACTGAGGCGGCCGACCGACCGGGCTTGACCTCCCCTGGAGAATATCCCCGAGCCGCGGCGGGCCCGGCCCGCCGAAACCCCGGGGATCGACCGATGGACCACGACGCATCGCTCCGCGAGCACCTCCGCGACCTCCTCTCCCTTGGCAACGCGCACCTCGACTTCGACGCCGCCGTCGACGGTCTGCCCGTCGACCTCCGGGGCGCGCGGCCCCCCGGCCTGCCGCACACCCCGTGGCGGCTGGTCGAGCACATGCGGATCGCCCAGCGCGACATCCTCGACTTCTGCAAGGACCCGGGCCACGTCTCGCCCGAATATCCCGACGGCTACTGGCCCGCGGGGGACGCCCCGCCCGGCCCCGGCGCCTGGGAACGCGCCGTCGCCGCGTTCCGGGCCGATCGCGAGGCCATGGTCGCCCTGGCCGCCGACCCCGGGGTCGACCTCTTCGCCCGGCTCCCGCACGGCGACGGCCAGACCGTCCTCCGCGAGGCCCTGCTCGTGGCCGACCACAACGCCTACCACCTCGGTCAACTCGTCGCGGTCCGGAGGCTCCTGGGGGCCTGGCACGAATGAGGCAATCGCGGCGCGCGGGGGCGGGGCGGATTTTTCCTCAAGCCGCCCGGCCCGCGGCGCCGATCTCGAAAAGTGCGGCCACTCCGGGAGGGAATCCCGGGGGCAACGGAGGGGTCGCCGACCGGGGACGAAGGGCATGGGAGGCCCGCTCACATGAAGGGCCCGCGGACGGGTGTGGGGGCCGAGTTGGTCCCGCTGGTCCTGATCCTGGCGTGCGTGGCCGGGTCGCTCGCGCTGATCGTCTCGGCCCATCGCCGGCAGGCCCCGCGTCGACCCAGGCCGCCGGCGGTCGCGATCGCCTTCGCGCCGGCCCCGGCCTCGCGTCGGCCCAAGCCCGCCGCGGTCCCGGGACCGCCCCCGGTCACCGCCGAGGCCCCCGAGCCCGAGGTTGAGCCTCCGCCCCCGCCGGTTGTGCAAGACCCGACGCCGAGGGCCCTGGCGAAGCTGACCTCCGCCGAGGCCGATGAGCTCCTGGAGACGTCGCGGGCCGACCGCAAGGCCGCGGCGCTCGACGAGGCCCGCAAGGCGGCCCTGGCCGAGTCGGAGCGCTGGCGGCGCCGGCAGTCGTTGATCCACGCCCAGCTCGGCTCGCTCGACGGCAAGGTCCGCAAGCTGGAGAATCAGGTCGACGAGTTGGCCCTGGAGCGCGACGCCCTGGAGAAGGAGCGCGACGCCCGCAAGGCGGCGGCGTCCCACGCCCGGTCGAGGCCGGGGCAGGCGATCCTGCCGCACAAGGGCCCCAACGGGACCTGGCGGCGGCCGATCGTGGTCGAGTGCCGCAACGGGATGGCGATCCTCCAGCCGAAGGGGGTCGAATTCGGCCTGTCGGACCTGGAGTCGGGCTTCGGCCCCTCGTCCAACCCGTTCGTCGCCGCCATCGCCCGCGAGGCGATCCGGGTCCAGGGCAAGGCCACGCCCGACGGCGAGCCGGCCATCCCCTACATCTTCTTCGTGGTCCGGCCCGACGGCATCCGCCCCTACTACGAGGCCCGGGGCCGGCTCGAACCGCTGGGGATCACCTTCGGCTACGAACTCGCCGACCAGGAGTGGGAGGTCGACTTCCCCGACCTCGACGACGTCTCCACCTGGGACGGCTCCGCCCCCAAGTCCGCCCCCGCCGACCCCCTCGCCGCCCGCCCCTCGGGTCGCCCCGGCCCCGATTCGGCGGCCGAGGATGCCGAATTCCCCGCCTGGACGACCCCCCGCCGGGGCGACGGACCAACCGCCGCAGGCTCGGGCCCGGGCGGCGAGTTCGCCTGGCCCTCGAAGCCTCGTTTCCTCGCCGCCGACGCCCCGAAGCCCGGCGGCGGTCGCGGTGCCGGCCCGGGCGGCCGGAGGCGTGGCGCGGAGAGTATCATCACAACCCCGAAGCTCGAAGGGATCGACGAAGGACTCGCCGCCGGCCCTCCCCCCGGCTATCCAAGCGACCTCTTGCCGGGCGGCCAGGCGGGAGGCGGCGACAAGGGCGGGCCGGGCGATGCGCCTTCGGGAGCCCTCGGCCATCCTCCGGGCGGGACCGGGCGGGCCGCGGCCGGCGGGCTGAGTCCGTTCCCCTCGAACCCGGGCCGGCCGGCCGGCCGCGGCCTCGGGGCGGCGGGCGCGGGGGCCGGGCTCGGCGACGCGACCCCGGACCGACCGGGCGGGGGCCGGATCGCCACGTCCGGCGGGACGGACGCCGCCCCCGACAGGTCGGCCTCGGGTATGGGATCGGGCCCGGATCGCCCGACGGCGGGACGGCCGGGCGGGGGCAAATCCCCCGGCGCCGGGGGCGACGACGGCAGGCCGACGGGCCCGGCCGGCGGATTGGTCGATGATCTGGCCGTCGGCACACCCTCCGACGGTCCTCCGGCCGACCTGGCCCTCGAAGGTCCCTCGACGGGATCGGGAGGCGAGGATCGACCGACTTCGACCGCCGGGAAGCCGGAGGCCGACCCGGGAATCGCCTTCGTCTGGCCCGCCAGGCAGGCGGGCGGCCCGAAGGGGAGGGACGGCGACCGGCCGGCCGACCCATCGGGTATCGGCCCCGACCCGAGCTTGCCGTCCTTGCCGGGGAACAGGCCCGACGCCTCGACCGGGGCCGAAGATCTCGCCGATCCGGCCTCCTCGAAGGGCGACGATTCCCCCCGGACGGGCGGTGCCTCGGGCTCGAAGCCGGACGGGTCGGGCAACACCGGCTCGGGCGGCGGACAGTCGGCCCGGCGGATGATCGGCCGGGCCAATGCCCCCGGGAGCCCGCCTTCGGGGGCGACCCCGCCCCCGGGCGCGGCGGGCCTGGGGTTAGAGATGCCGCCGGCCGGGATGACCCCGTCGGCATCCGCCCCGCCGAGCCGGGCGGCCCGGGCCCGGGCCTCGACCCCCGCGATGCCGGAGCTGCCGCGGGGGACGATCGTCGACCGGACGTTCGAGGTCGTCGCCGTCTGCGGGCCTCGGGGCGTGATCATCCAGCCCGGCGGCTACCGGGTGACGTCCGACGCCTTGCGGGACCGCGCCGGCCTCTTCAAGAAGCAGATCGTGGGCCTGGTCAAGGCGCGTCGGGCGGCCGACCCCAAGGTGACGGTCGAGCCCCGCGTCCGGTTCCTGATCCAGCCGGGCGGGTTCGCGACGTATCGCGCCGCCCGCGGCCAATTCCTGGTCTCCGGCCTCGACTGGCCGTCCACGTCCCAGGTGGCCGACCCCGACCCCCTGGCCATCCTGCCGTCGGAGGGCTGGTGATGCTCGACCGAACCGCGACCGACGGGCCGGCCCCGCCCGAATCTTATCTCCGGATCGTCGCACGGCCCGCGGGCGTGCTCGTGGCGCTGGCGGTCGTCTGGGCGATCCAGTCCCGACCTCGCCCCGATCGGTCGCCGCCCGTCGCGCCCCCGGTGGCCGCCCCGGCCCCGCCGCCCGAGGTGGCGTCGGCCCAGCCGCCCCAGCCCGCCGCCGCCGCGCCGGCGCCCGTCGCGGCCCCGAAGCCGAGGCGGGCCCCCCGGCCGACGCCCCCCCCCGCGCCCAAGCTCGACCTCGCGGCGGTCGGCCGCGCCGAGGCGTCGCTCGACCAGGCGGCGCGCGAGCGGGCCCGGGCCGATGCCCGCCTGGCCGAGGCCGAGCGGGCGCTCCAGGCCGCGACCGTGCAGGCCGCCAACGACCTGGCCTCCAGCAAGACCATCGCCGGCCGGGTCCGCGACCCCAGCTCCCGGATCGCCGCCGCCTCGACCCGAGGCGGATTCCTCAAGGGGGAGCGCGACCGGCTCAAGAAGGAGCTGGCCGCCCTGGAGCGGGTCCCGCAGGCCAAGGCCCACGCCCTGATGGCCAAGAACGCCGTCGCCAAGCCCACCGACGGCGCCGAGTACCACTTCGAGGTCCGCCGCAACCGCGTCTCGTTCATCGACCTCGACCGCCTCGTCGACATGGTCAAGACCGACGCCCGGCTCCGGCTCCGGGCCGGCGGGATGCGGGGCCGGCTGGGCGCGACGGTCGGGCCCGTCGGCTCGTTCTCGCTCCGCTACGAGATGGGCCGGTCGATCCCCGACGCCCTGGTCGAGGTGCTCGACGCCCGCGAGGCCTCGTACAACCTCCTGGGCTGGGAGATCATCCCCGACGGCCAGAACCGGGGCGAGACCTTCGACTCGACCCGGGGCGCCTCGTCCTCCTTCGCCCGCGCCGTCAACCGCCTCAGCCCGGGACGCGACACCATCACGATGTGGATCTACCCCGACGGGTTCGCCCTCTACCGCAGGCTCCGCGACGATCTCCACGCCCGCGGCTTCCTCGTCGCCGCCCGCCCCCTGCCCGAGGGGACCAGCATCAAGGGGAGCCCGGTCGGGTCGCTCTCCGCCGGGCAATAACGTAAACGGTCATGTGCGGATTTATTGATCTCTTGTCGGGTGGATGAAATCCACCAC
>JAABUX010001145.1_pt1 | contig 41272 bp, 51 predicted proteins | sample 5561851 | NCBI WGS metagenome assembly JAABUX01 (sample SAMN10711883, study PRJNA513361) | rock metagenome | isolation source: Antarctica rocks | place: Antarctica: Victoria Land, Richard Nunatak red sandstone | collected 2016-01-03 | reverse complement strand
GCCCAGGCACTCAGCCTCATGCCCACCAGGATACCCTACTTACACCTGTTCGCTACCTAATATCCCAGCGCCTCAGAACAGTTCGTGAACCCCCAACCACCCCAGTGGATCTCTGGCCAATGCTGCTGCCCAGCAGACCCTTGGCGATGTCGCCCTGCCAGCCGCCCAACCCGCCCATGGCGCTGGCGCAGGCGAAGCTCCTCTGACAGCGCCTTGGCGGCCTCTCCAATTTTCTCCAGCTGGCGCTCGGCATTGCCGGCGTGGATCCGGTCTCGAAGAATCAGGTCGGGATCACCGCCCAGGTCCTCCACGATCCGCTCAGTGATCTCCTTAATGTGCAGCAGCCGTCGTGCGGCCTGCTCCTCGTTTGAGCGCGTCACGACAGCCGCTCCGTCTCCGCACAAATGGCGCGGAAGACGCGTTCTTGAGCCTCGTCGATCGGCACCACATGCACATCAACACCGAGCAGTCTCTCGAGCTGGGCTTGGACCTGGTCGACCATCTCCCAACTCTGGAAGTGGCCAGCCGGCGGCTCCCCCAGCCAGTCAACGGCAAGGTCGAGGTCGCTCTTCTGCTCCGCGTCACCGCGCGCCACGGACCCGAACACACCCAGCACCTCCACGCCGAGCGGCTCAGCGACCGCTTTGATTGCCTCCTCCCGGGCGCGCACCTGCCCTAGGGTGATCGGCCGTTCCAGCTGCAGCGTTAGTTCCGACACCGCCGGCGTCTCCTCTTGTATCGCTCAGCGTCCCAGATCTTCACCGACCCGGCCGCCTGACGCCTTGCTTGCCAATCGTAGTCCCGGCCGACTTGCTCCTCATCCGCCAGCCGTACGCTGCCCCTCGAGGAAACGCCGACGCTCCTTCAGGCGTGCGGCCAGCCAGGGGAAGGCCGGCTCACCGCGGCGAGGAAGCGCTCTCGCTGGGCTGTCCACCAGCTGTCGAGGGGACTGTTTCGTTTTTGGCCGCTCGCTGACCCTGGCCAGCTTCCACTAGGGGGAGAGGGGGCAGTTGGACGCCCCTGGTAGATCTGTGTAACTGATGTTGAAGTTACGGCGTCGTACGGCCCAAGAGCCTACAGTCCCTCCTGGTGCCGACTTTGCTTACGAAGTGGCGGCGGCGCGACTTGATGACCAGCTTGGATCGCTTGCCGACCTCGACCGCAAGCTGGGCGTAGTGATAGCAATAGCCGGTGCGTTGTTAGCTGCGCTGGCCCAGTTCGCCAACACGCGTGTGGGCGGAGAGTCCCCACTCTGGGTCCGCGCCGCAGCCGGTCTCCCGGCAGTCCTATCTCTCCTACTTGGGTTTTGGGGCTTCTTCGTTCGCAAGTTCCAGTTCGCGCCGGACCCGCGGCGGCTTTCGGAGTACGTAGCGGAGTCAGCAGAGTCCATGCGCTGGACCGCGTTACCGGCTGTGCTGAAGACGCTCGAAGACAACCATCGAAGGCTGCGGCCGAAGCGGTGGCTCCTCAATGGGGCTCTGGTTGCGGCCGGTCTGGCTGTAATCGCTGAATCCACGGTGATCCTCTTTCGGCTCGTATAGGTGAGCGCCCGGCGGACCAGCGGACCAGCGGACCAGTACTATGGCTTCCGTGGATAAGCGCCCGACGCGCCCGCCTGCTGACACGCCTCGCCAGCGACCGCCTGAACCGAAGAACCCGGTTCCGTTGCCGCGCTTGGATATGAATCTGATCACCTATATCGAAAAGGGGGGTCATCCTCCGCTCGACTCCGAAACGCGGGTAGAGCGCCAGCGGTAGCTGATTGCCGATGGACCTTCCGGGGGGCGGCGGCGGCCGAAGAACGGGAAGAGATAATGCGGCCAGAGGACGAGAGCCTGTTGGACGACACCGCTCTCGAGTTCGTGCGGCTGTTCACCGAGTCCCCTGACATTCCTGCTGGGAGCCTGATCAGCGAGGCCGAGCGTAGACAGCAGGCTCTGGTAGACGGGAGTTGTCGCTGGAGCAGGAGGCCAGGCAAGAGGCGATGCTGCGGGACATCTTTGGTCCTCGACCAGCGGGTGGCCCAGGAGCAGCAGACCGGAGGTCGTCCTAGGTCATCAGCGGGAGGCCCTGGCCGGCGTGATCGGGCTGGCAGGCTGATTACAGGAGCAAAGCGTGACGCGACGCGGCATCGCCGCCGTCGCTGAAACTCGCCAAGCGCCCCAGTTACGCCGTCGTGGCTTCCACCTCGACGGCGGCGCTGAGGGGCTCCGGGAGGGCCAAACCGTCCTCTCTTAGCCCGGCGAGGTGCAGCTGCAGCGCCTCCCGCGCACGCTCGACTGTCTGCGGCCGGCTGCGACCGGTGGCGATACAGCCGGGCACATCAGGGAAGTAGGCCGACCAATTGCCCACGCCGGGTTCGAGGACTAGGAGGTACGTCAAGACTCTGCCTGACGAAGGATGCTACGGAGCGTCTTCGGATGCAGGTCGCTGTTCATCTGGCTGGCAGGACGCAGCGCTCGGCGCGCCGGCGGTGGGTCACCCGGCCGGATCGTTGAGGGAGTAGCCAAACGAGTGTTTGGTAGGCTGGCGGGATGGTCCGGACCTACCGGTATCGCGTTTATCCGACCAAGGCACAGGTAGTGGCGCTTGAGGAGCAGCTCGCATGGGCGGCTGACCTCTACAACGCCGCACTGCAGGAGCGTCGTGATGCCTGGCGGCTGGCCAGGCGAAGTATCCACTTCAGTGGACAATCGGCGGAGCTGACCGAGTACCGAAGGGAGGGCGGCCAGACGCCCACAGGCATGGCGGCCCTGGTACAGCACGAGGTTCTGCGGCGCGTCGACCGCGCCTTCCAGGCCTTTTACCGCCGGTGCAAGTCCGGGCAGAAGCCCGGATACCCACGATGGCGAGCGAAAGATCGCTACGACAGCCTGACCTTCGGCCTCACGCACGACAACACCGCAGGGCCTGGCACTTTGCGCGACGGTGCGCTGCAGCTCACCGGCATCGGTCGGCTCAAGGTCCGCTGGCATCGGCCTCTGCCGGAGGAGGCGGTGGCGAAGACGGCCAACGTTCGGCGATCGTGCGGCAAGTGGTACGTCAGCCTTGGGCTCGAGTTGCCTGAGCCGGCCGCGGCCTCTGGCGGAAATAGGCCGGCAGCAGGGATCGACCTCGGCATCCATTGCTGGGCGGTGCTGGTCAGTGAGGAGCCGGCCGTCGCCGCGGCGGTGCGGGAGGACTTGGCCAAGGCTGAGGTTGTGGCGGAACTCGATCCGCGCGATGGCTCCGCAGTGCTGATCCGCGGTCCGCGAGCTGGACGTCGCTCGGCCAAGAAGGTGAAGCGGCTGCAGCGTGCTCTGGCCCGATGCCAGCGAAAGTCACGCCGACGGCAGAAGGCGGTGGCTCGGCTGGCCAAGGCACGCGAGCACGAGCGGCTCGTGCGGCGCGATCACGTGCACAAGGTCTCCTCCGTCGTGGTCCGGCACCACGGCTCAGTCTTCGTGGAGGACCTGAACATCGCCGGTATGTCCACGTCGGCACGGGGAACGATCGAGGCGCCCGGCCGTAACGTGAGTGCGAAGTCCGGGCTCAACCGGGAGATCCTCGATCAGGGTTGGTACGACATCAGGCAAGCACTCACCTACAAGGCGGAAGGAGCCGGTAGGTCAGTGGTTGGCGTGCCTGCACGCAACACCTCGCAGATGTGTTCGGCGTGTGGGGAGGTCGTTCGCAAGCCGCGGGCTTGCCGCGAGCATCGATGTCCTGAGTGCGGCCACGAGGCCGACCGGGACGTCAACGCGGCGCACAACATTTTGCGGGCCGGGCAGGTCCGTCGGTCCGCAACGGCGGCGGACGCCGTGGACCGAGAATGCTCTTCCGACCGCCAGCCTCCTGGTTGCGCGGATGTGACGCTCCCCGAGGCGCGAGATCGCGGTTCGCGCGCCAGGTCAAGATCGGTGGGGGTGACTCCATGGCGTGGCCATCAGATGCCAGCGTGCCCATGAGCCAGCCGGCGAAGGTGGCCCAGGCCGTCGCAACGAGCCCGGCGGTCGGTGGGGCATTGTCACAACTCCAAATGAGCCCAATGCCTGGGCGGTCAGCAGTCGCAACGAGCCCGGCGGTCGGTGGGGCATTGTCACAGGATCTCGCCGTTCCACCGCCTGGAAGCTGCCAGTCGCAACGAGCCCGGCGGTCGGTGGGGCATTGTCACCTTGTCCGGCACGAGCGGAGCCCGCAGGAGGCCGTTGCAACGAGCCCGGCGGTCGGTGGGGCATTGCCACGGTTCTCAGCTGAGTCTCCTTGGTTGATACTCGCCCACCGCTGAATTACGTGCTTGGGGCGGAGCTGCCGCCCTTGATCTGGTTGGGTGAGACCGAACTACGGACACCCTTGATCCCCCCGCGCACCCTTTGCAACGGGCATCCGTACCGCGGCAACAAACCCCGAAGAGGTGGCTGGTGGTTGTCGCCCTGGCGCCCAGAGTCCCGATCCTGTGCCTGGTTGGACTGGATTCGGGAGAACGAGTTCGAGACCCGCAAATCCTCCGTCGCGCGGAGTGTGAGGCTTCAGTCCGACGCACGCGTTCTGAGGATTGCGAGCAAAGATGACCTCGAAGCGCTCTGCGGCCGATTTGAATTGCCTGCGGTGCCGTCGCTGCACCCTGAGGATGAGCACTTCTGGCCGGTCCGACTGAACTTTGAGCGCATAAGGCGCGAGTACGCCGCTATCTATCTGACCGAGGCAGGGCAACGTGAGACGCATCCTCATTGGATCTATCCCAACCTGTTTGGCTGGGACTGCGAGACGGTACTGGTGCTGGATCCTTGCGCGATCGACTGGATCAGTCCGCCGGTGGCCATAGTTGATCCGATGCGGCCCGCGCAGCTTGATCGGCTGCTCTTACCACCGGTGCACGTGCCAACAAGCTGGCCCGCGTCAAAACGTGACGCTTAGTGGGAGGTGGTCGGAGACGCTTAGTGGGAGCATGCGTCCGGTAGCGGCCAACCCAGCCGGGAGCAGACAGTAGTCGAGTTCCTCCACGCGGGCCGCTCCGCCGGATAGCTGGGGATCGCATCGGGAACAGCGCGAACCTCATCGGGCAAGGACAGGGAAGAGGGAGGAGCGTTGAAGTCGCCACAGACTGCCCACCGTGAGCCCAGGTGAGGAACCAGCCCCAAGAGACGCTCGAGCGCTTGGGAGCGGGCCTCCGCATCAGACTTGGGCATATGCGTCGATCCGAACCAGAGCTCTGTACCGTCGGCGACGCGAAGGTGGGCAAGGGCGAGAACTCGAGCCTCTGACGGCTCTGTACCGTCGTAGAGCCGGGCCGGCCAGGAGAGTTGGACCGAAGTACAGGCCAGTAGGGACGAGCGGGCAAGGATGGCATTGCCGAAGCTTCCCTCCGCGGATTCCTGCTCCCCGTACGTGAACGCCGGTGCAAAATACCAGCGGTATCCAAGATCGTCGGCGACGGAAGACAGGACCTCCGGCGGGCCCCACCGTTCATCGACCTCGACTAGGGAGACGATGTCGGGCTGCTGCTCTCTGATCAGTTCCCTGACCGCCAGGGCGTTGGACTGACTGGTGGAACCGACCCACGAGTGGACGTTCAGGTGAAGGAGGTGCATCTCGGCCTCACCCCACGCCGCAACGCCCAGCCAACATTCGCAGCTCAGAGCGAGGACCGCTCCTGGCGCGGCGCAGAAGCTTGCCCACCACGTTCTGCGTGACCCTATGCGACCGAGTTTCCTCCGGCGCGATGGATTCGGCCGACCTCAACGTGGCCACCGCCTGGCCACCATCGCCCAGTTCTTGCTGGGCGCGGGCAACATCGAGCAGGAACCGAGCCTGGCGCTCGAGCAGGCCACCTCGGAGCTCATGAGTTCGCACAGCGGCAGCGTGGATGAGAGCGCGGGTCGGATCGCCTAGCTCCACCGCTACAGCGACCCGGTGGATAGCCACGTTCGTCGGCCCGAAGACAGTCCACAGCTCCTGGCGATCGTTGCCGATAGCGTTGGCGCTCGCGTTGGCTGCTGCCAGCAACTCATAGGCCGGCAATGACTGCCCGCGGCGAGCTTCAGACGCGGCCGCCGTCAAAAGTGAGGCGCCGCGGATCCGTTCGGAAGTCCGAGACTGGCCGGTCAAGCTGTCACGCGCATCGTCCGCCTTGATCAGTGCCCAGGCCGCGACTGAGTAGATATCGGAGAGATGCTGCAGATAGACCGATTGATCTGAGGCCGAGCTGACGCTGACGGTTTGAGCCACAGCGGCTAAGGCGTTTGGGAAGCGGGCTGCGAAGGCAGAGTGTTGAGAGGCCAGGCTGAGGACGCCAAGCTCAGCGACAAGAGAGGCGGATCGGTGGCTTGGCAAGAGGTCGACCGGCGCCAGTCCGAGCGGATCAGCCAGGGCAGCCCGAATGCTGACCGCCCAGGCATTGGGCTCATCTGGAGCTGAAGCCGCTGTGCTGGTTGGGCCCAGCATGCCCAGCGTTGGAGAGACAAGGGCGGCCCCGATTAGTCCCACACCGCCAAGAAGGAACTGTCTGCGCTGCACCCCGTCGGAGCCAAAGAAAGCCGGCAGGCTCAAGCCCACGATCTCGGCGAGAGCAGTGATGTCATCCAGGGTCGGGGAGGAGCGGCCCCGTTCGATGTTGTAGAGCCAGCGCTCCGAGCGGCCAACCTGCTGAGCGAGCGCGGCTCGCGAAATGCCCCGGCGCATCCGAGCCCTCTCGAGCAGGGGGCCCGGCGTCATTGATAGGAACTCCGAGGCCAATCATGCGAGGTGAAGCCTGCCTTAAGGACTGGTCCGGATCCGGCACCACGATTCCGGAACAGAAGTGCTCGGTCGCCCACCGTAGAGGTCTTACGGTCCGCCAGAGATGCCCTCACCTGAATCAGGAAACTCGAGGAGGTGGGTGCTCAACCTCTCGCGGTTCGAGCAATTGGGCAAGCTCCACTCGATCAATGAACGTTCTGCGATCGCCAGGTCGGCGGTATCGGCGAATCCTGGCCCGATTCAGCCAGCGGAAGATGGTCGACTTGTCGATTCCAAACTCACTGCTCGCTTCATCTATGGAGATGAGAGAGGGCACGTCGGCAGTGTAGTAGGCACCGTCCGCCCCCAACGCCAACTCGCGCCGAGTGACGCAAAGTATGGCATACTCGCGCACACCATGGGCAGGGCTATCTAGTGGTGCCGCGGGGCCAGCGCCATCGGGGCCGACGCTCGGGAATTGGGTTGGCGTGGGGCCGCGTTGTGGTGCACGCCGGGTCACGAGTCGCGGGCGATAAGCCACTCGGGGAGGTGTTGCGTGACCTGGACCCGAGCGTGGGCAAAGGCGTGCTCGGTTCGCTCGACTCCGAACTCGTGCATGAGCGTATGGGCGATCGTGATCAAAGCGAAGGCGGAGAACCGCCTTTCGGGATGGGAGCAGAACGCGGCGGCCGCCTTCGGGTCGAGCTCGACGCCATGCAGGTGCCTAGTCTCCCAGCTGTCGCGAGCTGCCCCAAGAGCCCGTCGGCGCTCGATGTCGTCATAAGAGTAGGACGAGTCGACGCGGCCGATGAGGCCGTACTCGCAGAGATACGAGTTTGCGCCGAAGCTGAGCCAGGTCAACTCGTCGGGGGAGAGGGGCACCCCCAGCTCTTCCTGCACGCCGCGTGCCGCGGTCTTGAAGTTGTCCGGTGCGCCATTGGTGGCGGCGTCCATGGGCTGAGTCGCCCCCTCGGCCACCGCCGGGAAGTACACGTGGGGATCGACCGCAGTGGAACCGCGCTCGGACACCAGCAGCCTGCCGTCCGAGGTGATCACCGAGAGGCCCACCCCCCAATGAGTCGCGAGCTGGCCGACAGGCTGGATCCGCAGGTCGACGTCGGCCGCGTAACGCTCGCGCAGGGTGTAGGTGCGGCCGGCCACCGTGATGGGCACGTCCAACCGCTGATCCGTGGCCAGCATGCGGAAGTAGGTCGTTGGGCAGAAGTGCAGAAGGAGCCGTGGAGCCTCGTACGGTCCTCGGCGACCACTGACATCGAACCGGACCAGCTTGTAGTCCTCGCCGTCATAAGGGACCTCCTCACCTCGGGCCGAGCGCTCATTGATGTCGGAGCGGATCTCTTCGAAGGTCCGGTTGATGTCGGTCGGGTATTCCGGCTCGAGGCGGTGGAAGTAGGACTCGATGTCCTGTGGGGCGTACGGACCGAAGCCTGCCACTACCCAGGGGAACCAAACCGATCCCAGCCTTGTGCCCCATCGAGTGCCGATCTGCGCGATATGGGCGGCCTGACGCGGAGAGAGTCGCCGGAGCCTCGCAGCCGCGCTCACTGGGTGCGGGCTGTCTCGGACCAGATCGTTGAGCGTGACGCCGAGGATGTCAGCGAGGCGCAGGGCATCGGTCAGCTTGGGGTCCAGCCGCCCGGCTTCAACCTCGATCATCCAGCGGGCGGACATGGGGATCTGGTGGGCCAGTTGTTCCTGGCTCATCCCGCGCTTCAGACGGTAGCTCCGGATGTTGGTTCCGACCGAGGCCCGCTCAGTCGCCTGCGCCCTACCCGCAGGATCCTGCATCTGCATGAGTATGCAGAGCGGGCGGCCGCTCCCCACATAGCGTGGCTGAGGAGGTGATGGCCGATGGGCATGGGATCTCCTGAATCAGGGCGTTGTTTGCGTGTCGACCTCGTCGATAACGACGCGTGGCCGGTGAAGAAGCAACTCTTCAAGTTCGGCCCGATCAATGAGTGTGTGCCTGTCTCCGAGGCGCTTGTAGCGCTCGAGCCGGCCCCGCCGCAGCCACCGGAAGACTGTTGGCTTACTCACGCCGAGGGCCTTGCAGGCGTCCTCGACGGTGATAAAGGGAGGCATCGCGTGTCCGCCAGTGTAGTAAGCACGTCGCGCACGGCGGTCAACCAGCTCAACTGATGCACTCGACGCAAGTGGATCACTCGTGTCATACTTGTGATGAGACGGGTGTGAGCGTATTGGCAGATAGACCCCGAAGACGGACGTACCGCCCAGGGGAACCAGATCGGGCGGCAGCGGCTTCCGCTGCATGGGCGCGCGTGGTGAGGCACGCCAGGTCATGCCCCGCGTGCGAGGCGTGGGCGGGGCGGCTCGAGCTGGCCCCAGCTCCGTGCACGACGGGCACCGAACTTACGGCGAGATACATCGCCACGGTGCTCGATCCCATGAAGCGCAGGAGGGAGCGCTGAAGTGCGCCCGAACCTTCGACCGGCCGAGGGAACGTTGGCTCCCGACGCGCTGCTGCACAGCCTGGTTGTAGACGAGTGGCAGTCCTACGACGACTGGGGGAGCAACGAAACGGTGACGGCCCTACTGGAGGAATGCCGGCAGTTCCGGTTCAGGGCAGTGGTGGCAAACCAGGATCCACGGCGTCTAAGCCGGGACTGGCGAGGTCCCTACCGGAGGAAACGGCGTCCGCGCCGAGCCCCGGGGCCGCCGTCGTCGTGATAGCCAACCTGAGGAGAGATATTCCGATGAGCGCTGGCACCTCCTGGAGTCCCATGGCCGATTGCGACCACCGACAGCTGGTGGCCGAGGTGGACAAGCTGATCCGCCCTTGGCTGCCCCCAGGCGAGGAGTGGGGCAGTGAGGATGGACGCCGGCTGCCACTCGACCAGGTGCTGAACGCCCTGCGGTGGGTCTGCGGAATGCGCAAATTGCGGCTGGAGCTGGCCTTCGATGGCCGTACCTACACGGTGGGCGAGCACGGCCGATCGGTCGCCGAGGACTATGGGCTTGAAGAAGCGGCCCTGCGCCTGCTCCACCGCGAGTTGCGAGAGATGGAGCGGGAGAACCTACGATGCCTTCGGAGACCGTCGTCGGCATGCTGACATCCCCCGTACCGAGTTCCGCGAGTGTCGATGTCCTCTCAAGTGGCCCTAACACCCAGCAAGAGACATCGGTGCCAGAGATCGCCCTCCGGCCCTACTACAACGACGACCATGGCATCGTCATCTATCACGGCGACTGCCGGGAAGTTTCAATCGAGGCGCCAGCCGTTACAGGCCCCGCGATCACGATCACCGATCCCCCTTATGGGGAGACCAGCCTCAAGTGGGACGCTTGGCCGCACGGGTGGGTAAAGAACGTTGCTCTCGGGTCGGCGTTGTGGTGCTTCGGGTCTATGCGCATGTTCCTCGAGAAGGGATGTGAGTTCCGGGAAGCCGGATATCACTTTGGCCAGGACATCGTTTGGGAAAAACACAACGGGTCAGGTTTCCATGCCGACCGCTTTAGGCGGGTCCACGAGCACGTAGTCCAGTGGTACCGGGGGCCCTGGAATAGCCTCAAGCGCCACGTTCCGACAACGCCCGACGCGATCGCTCGGACGATCCGGCGCAAAGAACGACCATCCCACTTCGGCCAGATAGGCGACGGCAACTACGCGAGCGTCGACGGGGGTCCGCGGCTGCAACGATCGGTGCTTCGGGTGCGCTCATGCCACGGTAGCGCCGAGCATCCCACGCAGAAGCCTTTAGGGGTCATTCAACCCCTGCTCCAGTACTCGGTCCCTCCGGGGGGCTGGGTGTTTGATCCGTTCTGCGGCTCTGGTTCTGTCCTGGTCGCGGCGAAGCTTCGAGGGATCCCGGCCGTCGGCATTGAGATCAGCGAGCGCTACTGCGAGATCGCTGCAACCAGGCTTGATCAGGGTGTCCTGGCCTTCGGAGAGGCGCAATGAGCCACGCCCTGCAGCCCCCGCCGCGGCGGGCACCGGAGACGCCATCATGCTGACTCCACCCGTGGTTGGGCCGCGTCTCCTTGATGTCGCGCCGGCCACTTTCGACACGCTATCGGTGGCGAGCGCCAACGAGCTCCTCGTCGCCTGGCAGCACCGCTTGGGGCCGCTGCATCGTCCTTTCTCACAGCGCGCTTACGTGATGCTCGTGGATGGTGCGCCGATCAGTCTCGCGATGTCGGCGAGTGCGGTCAGCAAGACGGCCGGTGGCTTCCGCCGCGATCAAGTGGTCGAGCTGGCTCGGCTCTGCTCGGCACCAGGGTGCAGCTGGGCGAGCCGCGTCATGCTTCGGGTCTGGCGCGAGGTGTTCGCGCGGCGGTGGCCGGACTGGTCAGTCGAGGCCGCGATCAGTTACAGCCAAAATGCCCACTACCGCGGCGATCTCTATCGCTTCGATGGCTGGATCCGGGTCAGCCAGGCCTGCGGCTCGAATGGCGGCGGCGCTTGGTCGCGGCAGAGGTATGCGGGGGAGGCTGCGCGTGGCCGCAAGACGCTGTGGCTATGGCGGTATCCATCGTGAGTCCCGCCATCGAGGATGGCCCGGTGCGTGTGTTCTGCGGCCACGTTCTCGATGTCCTGCGGGAGCTGCCAAGGGAGAGCGTGCACATGGTCTGTACGAGTCCTCCGTTCTACGGCCTTCGGGACTATGGCACAACGCCCCAGATCTGGGGCGGCGATCCCCCCGATGGCTGCAAGCACGAGTGGGGCAGCGCCATGTCGGTGCATCAGGGTGGACCTCACGGCGGAGGCGGGATGCTGGCCGGCGGTCGCGGAGTCGTCGAGGCACAAGCGGCCGTGAAGGATCGACGGGCGGGGCAGCGCTGTCTTGGCTGTGGCGCCTGGCGCGGTGAGCTCGGCCTTGAGCCGATGCCTGATTGTCTGGCCTGGGCGCGACGGGAGCCACCGTGTGCAAGCTGCTGGGTCTGCCACCTCCGAACGATATGCGCCGGGTTATGGCGGGTGCTGCGCCGCGACGGGACGATGTGGTTACAGCTCGGCGATAGCTACGCCGGACGGGGGGGCCGCCAGGGCCCTCGGGAGTCGCCTGGAGGGCTGTATGGCCACTCAATTGCCAACCATCCGAAGCGGGCCTCCCACGCAGGGTCCGTCCGGCAAGTTGGCCTCAACCCGAAGGATCTGATCGGCACGCCCTGGCGGGCGGCACTCGCACTCCAGGCAGACGGGTGGTACCTCCGGTCGGACATCGTGTGGGCCAAGCCGAACCCGCTCCCCGAATCGGTGAGAGATCGGCCAACTAAGAGCCATGAGTACCTGTTTCTGCTCACCAAGGCCAGGTACTACTTCTACGATGCCGAGGCGGTGAAGGAAGGGGCGGCTTATGTCGGGCCCAATGGTGCCCAAAGCAGCCCCTATGGCCAGGGCTTCACCAGGCGCAGTCAAGCCGGACAGGATCAGAACGGCGCTGCCCAGATCAAGGGTGGTGATCGCTACACCGGCTTCAATTCGCGTTGGGACGCTCAGCGGGCGGCCGAAGGGCCAGCGCTAAGCCGCAACATCCGGTCGGTCTGGACGATTGCAACGCAGCCCCACGCCGAGGGGCACTTCGCCACCTTTCCCGAGAAGCTGGTAGAGCCTTGCATCAAGTCCGGCACGAGCGACCACGGCGTCTGCGCTGAGTGCGGAGCGCCGTGGAGACGAGTCGTGGAGCGAACCGGCCATGTCAACGGCCGAGAAAAGGCTCACCAGCCAGGCAATACGCCAACCAAAACGGACAGTACCGGCTGGGCTCCCACGAGGCGCGCCACTAGCGAATGGCAGCCCACCTGCGCCCACAACGCACCGCCAATCCCCGCCACTGTCCTGGATCCCTTTGCCGGCAGCGGAACCACGCTCGCCGTGGCGCGACGGATGGGACGACGCTCGGTAGGGATTGAACTGCAGCGGGACTACCTACCCTTGATCCGGCACCGCATCGAGCAGAGAGCGCTACCGCTTGTCGAGAAAGCCTCGACTTTGGGAGCATGGCCAGCAGTCGAGGAAATCTCTTCCCAATTGGCTGAGCGCGGGGGTCTGGAGGCACTGTGGGAACACGACCCAGGCGCGTACTCCTCGCATTGCTCAATGGCCGACTGTGATCATGGGATCACCCCTCAGGGCGGTTCGCCAGTGGAGGCAACGTGAGTGGCTTGCGCAGCGGACGGCGAAAGGAACTCGACGACCTACGCCAGGGGCAACCTCACCCTGAGGGAAGCCGCCCGGAGCCAGATGGATCAGCGCGGCCGGCCACAGCTCAATCCTCGCTACTGCGAGTGGCTGATGGGCTGGCCGATCGGCTGGAGCGACGCGAACCGACCGCTCGATCAGACCGCCTTCGCGTCGTGGGAAACGGGCGTCGTCCCTGCTTGTGCGGCGCTTGCGTTCCTCGCTCTCGAGGAGCGGGCGGGACTAACCGCGAAATGAAGGTACTCCACCTCCCTGCCCACGACGATGGTGGGGTCGTCGGCGGGGTGACCCGCCTGCAGCGGCTTCGGTTCCTGCTTGAGCACGCCGCGCCAGCGCCGGCCCGGCGGACGAGCTTTCCGCCTGCCGAGCGGACTGTCGAGCCGCCGTCGTTCGCCGAGATGTGGAAGGTGGTCGAGCAGTGGGGCCAGCGCCGCCCCGCCAGGCACGGGCGGTCGCGTAGAGCCTCGATCGACCCGCCAAGTGCCGCCCAGCTGGGGCTCAACCTCGACGCGGCAGATGCTGCGGGTCCGGCCAAGGACCGATGTCGCTGACTGCCGCCGCGAACTTCACCCAGGAAGTGGACGAGGGTGCTGGCGTGACCCTCCCGCCACATCCAGTGTGGGTGGGACACCTATCGTCCGGAGCAGCAGCGCGTGACTGAGAGTGTCGCTCGTCCGCGCCGTTGGTTTGCGCCGCCGCGAGTGGTCGGAGTGCCGGAGGTGGGAGGGGTGACTGTGCGCGACGACGAGAGGGCTGAGCAACCGGCATCCAGCTACCGCGGGTCAGCGGAAGACGAGCTGAGCGATCGACGCGCAGTTGTGCGTCAGGTCTTAGAGGAGATGGACTGCCAGGACCGCAAGTGGGGGAAGCAGAATCAAGGCTTGCGCACGTGGTTGGTGGTTCTGATGGAGGAGGTTTGGGGAGGCGAGTCAGGCTTGCCTCGAAGGCAGGGGGCTTGACGTGAAAGCGGAGCTAATACAGGTGGCTGCCGTGGCGATTCAAGCCTGTGCCTCAGTCGAGAGGAACGTGCGCAATGAGTGACACCGTTCCCTCAGGCACGGTCCTCTGCCTCGTCCCCGGACCGACCAAACTACTCCGCGAAGAGTTGGCCGGCGTGCGCTGGTGTTTCGGCTGTCGCAAGCGCCTGCCGCACACTGACCGGCTCTGGGTAGACGAGGAGCCGAACTACTACGAGCCCGTTTGGACTCGAAGGTGCGACCGTTGCAACCGTGACCGCACCCAGTTTCCGCAGGGTGAATCGTGGTAGGCCTTTTGCCCATCTGCACCGCTGGTTGCGCCGCCCATCCAGGTCGTCCATGTCTGAACCCCGCACGATGAGCAACAAGACCCGCATCGCCTGGACCCAGATGACCTGGAACCCGACCACTGGATGTGATCGGGTGAGCCCGGGCTGCGACCACTGTTACGCCCTCACCATGGCGAAGCGGCTCAAGGGGATGGGCAGTCGCCGCTACCAGGGCGACGGCCATCCCATCAGTAGCGGTCCTGGGTTTGGTCTGACCCTTCACGAGGACGCCCTGAGTCACCCCTTCACTTGGCGAGATCCGCGCTTGGTCTTCGTCGACTCGATGAGCGATCTCTTCCACGATGCGGTCCCGCTCAGCTTCTTGACCCAAGTGTTCGAAGTCATGGAGCGGACTCCACAACACACGTATCAGATCCTCACCAAGAGATCACGCCGCCTCCGTCGGCTGTCGTCCGAGCTGCCTTGGCCGCCGAATGTCTGGATGGGCGTGAGCGTGGAAGACCAAGCGCGAGCGTACCGAGCTGGAAACCTGATGGGAGTGCCGGCGACCGTGCGCTTTGTCAGCGCGGAGCCACTGTTGGGGCCGCTCGACCTACATGAATGCCTGGGACCAATCAGCTGGGCGATTGCTGGCGGAGAGAGCGGCTCTGGAGCCCGGTCCTGTGACCTCGACTGGCTTCGATCGCTTCGAGATCAGTGCCGCCAGACCGGAGTCGGCTTCTTCCTGAAACAGCTTGGTGGCCATCCCAATAAGCGGGCTCACGATGCCGCCGTTCTCGACGGACAGTGCTGGACTCAGATGCCGCGCCGGATACCGCGATGATTCCGCCTGACCTGAGCCAGCTGCAGTTCGTATGGATGCACGTTCGTTCGTGGATACTCATGGCCTTGGCGCTGGCGGTCGTCCTCGTCGTCTTACGGATCGTCATGACGATGAGGGCCTGCGGCCGCCGGGCGACCTGGATTGTCAGTTCTGATGAACCGATGCCACCGAAGGTGCTGCTGGAGCTTGCCAGCGGACTGACCAGACTTACCCGCGGATGGTGGACCTGGCGGGCGACCGCTTTGCGGTGCCGTCTGCGGTCACTCGGCAACGGGATGGTCAGCTATGAGGCCGAGGCGCCCGCAGCCCGAGAAAATGAACTGCGAGCCCTGATGCGTGGGGCGTCTCTGATGCGAGTAGTCAAGGCCGGGAGCTCACTCGACAGTGAGGAGGCGGAGCCGTGAAGAGTGACGCCGGTTCGGCTGGGTGTGATCCGGCGACCCTGGTTCCTGAGTACGTCGCCGGCGCATCCGGGGTGCTTCCAATCGGAAAGTGCGACGGTAGACGGCTGGGAGCACCGCTGTCAGAGTCCTTGCTCATCTGGCTTGCAGGCCGGACCTCGTATGGCAAGAGCACCCTCGCCAAAAATCTGGCATTGCACCTCTCGCTGATCGAGCAGCTGGGCCTCACGTTCTTGGATCCGCACTACGACGATCTGACTGACCTACTCGAGCATCTGACGGGTGCCGGCGTGGCTGAGCGCGTGGTTTGGATGGACCTTAAGGCGAACGATCAGGCACAGGTGGGCTGGAACCTATTCGACGTCCAAGGACTCAACCCCGCGGATTTACCTGACCGGCAGAGGATCGCCACCGAGGCCATCCTCTCAGCGATGAAGGTGGGCCCGGGAGCGCGCCACATCCTGACCGTGGTAAGGCGGGCGACGGCCACGCTTCTGCAACTCTCTCAGCTGATGGTTGCGGCGGGCCGGCCGGACTGCCAACCGACGCTCTTCCAGTTGACAAGTCTGCTCGGCGACGAGGAGTGGCGAAACCAGCTGCTGCCCTGGCTGCCCGAGGCCGAGTACTGGTTTCGGGAGAGGCCGCCGAAAGACTCGCTGTCCTCTGTGATGACCATTCCCGAGCTGCTGCGCGACTCGCCAGGCTTGGTCGCCCTTCTGGGCCAGTCGCAGAGCACATTCAGCTGGCGACAGGCGATCGACGGTGGGAGGGTCGTGCTGGTCCGTTTGGGCAAGGGCATGGCCGGTGATTTTGCGGGGATCCTGATGCTGGGCGAGCTTGTACGCGCCGCCTTGTCGCGCACCGACGTGCCGAAGGAACGGCGAGTCCTACCGCCCTACCTCCACTACGTGTTTTTGGACGGGCTGCAGAGCTACGACCGGGAGAACAGGGAAACGATGACGGCCCTGCTGGAGGAGTGTCGGAAGTTCGGCCTGCGTGCGGTGGTGGCGAACCAGAACCCGCGGCGCTTGAGCGATCTGACCTATCAGGGCCTAAGCACCAATCACAGTCACATTCTGAGCTCGGCGGTCGACGCCGACGCGGCGATGGCGCTAGTTCGGGAGTGGGGGGGAGATCCCGGAGCGGGGGAGCTGGTCAATCTCGCGAAGTACCACTTCCTGGCTCGCCTTGACCTGGGGCCCAGACTGGGTCGTCCGAAGCCGTTCGAGGTGGAGGGGTTTGAGTTGGGCGAGCTCTGGTCTCAGTACCGCCATCCCGAGCGAGTCGGGTCGATCATCGAAACCATGGACAAGACATATCGGCGGAAGCTGCCCGCTGAAGTGCAGGCTGAGCTGGGCACGCTCGAGGACCGGATTCTGCAGGTGCTGGAGGAAGGGCGATGACTGAACGCTGGCGGGAGCTGGTGCTGGCCAGGCCCGTGCACGAGGCGCTGGCTGAACCCGGCCTGCAGCCCGACCCGCTCTTGGCTGAGACGGAGGCGTTTCGTCAGGTTGCCAATGACGAGCTGCTGGAGGTGCTAGTCGATCTGCGACCGGCAAGTCGGCGCCGAATCCGCAGTGTCATGGAGGCAGAGCGAAAGCGGATTGCGCCGCCAGCCCCCACTCGCCAGCCGCAACCCCATCCGTCGGCCGATCCAATTCACCGCTTCTTGGAGGGGGCGGTCAGCGGCATCGGTGAATCCTTCCAGCACAGACAGCAGGCCCCGCCGCCGCCGGCGGCTCGATTGCTCGGAGGCCGAGGCCAATTGCTGGAAGCGCAAGTGCTACTGCACGCAGCGGCCGCCAGCGTGCGCCGCGCCAATGACCTGCTGGACCTGGCGGAGGGGGCCTGGGCGCAATGGTCCGCGCTGAACTATTGGCGTCGGCGCTCCACTTTCGCCAGCTGGGTTCGACTGCGTGGGCGCACTGGTCTCTTCTATCCGCCACGACGGAATCTGGTCACGGTGCCGGAGCTGGGCTTCTGGCTCAAGCCGCCCGTGGAGGCATCCAACCTCTGGCGGCCGGGAGGTGCTGCAGCCACCGCTGGCGCTGATCCAGCGACCCTGGTCCCTGAGTATGTCGCCGGTGCCGCAGGGGTGCTCCCTATTGGCAAGCGCGGCGGCAGACGGCTGGGGGCGCCGCTGTCGGAGTCTCTATTCATGTGGCTTGTGGGGCGGGCCTCATACGGCAAGAGCACCATCGCCCAGAACCTGGCTCTACACCTCTCTCTGATCGAGCAAGTGGGGTTCACGTTCTTCGATCCGCACCAAGACTCGCTGACTGACCTGCTCGAGCATCTGACTGATGCCGGCGTGGCGGAACGCGTGGTTTGGATGGATCTGAAAGCGAACGATCAGGCACAGGTCGGCTGGAACCTCTTTGACGTTCAGGGCATAAGTGGGGCGGACCTCCCCGATCGGCAGCGGATCGCGACGGAGGCCATCCTCTCCGCGATGAAGGTGGGGACGCGGGCGCGCCACATCCTGACCGTGGTAAGGCGGGCGACGGCCACCCTCCTCCAGTTGTCGCAACTGATGGTGGCCGCAGGCCGGCCGGACTGCCAGCCCACGTTGTTCCAGCTGACGAGCTTGCTCGGCGACGAGGAGTGGAGGAATCAGCTGCTGCCCTGGCTGCCGGACGTCCTGGCCGACTACTGGTCACGGGAGAAGCTGCCGGAAGACTCGATGTCCTCTGTGATGACCATTCCCGAGCTGCTGCGCGACTCGCCAGGTTTGGTGGCCCTGCTGGGCCAGTCGCAGAGCACATTCAGCTGGCGACAGGCGATCGACAGCGGGAGGATCGTGCTGGTCCGTCTGGGCAAGGGCGTGGACAGCAAATTCGCCGGGATCCTGATGCTGGGCGAGCTGGTGCGCGCCGCGTTGTCGCGCACTGATGTGCCGAAAGAACGGCGGATCCTGTCGCCCTACTTGCACTACCTGTTTCTGGACGAGCTGCAGAGCTACGACGGGGAGAACAAGGAGACGGTGACGGCCCTGCTGGAGGAATGCCGGAAGTTCGGGCTCCGGGCTGTGGTGGCGAACCAGAACCCGCGGCGCTTGAGCGAGCTGACCTATCAAGGCCTCAGCACCAATCACAGTCACATCCTGAGCTCGGCGGTCGACGCCGACGCGGCGATGGCGCTCGTCCGGGAGTGGGGGGGTGATCCCGGAGCGGGGGAACTGGTCAATCTCGCTAAGTATCACTTTCTGGCTCGCCTTGACCTGGGCGCCAGCCTGGGTCGCCCGAAGCCGTTTGAGGTAGAGGGTTTTGAGCTGGGCGAGCTCTGGTCGCAGTACCGCCATCCCGAGCGGGTGAGCGCGGTGACGGACGCGATGGACAAGGCTTTCGGCCGGAAGCTTCCGGCCGAGGTTGAGGCTGACCTGGGCACGCTTGAGGAGCGGATCTTGCAGGTCCTGGAATCAATGTCTCCCCGGGAGGCTCGCGAACTGCCGGGAGTGAAGCTCCTGGCTGACGACGGCGAGTGGATCGTGCCTCCAGGCGGCTCTGAACGAACAGAAAGCGTCGCTTTTGCGTCTAAAGAAGTGGTGCCAGCTCGCGGTCACAACCGCCAGGGAGAGGTGGACTCGAGCTCGACGCCGGCTGGCAGCGATAACAGCGGGAAGAGTCCCGGCGCAGCGGGTGAGCCAGAAGCCAGGCCGGTGCTCAACGCACAGGGCGATTGGGAGTGGAATGGTCTGGTCTGGGACGCCACGGTGCGGAGCTGGTCGCCAAAGAAGGCCAGGGCGATCCCACCGCCCGAATTGACGACGAGCGCAGACGACGCCGAGCTAATAGTTCCACCCTGGAGGAAGTCGTGAACCAGGTCGACGTCGAGCATCGGCTGACGGCTCGGATCATCGAGGCGGTGGGCCGATTCCAGATTCTGTCCACTGAGCAGATCCGCGGCATGGCGGCTCCCGACCGCAGCCTGCGCCGGGTCCAGGCAGCGTTGGAGCAGCTGGCGGCGCAGGGGTTGGTGCAACTCATCAGCATCAGACACCCGGGCGGCCGGACCTGGCGCCTGACCAGCAAAGGCGCCGTCGCGGCTGGAGCGCGTGCGCTGGATCCGGCGCTGGCGGCCGGCCGATTCATGGGTGACTGCCTGGCCAGGGCGGAGGTAGCGCTGGCCTGGATGCGTGCTGCCCGCGAGCGTGGTCATGAGGCCGGGGTACGGTCGTTCGAGCATCGCAAGGAGTTGCCCGGCGGTTCAGTTCCGCCAGTGTGCATTGCCGAGAGTGAGCTCAGCTACCTCTTGATTGACCCAGCTCGAGGTGCGAGGCCCTACCGGCGCTGGATCGAAATCGACCGAACAACCGACCCGTTGTTGCCCGCCTCTGAGCGGCTAGCTCGATACGCCGCGGTGCCTCGAGCGGCAGCTCAAGAGCCAGCCTTGTTCAAAACGGTGCGCTACAGGACCTGGCCGCAGCTGGTGGTCGTGATGGTCGGGCCCGAGAAGGAGCGTCAACTCCGCCTGGGCCACCTGTTGGCGCTCTTGAGCAACGACGCTGATCAAGCCGAATCGCCGATCGCGCTCAGGTTCGTGGCCTTCGAGGAGCTGGTCCAGGCTGGCCCCTTCGCGAGCATTTTCACTCGCCTAGAGGAACCCAACGGTGAGCAGGTGGACTGGTTGGCCGCCAAGCCGCCAAATCAGCGACGCTCAGTGCCAGCGGCCGAGCTGGAGGTGGCTCGTGCTTGAGGCTCAGGCGCTTCGTCGCCGGTGCGAGGACAGGCTGCGCCAGATCACAATCCCGGAGCCCTACAGCCTGGATGCGTTCTGTGAGTCGATCGCCGCCACTCGCGGCCGCAAGATTCACCGCCTACCCATGAACGGAGGTGGCGGCCCGATTGTTGGCCTTTGGATTGCCACTGAAGATCAGGACCGGATCTGGTACGAGGCCAACACCAGTCCACTGCACCAGCAGCACATCGTGTTCCACGAGCTGAGCCACCTACTCTGCGGCCATTCGCCAGGCATCGCTCCCGAGCACCTTCAGGAAAGTTTCCCCGATCTCTCCCCGGCCATGCTGCAGCGAGTCCTAGGCCGGTCGACGTACGACCAGGCGGATGAGCAGGAGGCGGAAATGCTGGCGACGGTGATCTTTGAGCGGGTCCGGCAGATTCAGAGTCGGAGCTTGTCCGGCGTGGGAGAGCTCGCTAGCCGGCTCGAATCCTCATTGGGAGACCTGGTCTGAGCGACTCGTCACTAGCGGTGGAGGCGGCGAGAGCAGCGGTGGCGGGTATGGCCTGGGCTGGGGCGGTGTACAAAGCCGGGCACGTCAGGCGCCGGCCGAGCGATCTCGGCTTGCGATGGTTCTGCGGCACGCTCTTCGTGCTGGCCCTTGCGCTCACGCTGCTCTGGGATCCGGCATACGAGGCGCTGGATCGCGTAGTGGCCTATCCCAACTTCGGAATCGTCGCCGGCGACGGTCTGGCGCTGGCGGCATGTTGTGGAGCGCTCTGCTACTTCGCCCATCTCAGCTACCCAGCCGCTCGAGCTCGGCAGCTGACCGGCGTCTTTGTGCTGGTCTTGGTCCTCACGCTGGGAGTGATGGCTTTCTTCTTCAGCAGGATCCCGATGACCGAGGACACCTCGCGGTTTTGGGAAGTCTATGCACACCGGCCGGGGGTGGCAGCATTCAGACTTACCTTTCTCGCCTACCTGGCGCTGAGCTGCGTAGGGCTGCTCTTATTGGCAACCAGCTATGCGCGGTTGGCCGTGAGGCGCTCAACCGTGGCTGGGATGCAGATGGTCAAGTGGGGCGGCTTTGCCGGCATTGTCTTTACCGCCAACGAAGCGGCGAGGGTGCTGGATTCCTCTCGCTCCCCGGTGGTGTCACCAACGGTCGTCGGCATCGCGTGTGTCGGCTTGATCATGGTCGGCGTGCTGCTGCCGAGCGTGGGCCCGCGGGTCCGACTGGAGCAGGCGCTGGATTGGATTGCGAACTACAGGGCGCTGCGGCGAGTGACTGCGCTTTGGCGTGCCATGACCCAGGCAAGACCGCAGGTGGCATTTCAGGCTGGCGCCGGGCCCCTGACTAGCCGCCTCTATAGAAGGGTGGTGGAAATCGAGGACGCGGTTGTCCGTATGCAAGCTCCCAAGGAGCTCCTGACCTCCCTTGCCAGGGAGGCAGAGAGCGTTGCTGCGGAGAAAGAGCGGGCGGCCTTCATGGCAGCTGGGGGGCTGGCTCTGGCGCTGCGCTACCCGGATGCCGGTGATGCGTCGGTCACCCTGCCGTCGCACAGGGCCGATCTCAATGAAGAAGCGCAGTCGGTCATGCAGGTGGCCCGGTGGTGGACTTCCCGGCAGTTGAGAGGAGCACTAGCTCGGATCACGGGAGTCGTTCCCGGCCATGCGTACCGGCTGGCCAAGCTGATCAGCGAGCTGGTCGCGCCCATGCCCGTGATCGGTGTCCTGGCGATCGTGATCGCCCTGCACAGCTCGCCGAGCCTGCGAGACGGTCTCCGTTGGGCGGCGATCGCCGCCTTCTTCGTCGCAGTGCTGCCGTTCGGGTACATCGCATTGCGAACCCGGCGCGGAGCGCTGACCGACCACCACATCCGCCGCCGTAGCCAGCGCACCGGGCCCATCCTGGTGACGGGCGGCTCCATCGGTGCCGGCCTGGCATTGATGGTGCTGGGAGGCGCCCCACGCCAGCTGGTGGCGCTGATTGTGGTCGGGCTGGCCGGGCTGCTGGTGACCGGCGTGATCACGCAGTTCTGGAAGATCTCGCTGCATACATCCACCCTGAGCGGCGCCGTGACCTGCGCTGTTCTGGTCTTCGGAGCGCTGGCGCTACCGCTGTTCCTGCTGCCGCTGGCGGTGGCCTGGGCGCGGCTCGAACTCGGCGAACACACGCTGGCTCAGGTTGGGATTGGAGTCCTGACCGGGGCCGAGGTCGCGGCGGTGGTGTTCCCCTCCATTGCGTAGGAATCCCGGAGCAGAACCCGATGCTTGAGATGACACCCGAGATCCGCGAGATGCTGGGCGCCCAGCTGGTGCGGCGGATGGAGACCACTGACACCGCGCCATGGGTTTGATGGGCGCGATAGCGGCGGCTCCCCACGACAACGAAGCGGACGGACTCTTTCTCGTGCGGGCGGTGAGTGTGAAGCCGAGGGCTGTGCTCATCTTTGTGACGCCCGCTGTGGCCTTGCGGGTGGGATCTGCCCCAGGGTCAGTCAGAGAATGAGGTTGCTGCCTGCCTCTGCCGATGCGCGCTACGAGATGGTAGTACGCTAACGTACACGATGGGAGATCCGGTAAGCATTCGACTGGACGCCAGTGATCGGTCGACCCTGGAAGCTGCGGCCCGGAGACAGGGCAGCGGGCTCAGCACTTTCATTCGCAACCTCGTCGGGGCGGAGGCGCAGCGGCTCCGACGGGAGGCGATTCGCGCCGAGGGAGAGCGCGTGGTCGCATACCTGGCAGATCACGCAGAAGCCCAGGCGGAACTTGAGGAGCATGGCACGCCGATCAGCGAGCTGCCTTGAGCCGCCCGCCGGCGGGCAGCATCGTGTTAGTGGACTGGCGAACAGGTGCTGTGCCCCGCGCGCCGACGCGCGTCCGTCCGGCGGTCGTAGTCGAGGACCACGATCTCTTCCCGGACGCTTATCCGAACACGATCGTGGTGCCCCTGACCCGAGATGAGATGCTGGCTCACCCCTCATTCGCCGAGCGGATCGACCCAACCCCGGACAATGGAGCCGACGCGACCAGCTGGGCGCTGTCCCAGCACGTGACCACAGTGTCCATGCAGCGGGTCACCCAGACAGCCTCGCGAGTGACGGCAGTCCAGCTTGGCAACATTCGACGTCGCATTGCGTTGGCGGTCGGGATGTGACCAGCGTGAACAAGCGGCCAGCCCATCTGCACTTCTCATCCAATCTCACCCTCCCCCTGGATGCGGTGACTCAGACATTCGTCATCTTTGGCAAACGCGGTAGCGGGAAGACCAATTCAGCAGTCGTGCTCGCCGAGGAGATGTTCCCCATCGCACCTTTCGTGGTGCTCGACCCGATCGGCGCCTGGTGGGGACTCAAGTCGAGCTTCGACGGTGCCGGCCCTGGCCTGGGCGTGTACGTCTTCGGCGGCCCGCACGGCGATCTTCCTCTCGACCCTTCTGCCGGAAACCTGATGGCCGACCTCTTCATCGAGCACCGCATTGCAATCGTGCTCGACATGACGGGCTGGAGTGGGGCGGAGCGCACGAGGTTCGTGACCGCTTTCGCACTCCGGCTTCTCGCCAAGAACGGTCGCGTCCCCGTCCATGTCTTCCTGGAGGAGAGCGACGCCTTTGCCCCTCAGCGGCCGTACAAGGGCGAGGAGGCGATGCTCGGCGCTGTCGATCGCCTGGTGCGCTGGGGTCGCCAGGAAGGGATCGGCGCCACGCTCATCACTCAGCGCTCGGCGCGGGTCAATAAGGATGTCACCACCCAGGCAGAGACGCTGATCGCCCACCGCACAACCGGACCCCAGGATCGCGATGCCATCGATGCCTGGATTCGCTTCCACGCCGGGGGCGAGGAGCGACAGGAGGTCCTCGCCACACTGCCCACGCTCCCGAGCGGCACCGCCTGGGTCTGGAGCCCGGAGTGGCTTGACATCCTCCAGCGGGTGCCAGTTCGCCGCCGCCAGACTTACGACTCAGCCTCGACCCCGAAGGTCGGCGAGAAGCGGCCGGAGCCGCGGCGTCTGGCAGAGGTGGACGTCGAGCGACTGCGCTCGCGCCTGGCGACGACTATTGAGAAGGTGAAGGTCGACGATCCGCGCGAGCTGCGCCGTCGCATCGTCGAGCTTGAGCGCCAGCTTGTGCAGGAGAGCCAGCGGGTCGCGCGCACGGAGATCCAGGTCCAAGAGCGGCAGGTTCCCGTCGAGGTCAAGGTCTTGCCTCCGGACATGCCGAGGTGGGTCGAGGTGTTGCGCGAGCAGGGCAGAGCGCTCCAGCAGCTCGGAACCGACATAGCTGGCGCGATGGCGGATGGTCAGGCGGTGGCGGTGGTCGCTAAGGAGCCTCGGGGAGCTACCAAGAGGCCAGAGGAGCCACGCCGCCGGGCCGCCGCAGACGAGGACACCCTTGCCGCAGGACGGCCCGGGCGGGCCGCACATGCAGGAGCGGTAGCCCTCCCCTCGCGTGCGCAGCAGAAGGTCCTCGATGTCCTGGCTTGGCTGGAGTCGGTGCGGCTTAGCCCGGCCAACCGTACCCAGGTCGCGTTTTTGTCTGGTTACACGCCGAACAGCGGCGGGTTCAACAACTATCTGGGGGCGCTCCGCTCTGCTGGACTGATCGACTACCCCGCGGTAGGGAAGGTCACCCTCACTGACGCCGGGCGCTCGATCGCCGCTGCTCCCGACACTCCACCCACAACTGAAGACCTCCATGCAGCACTCTTCGGCAAGCTCGGTGGCTCGCGGGCGCGCGTCCTGCGCGCACTGATTGACGCCTACCCGGGCCACCTGAGCCGCGAGGAGGTGGCGGAACGGAGTGGCTTCCAGCCCAACTCCGGCGGATTCAACAACTACCTCGGCTCGCTGCGTTCACTGCGGCTGATCGAGTACCCCGGTCGGGGCCGGGTGGTCGCCGAGCCGGTGCTCTTTCTCGGCGATGGCTAAGTCCGGCCGCCGCGGTGCCTTGGAAGCAGAGGTCCTGCTACCCGGTCAGGGATGTCGTACCATTGTCGTATGTCCATCGTCACTGTGCGCGACCTTCAGCGCGACCCGGCCCGAATCCTGAAGGAGCTGGAGGACAACGGCCGACCGACCTTCGTCACCCGCCGCGGCCGACCGATCGCGGTCCTCATGCCTCTGGACGAGGAGGAACTCTACGACTTCGTCCTCAGCAACGCGCCTGAGTACGTCGCCGACATGCGTAGAGCTGACGCTGAAGTCGCCCGGGAGGAGCTGGGGCGTCCACTGGTCGAGGTCCTCACCGACCTCGACGCGTGACCGTCCGGCTTTCAGCCCGTGGTGAACGTGACCTGCGGCGCCTAGATCACCAGGTCCGCCGGCGAATCGTCGCGGGCCTCCAGGCGCTCGACTTTGCGGCCGCCAACCTCGACATCAAGCCCATCAAGGGCTCTCCGCCCTGGTTCCGACTACGGGTCGGTGAGCATCGGGTCCTCTACCGCTCAATCGAGAACGGATTCCTGGTCGAGCGCATCGTCTCCCGCCAGGACCTTGAGAAGGGCGTCCGAACCTTGGAGTGAGGTTTGACCGGAGCCTGCCCTGCCGCTCTTAATCGCCCTCGGGCTTGCGGTCCAGGCCTTCTTGCCGCCGGATCAGTTCCACCATGTCGGCGATGACCCGTCGTCCTTCCGGCGAGACGTCTAATGAGCGTGTTGCAATGTGTTGCACGCCGGCATCTCGAAGGCTGGCGAGCAGCTCAAGCTGGGAGTCGACTCGGGCCGCGAGGTCGTCCTCGAAGAAGTAACCAACCGGGACGCCGAAGAAGTCAGCGATGGCCTCGAGGTGACGTTTGGTGGGATTGTCCCGGGCTCCGCTGCGGAGCTGGAAGAGGTATGGACCGGAGACAGTAGCGATGCCGCGCTCCCGGATTCCTGCAGCCACCTGTTCGTAGGTGTACTCGCCACGTGCCGGGTGGACCACCTTGAACAAGTGGTCCAACTTGTCAGACAGGGTCATGCGATAGAGGAGACGCTCCTTTCATCACGCGATTGTTACAGGCGGAGGATCGAGGCCGCAGCCCTCATATTAGCTAGCAACGGGGGCGGTCGTGGGGTGGCGTGAGATCCGCTAAGATAAGCGCACATGCCGCTGAGATGTGGCGAACGAGTGAGTCAGGCGGGGCCCTGTTGTGCCTACTCGGTGTCCTGGCAAGTTCCCGCGCGCCTTTCGCACGCCTCGGCCGTATTTGGGGAGCCCCATCGGAGAGCTAGATGAGTGCGGCCTTTCCGCCCCCGCCGCCCCGCCCCGAGCGGAACGCTGACGGACGGCTGGAAATCGTCCTCGACAACGAGCGACTGATCCAAGACGACGCAGGCCAGTGGGTTCCGCCGGCCCCGCTGGGTGGATCCCAGCCAGACCCAGTCGGCCAAGGCGATCGGGCTCCAATGCCGCGGCCCGGCTACACCCCAGACGGGCGCTTCTATCACGACGGCTCCAGGTGGCTCGAGGTTGGTCGCGACATTCCGCCGCCCCCGCGGGAGGAAGTGACATCGCCAGCGAAGCAGCCACCGTTGCCGGAGGATCCGGCGCCTCTCACTCCAGCACCTGATCGCACCCCCAGCGTGAGGGCCGATCAGGCGCCAGCTGCCGATGCCCCGGAGTGGGCGGTTCCGCCCGAGCCAGCGCCGTCCACTGAGCCGGAGGCGGATGCGGTCGACCAAGGCATGGAGGTCGAGAGAGCGAGCCTCTGGTCACGCGCGCGGTCGTGGTGGGAGAGGGGCAAAACCAAGGAGCCGGGAGCGCCGCAGCTCTCTCCTGCCGCCCGCAAGGAACAACGACGGCAGCGGTCCTGGCGGACTCTTCTGGCCAGCACTGTGGGTGTGATCTTCCTGTCTGGCGCGTTGAACGTAGGCGCGTTCGTGGTGAGCCATGTTCAGTCCCTGGTGGCACCCAGCCACCGTGTCGTGTCGACGCAGCCAGGGCCGCCGGCGGCCGCGTTCCCAGAGCAAGCTGCCAAAGGTTTCGCGCTTCGGTTCGCGCTTGCCTATTTGAGCTACGACCAAGACCATCCAGAGCTGCGTGCTGCGGCCCTGGCCCCATACCTGGGCCAGAGTCCTGCCAGCGCCAGCGCTAACTGGAACGGGCGCGGGAAGCAGCAGGTACTACAGGCTTTCCCTGACTCGATCCAGATCCAAGGCGCCCGGGCGGTGGTCATGGTTGACGCCTACGTCTCCACGGGTCGCTGGGTTTACCTGGCGGTGCCAGTCGTACATGACCGGGGCACACTCAGCCTGGCGGGTGATCCGGCCATCGTCGCACCGCCCCGGGTCACACCCGCCTCGCCTCCGGCAAGCTCGGCCGATACGGCGGTCGACGTGCCGCTCAGTCAGCAACTCAAGGAGTCGGTTTCGAACTTCTTTGCCGCCTGGGCCTCGAACGACAACAACAAGCTGGCCTATTACTCCGCTCCAGGCGCCGGCGCCAGCTTCCCCGACCTTGGCGGCCAGGTCCAGTTCGTCTCGCTGGACGATCTGGCAGTCGCACAAACGACCGGCTCCTCGAGAGGAGCCGTGGCCAAGGTGACCTGGGAGGATCCAGTCACGCACGCGCGGTTCACCCAGCCATACCGCCTGACCCTCGTTTACAGCGCCGACCGCTGGCTGGTGCAGCGAGTCGATGCGACAGCTGGAGGACAGAGTCTGCCCTCCAAAGGAGGCACCTGATGATTGATCTTGCGGTTATCGGCCAGGCGGTTCAGAACGGGCTTATGCCCCTTGCGGACCCCACGCCGATCGACCCCAACACAATCGTCGACAAGGCCAAGGTCACAGTGACCCAGATCAGCGGGTCGATCCTGCTGATCATGGTGGCCGTGTTTGCGATCGTGGCGTTCAGCAAGCGCTCCGCGATGGCCCTGCTCATGCTCGTGGTACTGGCGCTGGTCGCCGCCATAATGATCGTGAAGCCGGACTTCATCCTCGGCCTGGCGCTCGGAATCCTGGCGCGACTCGGCATTTAGAGGGGTGGACCTCCTGACTCGCGTGCTACAGCGGGTGCGGCGCAAGCTCTGGCATTTGCAGGAACTCCCACTTGAGTGCTCACCAGGCCCGCGTCAGCTGACCGTTCTGGAGTTCGTGGTCGTGGTCCTGATCCTGCTGGGCTTCCTCTACCTGCTGGGCAGCGGCGTCCCGGTGGAGCCGTGGGAGGGACTGTTCGCAGGGGTGGCTGCAATGGGTGCGATCTGGCTGCTGAGGCGCCTGGCAACCGACGACTTCGGCCTTGCGCTCGGAATCCTGGCGCGGGTCGGGATTTAAGGAAGAGAGACGGTGGATCTGCCGGTTCTGACTCGCGTGCTACGGGTGGAGCGCAAGCTCTGGCATCTGCAGAAGCTGCCACTGCCACGGCCGTTGACCATCCCGGAGTTCGTGGTAGTGGTCCTAATCTTGCTGGTCTTCCTCTACCTGCTGGGTAGCGGCGCCCCGGTGGAGCCGTGGGAGGGAGTCTTTGCGGTGGCGGCCGCTATGGGCGCCATCTGGTTGTTGAGGCGTCCGGCAACCGATGCCAAAACGCCGTCCCAGTGGGTGGCGTCCATAACGCGATATCTAAGCCAGCCCAAACAGGTGGTCCGCTCCCGCCCGGCCTGGGAGCCGACCCGAGTCGGGATCAAGGTCTCCGTCCGCGTCCCGATCAATCAGCGGTCAACCCCGGAGATGGCGGCACCGCTCAACTGGGAGCAGGTGGAGTCCGAATGGGTTGCCATGTCGGATGCGAGCTTGGCACTGGACGCCAGCGGCGAGAGGAATGGCCATTCCAACGGCCACAGCAACCACCAGGCTCGACCGTGACGCTCCCATCCAACTTCGCGCCCGCACCCATTCACGTCGAAGCCGGCCTCCAGCTCCAGGAAGACGCGGCCTGGAGCTGGATGCGCTTTCCCACCATCACGCATGAGCTGCGTAGCGCCGCCTCCACAGGACAGGTCGTTGGGCGAGTCGCCAACCTCCTCGGCCGCTTGCGGGAGGGAACCTACGATCTCAAGATCCTGCCGCGTCCGTACACGGCCGTTGCCCAGCGCGAGCTGAAGCTGGCCGGCCAGGAGTTGCCCAGCTGGGATCCCTACAACCGGCAGGTCGCCAGGTATTTGGACCGAGGTGGCCTGCGTCACAGAGAGGTCTACCTCGGCAAGCTGCAGGGTAGTCGGGTCAAGAGCAGGCCCCTGCAGATGCTGGGCCTGGCCGAGCGAGCGATGGGCTGGACAGAAAGGCCGTCCGCCGAGGAACTCGAGAAGTGGCGAACCAAGCGCGACAGCCTATTGACGGGCGCGAGCACCGGGCTGCCTGCCTTGCGGCACGCGCACGCCAGCGAGATCCGCTGGTTGCTCTGGCGCTCCTACTGGAGAGGCCTGGAGCAGCAGGAGGCGGCGCCCCCCTTGGGGGATCGGCCGGCCAGCGGCGACGAGTGCATGGCTTTGATCAACGGGCATGCGGAACAGAGGTGGAACCACGTCCGGCTGGGCGACGGAGGGGAGGCGTGCGTTGCCTTCCTGACCATGGGGCACATGCCGGAGAACAAGGTCTATCCGGGTTTCGACTGGCTCTTTCACTACGAGAAGCTGCGATTCCCGGTCGAAGCACACGTCCGTTTCGAGATCGTCCCGACCCAACCAGCCCAGAGCCACTTGGACAAGGTTGAGAACAGGGCGAAGGACATGATCCGGCACGTCCGGGAGATCAACGCTGAGGTCCCGGACGAGCTGCACGAGACCGCCCGCGTCGCCCGCCAGGAGCGCCTGAAGCTGGGGCGGACCCAAGGCGTGATGCTGAAGACCTGGCCCCGGCTGGCGGTCTACGCTCCAAACCAGGTCGAGCTGAGCCGGCGGGTGTCGATTCTGATCAACTCCTACGAAGGCTTGGACATCCGCCTCGAGCGCCCTCGCGGCGATCAGCTGGCCCTCTTCTTCGAGACGCTGCCGGGCGACCGGGTGCGCTTGCCCTGGCACATCCAGGAGATGCCGCCTGAGACGCTGGCTGGCAGCCTGTTCTTCGGCTCCAATGATCTCGGTGATCCATCCGGCCCTTACATGGGGGTAGCTCTCGGCCGTTCTGAGGAGCAGGGAACGGGGAAGACGGGCGACAGCTGGATCGAAGGCAAGCCGGCGGTCCGGATGGAACCGTTCCTGGGCTCTGAGATCAGCCGAGCCCCGGCCATTGCGGTCCTGGGTGAGACCGGTGGCGGCAAGACCACGACTGTCATGAAGATCGTGGCCGAATCGGCCATGCGGGGAGCCACAGCCGTGGTCACCGACATGAAGGAAGACTGCGACGGTCTGGCAGCCCTGGGCTTCCCGAACTTCCAGCGGATCCAGCTGAGTGAGGAGTATGCCGGCCTCTTGGATCCGTTCGGCTTCGAGCACCGCGACCCCGGCAGCCGCGGGCTGCTCGCAGCCGAGCTCTGCCAGCGCTTCTTGAGTCCAAAGCTCAACGACCAGGCCGGCTGGCTGGTGGAGGGTGCCGCCTCTATTGAGGCCAAGGGAACGGATGGTGGCAGCATGCGCGGCCTCATCCAGAGGATCCGCGCCTACAACCATGAGCTGGCCATCCCGGTCGCCGACGGGCTCGACGCAGTCGCCGGCATGCCCCTGGCCAGTCTCTGCTTCGGACTGCCTGGGCAAAGCCGGAAGCCAGCCCTGCAGCTGGAAGGAAAGCTGACCTTGATCCAGTTCGCGGATCTCCAGATCCCTGATCGGTCGCTGACGCCAGAGCGGTGGTCCATTCGGCAGCGGCTGGCGGTGGGACTGATGACCGCGATCGCGGCCCTCTGCGGCCACCTGATAGAGCTCGGCGACGACTGGAGGCCGAAGCTGCTGGCGGTTACCGAAGCCTGGGCGATGACAGCCAGCGCGGAGTTCGGCGCCATGATCGAGCGCTTCAGCCGCTTGGGCCGCTCCAAGACTGCTGTCGTCGTGATCGACACCCAGAACGCCAAGGACGTCATCGACGCTGGCCTGGCCAACCACATCGGTCAGGTCTTCGCTTGCCGGACCAACGACCCGGCCGCAGCCAGGGAGATGACGCGGCTACTGCCGGGAGCGGACCCAGATCTGGTCATCAGGTACCTGACCAACGCCGAGTCCGGTGAGTGCATCTATCGCGACCGCATGCTGCGCGCGGGCCGGTTGAAGGTCGACCTGGTCTTCCCGGGCTTCCGCGAGGCGCTCGACACTCGCCCAAGCGCGAAGCATCGCAGGGCGCTGGCGCAAGAGGCGCGGGAAGCCCGAGCCGCCAGCGATCAGGCGGCAGCCGCTCCAGTCGAGGTTGGTGGGGCTGGCGAGTCATGAACTGCCAGCTAAAGCAGGCAGCTTGTCCCTGGCGCGACGGCCTTGGCCTGGTCCTGGCAGCCCTTGGGGCGCTGGTCATGTTGGCCGGCTGCGGCGGGCCGGCCGCGGCTTTAACGCCGGCCCCGGACGTGAAGCCGGCCCGGGAGATTGCTCTGCGCGATACCGTGGCGGACAACCTCAACGACTACAAGACGCTCTATGCGGACCGAGAGGCCAATCCTTGTTTCAAGAAGCAGTGGCCGAATGAGGCCGCATACGAGACCCGCAAGCAGAGCAGCGCCAACGGTCAAGTGATCGCACCCGTGTCGGATCCCAATTCCACGGCGAAGCTGGTGTCCACCTCCGGCGACAGCACGCACAAGGTGATCAAGACGCAGCTTTGGGAGCCTGGTGCGTCAAAAGCTGCGGTGACCTGGCAATACGCCATCCAGGCGTTCAACGGTCGGTGGGCAATCGTTCAGATGGACTCGGTGGGCAAGCTCTATCCCCCGCCGAATCCGGTCTGGGCGCCCTGCTGGGGCGTCGATCCTGATCACCCGGGCACGGAGCCGCCCGGGCTCTACGGCACTCCCAGCCCGAAGCGATGAAGCTGGTCAAGGTCCTGGCCACAGCGATCCTGGCGCTGGCGCTGCTGCTCAGCCTGGGTTCCCTGGTCTTCGCGGACCAGGGCCAGCCGCCGACTCCCACGCCCAGCCCGCGCGTTAGCCCGCCGCCATCCGATGCTTCGCCATCACCAGCGGCTCAGGAATCGCTACCTGGAAGCAGTGCTCAGCCAGCCCAGATCCCACTCGCCCAGTGCGCAAAGGATGGCGGCCTGAAGGACGAGAACGAACTCTTCGAGAAGCTGCAGACGGAGGATTTCCCCGCACCGTTGAAGGCTGCCGAGCGATGCATTGACGCCAGCTCGGTCTTGACGGCGGATGAGAAGGTCAAGTTCAAGAGACTGCTCGAGAGCGAGAAGGCCGCGGCCGAAGACAAGAGCGGGTCGCACCCGGCTGAATACGACCGCTTTGTCCGACATGTGCTCTGGGCAACTTCGGGCCTGAAGACGACCGACAACTGGCTCGCGCCGGCGCCGACCCAGCAGGCGCACAACCCGCCCACTCGAGCCGAAACCTATGCGGCCGAGACCTACTCGATCCACTTCAACTCAGCCTCCAACGACCCGGGTGTGTTTGCTGCCCACTTGGCGCAGCTGCCGATGAACAGCGTGGTGGATGCCATCATGCAAGCCATGTCTCTCTCCGGCTCACTTGCCGCGCGAGTGCTGGAGTGGAGCTTCACGCTGGACCTACCGGCTGGTGTGGACCAGCCGCTGAACACGGTCGTGAAGTCGCTGCATCGGGAGATCTTCGTGGCCCTGGCGCCCATCTTTATCGTGCTCGTGGCGATCTACGGCTTCTGGCAGGCCCTGGTTCGCCACCGCGGCACGGTGCTGCTGGCCAGCGTGGCCTGGGTGCTTGTCGTTGCGGTCATGGAGGGGCTGTTCGTTGCCGCCCCCGCGCAGTCGCTGCACGCGGCCAATGAGTTCAGCACCGGGGTCGCCGCCAAGGTTCTGGCGGTGGGAGCCAAGTCAGGGGGCTCCCCCAACGAAGCGGTAGTGGGGACGGAGCAGGCCGCGGCCATCCGCTTCTACCTGGATGACTGGTGGACCCAGAACGTCTATCTGCCCTGGACCCAGATCGAGTTCGGCAGCCAAAACCCAACCTCCAGAGACGGCCGGCATTGGCTCGGCACCGAGGTCCTGATGTCGCAGCGACTCACCGGCAAGTCCGACAAGTTTGAGTCGGACGGGAAGCTCGGGGCCTACCGGAACGCCGATTACCAGGACCAGCCCCAGGGGTTGAAGGATTACTGGAACGGCGACATGTCAGGCAACCGGCTCGGCAAGGCGGCCCTCGCTCTGGTGACGGTGCTGCTGGGGCTGCTCTTCTTCGTGATCATGGGCGGCGCTGAGATCGTCACCCTGGTGGGGCTGGTCGCGGCCTGGCTGGCGACACCGATCATGGGCCTGCTTGCTCTCCACCCGGGCAGGGGCCGGCAGATCTTCTTCGGCTGGCTTCAGATGGTGGTGGGGCTGCTGTTCCTGCGAGTGGCGTACACAACGGTTTTCGCGCTCCTGATGGTGATCAACAGTCTCGCCGGCAAGCTGTTCGGGAGCGACGCGGTTGGCCTGACGCTCGCCTTTCAGGCAGTCGCCGTGTTCCTGGCGCTGAAATACCGCCAGCGGATCTTCGGCCCGCTGCTCAGCATGGGCAGCAGCCTCCTGCCAGCGGCGGCGGGTGCTGGAGCCGCTGGCGCTGCCACTGCCGGCGCTCGCGAAGAGGACCACGTCGGTTCCCCCACCGGTGAAATGGTGGCTCACGGTCGCCAGATCAAGGGCATGGCCCAGCGGACGCTGGACCAGGGCGGCGGCGAGGAGGCAGGCTCGGCGACGTCAACGGGAGGAGCCCCGGTCTGGAATGCGACCGAGGCCGCGGGCGGCATGGAGGCTGGTGGCGAGGGGGCGCTGGTAGGAGGTGGGGAGGCTGGCGCTGCTGCCGCTGGCGGCGAGGCTGCTGCTGCTGGGGGTGAAGCTGCTGCGGCCGGAGGGGGCGCGGCTCTGGGCACAGCAGGGCTCGTGGCCGCGCCAGTCGTTGTCGGAGCTGCGGCGATAGGAGGGGCCGCGTATGGCGCTTACCGGGTCGCCAAGCCCGGTTACGACGACGCCAGGATGGCCGCCGGCCTGGGGCAGTCGGGCGATTGGTCGGGCCCGAGCTGGACCCAGCTGCCCGAGGACGCCGACGCTGGCGAGCGCCCAGATAGCGTCTGGTCGACGCCACCCCAGCCCACCGCGCCCTCGGATGCGACCTCCGCGCCGACCGCGCCGATACCTCAACAGCCAAGCTCCGATGCCACCACGGCGCCACCAGACCCGGCCGTTCCGGATCCGAAAGTGTGGGTGAAGCAGAATAGGGCGTGGGTGATGAAGGAGGGTGCCTTTCCCCCTGCGGACGCCGCGGCACCAGCCTGGATGCAGCTGGACTAGAGCGAGTGGATCTGCTCAGGACCTGGTGGCGGGTCCATCCGGAGGCGAAGCTAGGAAGCGTCCTGCTGGCGGTGGTCGTAGGCGTGGTGGCGGGAGGCATCGCGGCCTTCGGCCATCAGCAACCCGGTGGTGGAGTTCAGTCCACCCCCGCCGCCGCATCTCCAACGGTCTCGGCCTCTCTGCCGGGAGCAGCCGCCACCACGACCCCAGCTCCCACACCGATCCGGTCGACGCCGGCGCCGGCGTCTGAGGTGGCGGCCGCGATCGCGGTCGGCAAGGCGTTCTTGCGGGGGTACCTCGAGTACGACTGGCAGCATCCGCCTGCTCACCCGGCGGACCCGATCCGCCCTTACGCGACCGATCGTGTCTACGCCACTATCGCGAGCGGAGCTGCTCCCAACGGGCTCTCGGCGCCCTGGGTGAAGATCGCTCCTTCCCTGCACGAGACGCTGACGCTCGCCATCGGCGACGTATCGGCTGAGTCGACTGGGCCGAGCATCGTGGTGCTTCAGGCGCACGTCACGGAAGCATTCCGAACTGACAACGGCCAAGGACAGGTGACCAGGATGGTCAACCTGCGGCTGACCAACGACAGCGGCGCCTGGCTGATCGACTGGGTCGAAGAAGGACCTCCCGACCGGTGAAAGCGATCCTGTCCCTGATCATCCTGCTCGTCATCGTTGCCGGCTCGACGATGCTTTCGGTCGGCGGCCCGGCGGGCACTCAGCTGGGATGTACTGGTAGCAGCAGCAAGAGCGCCCCGTCGTCGAGTTCGGCTGGTGGTGCACCGACCGGCGGAAGCCCGAACGGCGTATCACAGGAAGGCCCTTGGGCGGCAACTATCCCGCCTGAAGCGGTGCAGGCGGGGGTTCAGCTGGGGCTGACCGAGGAACAGGCGAAGGTCGCTGCGATCATCGTGCGCGTAACAAAGGACGAAGGCCTGCCCGTAGAAGCGGCCGTGATCGCGCTCACGGCGGCCAGCCAGGAGTCTGGGATTCGCAATCTGCCCTACGGAGACAGAGATTCACTCGGCGTCTTTCAGGAGCGGCCATCGCAGGGCTGGGGAACACCGGCCCAGGTCATGGATCCGGTGTACGCGACGCAGAAGTTCTATGAACACCTGAAGCAAATGCCGCGCTGGGAGACGCTCCCGTTCGCGCTGGCCGCCCAACTGGTCGAGCTCAGCGGGCATCCCGACCGCTACTTGCAGTGGGTGGACAAGGCCAAGGCGGTGGCGGCGGGACTCTGGAAGCTTGCCGTCGGCGCGCTGAAGTCGGGTGCAGCCGCAGTCGCTTGCTCGGTGCCGCGGGGAGTGCAGCTGCTCGGTGACGCGGCCAATGCGCTGCAGAAGCTGCACTGGAACCTGGATCTGGCGGCGAAGGCGATCGGCTGGGTGCAGATTATTCCGGTGCCGGCCTGGCCAGCAGATCTGCCTGGCGCCCGTGTGAACCCGGCCGCGAGCACCCCCCAGTGCGTGGCTGGTGCGCTCTGGAGCTGGGCGGCCATGCATGAGGGGGACCCGCGCTGGAATCACGTGCCCTTCATCGCCACCGAGGCCGCCGGAAACCACTTCAGCCAGGCCCAGGCGGAAGGCTTCCAGACTTCCAACAAGCCGGAGGTGGGGGCCATGGCCGTCTGGCGGATCGGCAGCTACTACGGCGGCTACGGGCACATCGGAACGGTGCTTGTAGTCCGGGATACGAGCTACCTGGTGCTCGAGCAGAACTTCAAGAACACGACCTACGCCGTCACGGCGGGCTCCTGGGGGACGTGGGACATCCGTTGGATCAGTTGGCCGGACCCGGAAGCCGTGGGCTTCATCGTCGCGCCACCTAAATGAACGAGGAGAAGAACATGGAGCATCCCGACGATAGGATCCTCACCATCCATCGAGGTCAAATGCCGGTATCGCCCGATGGGCGTTGGGCCTGGGATGGGAACCAGTGGCTGCCGGTCCAGCCCCCGCCCCCACCGGCTCCGCCTGGGCCTCCAGGGGATCCGGCGACGGCCCAGGGATCCGCGGTTCCTGTCGGCATGCCGGTCGCGGGCACACCGTCAGTGGCGAGCGCGCCGCCGCCATCAGCTGTATTCCCGCCGCCCAGCCCTCCCAGCGCGACCACGGTTGTTGAACCTGGAGCCGATCTGGCCGAGACAGGAATCGGCAGCCCCGATGACTTCCTGAAGCGGTCGGCCAACAAGCCCAAGGAAGGGCTTCCGCGCCTGCTCTATACGGTCACGGGCGGCCGGGTCAATCTCGGTCCGTCCAAAGCTGAGCTCCGGCGCCGCGACCTCGAACGGCGGATCCGGACCAGCCCCACTGCGCGGCCGATCGTCACTGCCGTGGTTTCGCCCAAGGGCGGCGTGGGCAAGACGACCATTTCGCTTCTTCTGAGCGCTTTGCTGGGGCGGTTTCGCACCGACAACATCATCGTCGTTGAGACTAACCCGCACGCCGGGACTTTCGCTGAGCGGCTAAACCTGGGCCATAGCCAGTCGATCTACGACCTGCTGCAGTTCCTCAACGATGTCCCCAGCGAGGATGCGGTGACGCTCAATCAGCTCGAGAATTTCGTGAACTCTGTGCCGGAGAACGACATAAAGGTTCTGACCAGCCCGTTGGACGCAAGGATTCGCGCGGCGTTGGGACAGGATGACTTCAAGCGCGTCTATCGGGTCCTCTTCCGCTCCTACCCTTTCATCACCCTAGACACCGGCACAGACATCCTGAATCCAAGCTCGAGTTATACGTTGGCTGAGGCAGCCGACCAGGTGGTGGTTGTGGTGAAGCGCTCGGATGGCGCCAAACACGGAGTGCATGCCGTGAACCTGCTCCTGCAAAAGCACTCTCGGCAGTGGGTCAAAGAGCGCGTAGTGGTGGTGATCAACGAAATCCGAGCTGACGGACTACTCGACCTGGCCGCGGTGGAGAGAACGTTTGCGCCTTATGTGCGGTCGGTCGTAAGGCTGCACTGGGACCGCCATCTCGACGCGGCCGGCCGGCTCGACCTCGATGCGATCAACCCGGTCACTTTGGCTGAGCTGGAGCAGCTGACCGCCGTCGTGGGCGATGGCTTCGCAATGGGCATGTCGCCTGATGGCGACCGCACGCTAAGAGTCTGATGTCCCTCCATCTTGTGGCCGACCGTGTCACCGGGCTGGGCCTTGAGGTGAGCAACCTCACAAAGATTTATGACCGACGCAAGGCCAACGGCGTGGTCGATCTGTCATTCGGCGCGGCGCCTGGTCAGATCGTTGGACTCCTGGGCCCAAATGGTGCGGGCAAGTCCACCACCCTCCAATGCATCGCTGGCTGGCTGCGACCCGACCAGGGCCAGATCCGTTGGCAGGGCAAGCTCCTGTCACCGACGGCTCGGGTTGCGACGAGCACCTTTGTGCCCTTCACCCGTGACGTGTACCCGGCGGCCACTGTCTGGGAGCACATGCAGTTTTTGGCCGCAGTCCATGGCTGGAGACAGTGGGAGGGCCGTGCCATGGAGCTCCTAGAGCGGGTCGGGATGGCTCAGGAGCGCGCCACACTGGGACGCAATCTTTCGGATGGCATGAAAGCGAAACTGCTCCTGATGGGAGCTTGGATGGTGGGTTCGCCGCTGATTCTTCTCGATGAGCCACTCAACGGCCTTGATCCAAGGGTGCGCCGGGAATGCCGCCTGCTCCTGAAGGAACTGGCTGCCAGGGGCTGCTCCGTTGTCATCTCCAGCCACGACATCGTCGTCATGGAGGAGATCTGCAACTACCAGCTGATCCTCCAGGGGGGGCGTGTGCGAGACGAGGGGCCCAAGGGCGTTTGGTTGGAACGAGGCCATGCAGACCTGGAAGGCTGGTTCCTGGCTGAGACGGCCGGTTAATTTGACCCACTGGGCTTCGGCCAGGGCGATCTGGCTGATTGAGAGGCGGCAGTTTGCGCATCGACTGCAATTGGTGGCGGTCCACCCGCTTCGGCTCCTGACTTGGCTCTTCTGGATTGGAGCGCCGCTGCTCACCGGGCTGACCATTTTCGTGCTACAGGTGCTCTATAGGAGAGGCGTCGCACTAGATGGCCCGGTCGGCACTGCACCGACCATTGCGACCAGCCTCAGCCCAATCGCCGCCGGGGTGCTATTGGTTGTGGCGGGAGGAATGCTGACGGCGGGCGGGGCTGAAAGACCGTCGATCCGGCTGCCACAAGCGGCAGATATTCGCTTCATCCTCAGCTCCCCGATCCGGCCCCGCGTGGTAATGGCATGGTTGATGATCCGACCCGATCTCAGCCTCCTGGGGTTGTTCCTGCTTGTCGAGACTCCCTGGATCATCCTGGCTCGGCGCCTGCCCACGTTCGCCCTGGCTCTTTGGTCAGTCGTGCTGTTCCTGCGCTGGGGCCAGCTGGCCGCCCACTTGCTCCACCACCGATTCAGTCATCTACCCATGCGGCAGATAGGGATCGCTAGCTTGGTGTTCGGTGGCGGGCTTGTGGCCATGCCATTGGTACGAGACTATCTCCCGTCGGCAGCGAAATGGCTGCAGAGCGGGGCGGCACACCTTCCGCCCAACGACTGGCTGCACGGAGCTGCCACCGGTGACTGGAGAGCGCTCGTTCCACTTGGAGCCGCCACTGGCTTAATGGCAGCCATCGTGCTCCGGATGAGCGATGAGTTCTATCCCGAGTTGATACAGAACCGTGCCATCGCTCAGCAGGGTGGCGTCCTTCCTACAGCAAGACCCAACCGGTTGGATGCCCAGGCGTACCGGGCCTTGGCTCCATTCGGAGCGTTGGGTGGATTGATCTGGATGCACTGGTTGGAGGTCAGGCGGTCTGCGATGGAGAGCCCACTGCTTCTGATGGCTGCAGGGGGCTCCGCAATCGCCGGCGTGGCGGGAGGCGTGCTCTGGGATTTTGGCTGGCGCTCGCAGCTGCCGGTTCAATTGCTCTCCTCCCCGCCTCTGTTCGTGTTTCTCTTGGGCGCCGGGCGCCGTCCGCTTACCTGGGCTCGTCAATTCCAGAACCCGTTCTGGTGGATGGCACCGGCGACCATGCGAACCCGGATGCTGGCGTGCATGGTGGGAACCTACCTCGTCTGGGCGCTGATTGCCACAATTGCCCCAGTGCTTGGCCTTCTCATCACTGGCCAGCCGCTCTACGCCATTCTCGCGGCGGCCGGCACACTCTCCGCCTTCGTGCTCTTCCAGGCGTTTAGCGGCACCGCCCAGGCCATATTCCCAGCTAGCCTAGACCGGCGGGGACCCTACCGCGTTACGCTCTGGGTTCTCACTGGCCTCGTGTTCACGGTCGTTCTGGTCGTCAGTTCCGTGGTTCTGGTCCTGACAGAAAGTTGGGCATGGGCCGGGGTTGCGGCGGCGGCGTGTTTGGCGGCGTTTACCTTGGGCAGCTATGAACTGGCCGTCTGGCTATTAGGCCGCCGAGGGATTCTGCAGGCCGCAGCCGAGATGGATTGACATCCACTCCGGCGTTCATGACAAAACGCGCGATCAACTAGCTGACCGCGACCTCGGCCGGTCGCGCGAGGCGACGATCCGACGGTCAGCACCTCAACGGCGCCAACTTCGCCAACTAGCCCGACTTTGACAAGAAATTGTTCGTAGAAGGATGTGGCAGACGGCCCAGTTCATCGCTGCGGTGTCGGCTCTGCGGCGCCGGCAGGGCAGCGGGAGGCTGCGAGGCGCGCAGCGCTGGCAGTCAGGCGATCAGTGGAAGGGAGCGGCATAATGCCTAGCATTACCCTGCTCTCGCGCTGTGCCTTCCACGCGGCTGTGTAGGCCTCCCACTTGGACATTTCCACCGCCCAGCGGGCGCGATCAGCCGCCGTGATGGGGCCGCGGGCCTCCCAGTGAGCCAGTTCGCGCACGGGAACATGTATGTAGGGACCGGAGACCATCTCACCGGTCACCGTGTCGACGACACCGTAGCCGGTACCGGAGATGCCACAGTTGGCAATGATGTCGAACCGAGGGGCCTCGGAGGGGTTGGGCATCGTCTTACTCATGTCATGCATTATCGCATGACACGTGACAAATGTCAAGAGGAGTCTCACTGGTCAGTGATCCTTGAGTCGCACAGATCAATCTGAACCCTTCAGGATGCTGTTGAGGAGCTTGAGACGGGTGTAGACCCAGGCTAGCCCGCCCAACCGGTGTTGCACGTTTCCGATCGCAGCGCTCAGAGCTGCATCCAGCACCTGGTAGCTGGGCGCGGAGCCGAGCACCTTGCATGGCCCGCCCAGCGAGCCGCGGTAGCCCTGGCCATCATGCTCGACCCCATCCGGCAGATCTGCCGGGAAGGTGTATACCTCCCGTGTCCGGTCGATGTAGACCAGAACCCAGCGCTGCTCGGGATTGAGGTCGTAGAGATCGAAAGCGAAGTCGTAGCGGTTGCCATCCAGGCGCCGCTGGTCCTGAGCCAGAAATTCGCGTTCGCTTGGCCACTGGTCGAGCCAGGGATCAAGCGACTCCAAGCCCACCACTCGGTCCCCCTCATCGACATCGAAGTCACTGTCCACGCCGTCAAAACGGCTTGTCTCCAGCTCCATTACCGGCGAGCGGAGCAGCCTGCTGGTCATGCCGTGGCTTTCGGCAATCTGCTGAGCACGGCTCCGGCTCAGCTGCGCTGCTTCGGCAATGACACGATGGGAAAGACCCTCCATCCGTGCCGCTCGAATCGCCGCATCTCGGTTGCGCATGTCACGGTTCAGCGCCTGGGCCCAGGTCCGCACCGCATTGAGCGGATCCTCCTTCGGTTCGGGGGGTGGTGGCTTGAGCCGGCGCCCGAGGAAACTCATCTAGCCGAGTCATTGTAGGGCAGGTTGCCAGCCGACTGGCACATGTATCAATTGCTGGCAACTTGCCAGCCCCCCCAGGGGTTCTCGAGTCAGTCCAGTAGGCGCCCGATCGCCAGAGACATGTATC
>JAABUX010001141.1_pt1 | contig 41318 bp, 36 predicted proteins | sample 5561851 | NCBI WGS metagenome assembly JAABUX01 (sample SAMN10711883, study PRJNA513361) | rock metagenome | isolation source: Antarctica rocks | place: Antarctica: Victoria Land, Richard Nunatak red sandstone | collected 2016-01-03 | reverse complement strand
ACTTGGCGGCGCCCACGATGGCCAGGTGGGCGTCGGGACGGACGCGGCGCAGCAGCGCGAAGGCGTCGAGCGCGTCCTGGTGTCCCTTCCAGGGCGTCAACTGCCCCACCACGGCCAGCAGCGGCACCCCTAGCGGCACGCCAAGGCGCGCGCGGACCGCCGCGCCCGCGCCCGCCCGCGCCCGGTACCGGGCGGGGTCAATGGCATTGTGGATGACGTCGAGCTTGTCCGACATCCATCCACTGTTGTGGGCGGCATAGCGCGAAATGGCCACGATGGAATCAGCCTCTTTGCCGATAACCGTCGCCAGTAGCCGGTCGGACGCGCTGGTGCGCAGCGCGTCGCGCATGTGGACGACGAGACCCGGTCGCGCAAAACGCAAGGCCACCGCGGCGACGAGGCCGGAGCGGAGCGAATTGGCGTGCACAACGTTGGGACGGAAACGGCGCACGGCTTTGACAAGATTGACCAGCGGGCGGAGCGACCGCAGGGCGAAGATCGCCAGCATGACGGGATTATGCGTGTAGCCGAGCACCAGCGGCGCCACGGGAAGATGAACGATGCCTGCCTCCACTGCCTCGCGCGACAACGCGCCATGTGGCGCGCAGAGCACGATATCATGCCCGCCTACACGGGACGCCGTCATTATAGCAAGCAACCCGCGTTCGGCGCCACTGATCTCGACGGCATGGTTGTAGAAGAGCAGTCGCATCCTCCCCTGATGCTATCAGACCGCTTTGATACCATGTAGGGTAAGGAGGGAGATGATGAAGGAACGCACGCACGTGGCGGCCGGCACGATCGCGGCCGTGGCGCTGGCGCCATGGCTGCGCGGGCGCGCCCTGGCGCTGTGGCTGGGCGCCTCGCTGGCCGACGCCGACCTCTACGCCTACTACGTGGCGCGCCATCGCCAGCTCGACCCGCGCCGCGCCGTGCGCTACTACAACACGCTGACCGGCCGCCGTGAGCGCGCCCGTAAGCTGCTGCACCACCCGCTCGTCCCGCTGCTGGCCCTGGCAGCCGCGCCGCGTTCGCCTGCCGTGGCCGCCTTTGGCGCCGGCCTCGCGCTACACCTCGCGCTCGACCTGATCGGAGACCGCCCGTACGAGAGGCTGCGGCGGGCACTGGAGCGACGTAGCGGCGGACGGTGCGAAAACTGCGGACGGCCGCAGGAGTCTATCGCCGCGATGGAGCCTTATCACCTCGCGTCTCGCGGAGGCCGCCACGATCTCGACGGTTGGCGCCTGCTCTGTCGACCCTGCAGCGAGGTGTACCATCGAGAAATGGGCACGCTATGAAAGTCTTGTTGACATTTCACTCCATGGTGACCCGCTCAAACCATATGCTGGCCGAGGAACTCGCGGCCCATCCGGACGTCGACCTTACCGTCGTCGCGCCGACGTGGTGGTACGAGGAGAGCCGCGACGTGCGGCAGGAAGTGACACGTGGCAACGGCTATCGCCTCGTCGTGCTTCCCATCACGCATGGCCGGAAACTCAATCCTAACCTTTTTGTGTATCGGCGCGGCCTTGCCCGCGTGCTGTACCAGACGAAACCCGATATCATCGACCTGTACGAGGAACCCTATAGCCTTATCGCGGCGCAGATACTCTCGCTCCGCGCCGCGCTCACCCCCCGTAGCCAATTCGTTTTCTATTCAGCTCAGAACATCTACAAGCGATACCCTCCGCCTTTCCAGCAGGTCGAGCAATGGTCTTATCGTACCGCCCATTACGCTCATTCTCCCAGTAGGGCAGCAATTGAGGTGCTGAGGCGCAAGGGATACGAGGGCAACACCCGTGTGATTCCCTTGGGAGCAAATCCCGACCGATTCGCCCCAACGCGCGACCCCGCGGCGACACTAGCCGCGAAAGAATCATTGGGCTTACATGGCACGGTCATCGGCTATATCGGCCGCCTCTCGCCCGAGAAGGGCGTGCAAGACCTCCTCGACGCCTACGCGTTGCTTCGTCCCACGGACACAACGCTTCTGCTTGTCGGCGATGGCCCGCAACGAGCGTTTCTAGAGGCACGTGCAAAAGAAGCCGGTCTAGCCGATGACGTTGTGTTCATCGGGGCCATAAACCGTCTACGTCTCCCATCCGTGCTGCAGGCCATGAACCTGCTTGTCGTACCTTCACGGACGACCCCCACCATACGAGAGCAGTTTGGCAGGGTCATTGTCGAGGCATTTTTGACCGGGGTTCCGGTCATTGGCTCATCATGCGGAGGTGTACCCGAAGTCATTGGCGACGATGGACTCGTGTATCCCGAGGGCGACATCTCCGCACTGGCGACGACAATAGGTGCCGCGATGGTGGATAGGACCGGCAGCACGGCGCGAGCCGAACATGCCCGCGCTCGCGCCCTACGCGAGTACACCTGGCAAGCCGTCGCCGCCCGCCGCCACGAGTTGTACCAGGACATGCTGCGCGGTCGGTAGACAGCTTAATCTACCACGGATCGAGACTGCTGAGACGTTGCGACATTGGCCTCGGTGACCACCCCGCCCTGCGCCCTTTCAGTATCCTAATCACGGGTCGAGACTGCTGGCGGTGAAGCAGCTGCTGTCTTATCAGTAGCCGTGCTCGTCTTTCAGTATCCTATCACGAGGGTCGGCTTTAACATAATATTTCGCCCTGCGCAGGGGTGTCCGGCGTGCCGAACCGGCGCACCGACGCCTCCCACGCCGCCAAACAGGGCATGGCGCACAGAGACCTCGTCGCCCAGGCCGCGTGATGAGCCCGTGAGCGCACCCCTGACGCAGGTGAGCCTGGGGTTATCGTCAAGCCAGAGGTACGCATCGCACGATGCACAGCCCTGAATAGGCCGTATATTATGTTAAAGCCGACCCTCCTATCACGGGTCGAGACTGCTGGCGAGGGTGTCGTCATGGTGGGCATCCATGGAGGCAGGGCCCATGAATTGTCGGTCTGGGAGCGCGGGCGTCTTGCCCGTCTCGGTCGCTACGAGGGCGGGCAAGATGCCCGCGCTCCCAGAGATACCCTTCCCATCATCGCGCCAGCAACTTTTCACAGACCGTATCCACGGGGGTGGCGCAACCCCGGTATTCTTGAGGAATAGGTTACAATAATACGCATAGCCTGTGGGGTTGGACATGGGGGTCTCCTTGTCCTGGTCGGTAGCACGGAAGGTGTCGGATGTCTGGTATTCAGAATGCTGTGTTGGCGGATCTGTTGCAGACAAGGATTGTCACAGACGATGCGGGTCACGAGTACCCGGCCGGGCCGCACGGGGTGAGCGAGGCGCATGCCGCTGCGTTGTATCGCACGGTGTTGCGCGAACGCCCCGCCCTCGTTGTTGAAATTGGCATGGCCTGGGGCGTGTCATCACTGGCGATTTTATCCGCGCTCCAGGTGACGGGCGGGCACCTTATATCAATCGATCCATTTCAGCATGAGGGGTGGCATGGCATCGGCGTGCACCATGTGCGCATAGCAGGGTTTGCCGATAGGCATACGTTGATCGAGGAGATGGATTACACAGCACTCCCTCGATTGCTTGGGGAGGGAACAACCATAGACCTCGCCTATATCGACGGCTGGCACACTTTCGACTACACGTTGATCGATGCCTTCTACCTCGACAAAATGCTCCGCGTCGGAGGCATATTGGGGTTCAACGATTGCTGGATGCAGGCGGTCCATAAAGTGGTTGGCTATCTACGGACGCATCGAGCGTATGATGAGATCGATGTCGGGTTACCGCGCCAATATCGGGATCGAGATAAGCTACGGACGCTACGCCGTGTCGCCCGCCAATGGAGCACTGCGGATCGGTACTTTCGTAAGAGGGAGCAGTGGGAGCCTGATTGGGACTATTTCGCGGCGTTTTAAGCGTCGCGCCTCAGCGCTACGACGCTGCCCCGCGCATTCCTGTGCACAATGTGAGACGGGTCATCCCAGGCGCGTATGAAGACATGTTTAGCCTGAACTGAGTCTATCCTCCCATCGAGTTGCGGCGTTTCGGCTCCATGAAAGCCCATTGCATAGCGACCGGACGAGTCTCATCAATCGCCACAATTTGATCTCCGCGTCGTAATGGCTGCAGCACCGGATAATGTGATGGATCGCGCTCGCGGGAGTCGATAATCATGACATCATGCGTCGCGGCGAACCTTTTCGGTATAATCAACGACGCGGGGCGCTGCGGAAGATCGTGCAACTCGACGAGTAGCGTTGCCGATGCGAGACCTGGCACGCGTTGAGGGTCAAGCAGGTCCAGTTCGCACCCTTCGCAATCGCTAAGAATTGTCGTTTCGGCTGTAACCAGTTCCTTGAGACGGTCGAAGGTACACTCGCCATCAACTGATACACGCGCGTCCACGCCGTTAGCTTTCGCTGTGCGTCGACATAAAGTTCGCGCAAGTCTATCGATGTCGAAGGCGTATATCTGCGCCGCTGGTAGACGCCGTGCGAACCCTACGGCATAATAACCTTCGGCACATCCGATGTCGATAACGCGCGTAGGTTGGTTTGCGATGATGCGCTCGACGACAGGGATAAGCTCCTCCTCATAACTGCCGATGATTTTTGCAAAGAGCGCACTGCCCACGGCCTGCGTAAAGTACACCATACCGGCATACGGCCCTGCCTTCACCACGGCTTGATCGTTGGAGTAGAAAACCTTCTGAAAACGCTTCTCTCTACCACGCCTCTGTCGATCTTCCCACCAATACGAGAAGAGAGGTTTTCGCAAACGCCCATCTCTTAGGCGCCTCCAATCGTTCCACCAATACCGGAGAGCGACGTAGAGGCTGGGGGCCAACCAATGGGCAGCTCGCTTGACGACTTGGAACACTTATCTCCTCCAAAACACGACTTGTATGCGTAGCGATTACATAGCACTGTATAGTGGGGATCCCTACAACTGGTACAATCAGCATTCGTTACCGGAATCCGCCGTAAGGATAGTCCAAGTTGCTATTTTCGATACCCCGTAAAGGATACAGGGTCGTGCCTATAGGGGGAAGGTATTGGTACCCGCCGCAAGTGCGGACAGATCGCTCGTGTGTTATAGTACTTCTCATGAAGAGTCAACAGTGACAGCGTTAAGGACGGACGCTAGACACACCGAAAATTGTCAAACACATTGGTCATGTTCTGGATACATGGGAGTCAAACAGTGCTCGAGCACCCCGTGAGGTCACGCGTCTCAGGCAATATCTACGTATCGCTGCAGGCATTCTGGCATTCTCCCCTGGCATTGCTGCTACTGGCCTCACTCGTCATTCGCGTCATCGTCGTCTTCGTCATAGGTACGCCAACGCCAGAACACGAAAATATCTTTTTTCACGACGACGTGCGCTACGACGTACTGGCCTGGCATCTGGCCCAGGGTAAAGGATACACCAACTACCTCGGAACCGCGGAAGCTAAAGACCCTCCACTCCTCCCTATTGCCCTGGCCCCTGTCTATATACTCTTTGGTCACAGCTACCAGGCGGCGCGCGTCTTCCTCATCGTATTGGGCTGTATCAGCGTCGCGGCTTTGTACGGGCTGGCCGCGCAACTGTTTGATCGACGAGTCGCCGTGGCGACGGGCGCTCTCGCGGCAGTCTACCCCGACCTGGTGACGTATTCGGGCCTGACGCTGACCGAGAGCCTGTATATTCCCGCCCTGGTGTTGGCGTTAGTCGCCTTTGCCAGGGGCGTGAAGACCGGCCGCGGCTTGCCATTCGCTCTCTCCGGCATCCTGTTTGGTTGCGCCGCTTTGACGCGCCCCGAAGCGATCTTCATCCCCTTTATTCTAGCTGTCGCCGTCGCTATCTTTATTGCGCGGCCCTGGGCGCAACGTCTGAGAAACGGCGCTCTGGTCATCGGCGCGAGTCTTGTCGTCCTTTGTCCCTGGACAATCCGCAATGCCGTACAATTTCACACGTTCTTGCCTGTGAGCGCGGGGTCTGGAATCGCCTTTTACGTGGGCAGTTACCTGCCATGGTCCGGCCTGGACACGCGGGGCGCCGAGTCGATCTATGCTCAACCTTTCTTTCAGGACCTTTTTCGCGGGCGTTCAACGGTCGGCGCCGACCAGTACCTCATGCATCTGGCGGTTCAACAGATCAAGCAGCACCCGTTAGCGTACATCCGTTTGATCCCGCGCAAATTGTACTCCTTGTTTCGGAGCACGGATAGCAACGGGATCTACGCTGACCATGGCAAGCTCCTCTTAGTCAAGGCTGGCATAGAGTTGCTTTATATCATCGTCCTTGCGCTGATCCTGCTTGGTCTCGTACTCGCGCTGCGGCGCGTCGACCGCCCTATCGCGTTGTACCTTCTCGTCCCACTCTATCTTATCGTTATACATACCTTGACCATCCCAGCCGCGAGATATGCCTTTCCTATCGTTGCGCTCCTATTACCGTGTAGCGGACTCGGCTTGCTTCGCGTATGGGCGCCGCTGATCTCACGCTTCTCGGGCGTCCAGCGCAAGACATTTGAGACGGCAGCGCCAAGGGCGCGCGCGGTCTAGATCAAGCGGCCCCTGACCGTCGTTCCGGACAATGGTCAGGGGTCAGGTCAGGGATGTAGCGGTCAGGCGCGTGTCAAGGACCTTGCGATACACCTGAAGCATTTTTTCGGCCATCGGCCGCGCGGCAAACTGCTCCCGTACGCGGCGTTGTCCGGCTGCCCCGAGCTCCCGCGCGCGACGTGGGTCACCCAGGAGATCGGTGATCGCCTGGGCCATCGCCCGCGGCTGTCGCGGCGGTACGAGCAGACCTGTTTGCCCATTGACCACGATGTCGCGCGGGCCGCCGGCATCACAGGCGACGATTGGCTTGCAGACAGCCATGGCTTCGAGGAGCACCAGGCCAAAGGGTTCTTCGTACGAGGGCAAGACACAGAGCGTACTCTGCGCCAACAGCCGTGGGACATCCGACCGTTGTCCTAAAAAGCGTACATGCGCCGCCACACCAAGTTGGCGCCCTTGCTCTCGCAACGCGCTTTCCAGGGCCCCCGTTCCGGCCAACAACAGGTAGGTCTGCGGATACCGCGCCAATACTAGCGGCAAACAGGCCAGGAGAGTTTGATGATCTTTCTCTCGCTCCAGGCGTGCGGGCGCTATCAGTAGGGAGGTGTCGTCAGGCAGGCCAAGCTCCAGGCGCACATCGGCGGCATTCGATTGTGCCTGGTCAAGGATGTACGCCGCATCGATTCCAAGCGGTATCACGACGGTCTTGGCTCGCGGGAACCCTTCCCCAGCGATCATTTCCGCTTGCACAAGACTCGTCGTGGCGATGCTATAAGCCACCCTTTGATGGACGAGGCGATGCCCGAGTGAGCGTACGACAAATCTCAATCCCCTGGTTGCCCGATAGGCCGGCCTGACAAATTGCTGCGTAAAGACAAGTTGTTCTCCTCGCCACGTGACCAAAGCAGCGCACAGCAGCGAACTGCCGAGGTGGGCGTGGACAACGTGTGGCCTCCATCCTACAATAGCACGATACGCCGCTGCCCAATCCAGGGGCAAATTGCCCTTACCAAGCCTCAGCGGGTATATGTCTACCCCAGAATCACGCATCTCGTTGATCAGGCGCTCGTTGCGGTCTCCGCACACTACTCGCACCTTCACCCCGAGCGTCGCCAGTTCGCGGCTTAATAGGGCAACATGTCCCTCCGTGCCGGCAAAGCTATCCGTCAGCATCAATTCTGTCACGCGCATATGGCCCGCTCCTTCGTGGGACGAGGATGCACGTTGGCTCCCCCTACTCATTGTCATCGGTCCCCTTGGAGTCCCCTATATCGCGGCGGCGCGGCTCCAGGCACGAGGACATCGGTCTTTCCTGCCTGGCCGATCGAACCGGCCGCCAGGTTGATCGTCATCCCGACGAGCAAGAAGAACGCAAGCCCATCGCCGCGTACCCAGATAGGTTCCGTCAACGTGAACACAAGATAAGAGACAATAGCGGACAGACAACCGGCGGCTAACCAATAATCTGGACTACCTCGGGTCATACGTCTCGCCGCGTTAGCACTACGTAAAATCGACGCGAGCAACCATACGAATATGATCAGCCCGGGCGTTCCTAATTCAGCCCACATGTAGAGAAAAGAGTTGTGTGGATCAGTTGAGTTGAAATTTATGGTGTTGCCGCCATATGAGTCGAAACTGATGTATCCGCCGACACCCACGCCCAGGTAAGGATGCGCCGCGATAATTTTCAACGCATCTCTCCACAGCACGAGCCGCGATAGCACTGTTCCCCCGACATCCGCATTAGCTGTCGGACTCGAAAGAGTGGCGGAGTACGATTCGCTTATGTCGCTGATGCGCGTGAGGTCGCTCGGTAGGAGACTGTTGAGGGCGATGAGAGCGATCACGCCCACGGCGATATAGCGTGTGAGAGACGCCTTGTTCTTCAAGCCGGTGAGAACACCGAGGGCGACGATCGTGCCGATCCATGCTCCGCGTGATCCTGTCAGTAGCAATGCGACGATAAGAAGGAGCGCAAGCATCACCCACCGCAGACGATGGGGTGACGCCTTGAAAAGGAAACGCGCCGCGACAACTGGCAGCCCCATAGACATGAAAGACGCGATGCTGTTCTTATTGTAAAAGAAGATGTCCGTTACTCCGCCGCGCGGCACTCCCCTGGCCGCGGCAAAGAGGAGCGTCACCACGGCCAGGGCCACGCAGGCGTAGATATACGCGTCGAGAGTACGCCGCATCACGATGCGGTCCCGCAAAAGAGCGGCGCAACCGGCCAGGAATAGTAAGAACTCGACGCGCTGAATAACTTTAACGAGGCCGAAGCGCGGATCGTGGCTCACTGGCACGGTAGCAAGACACATGATGACCAAAGCGGCGAGTGGGACGACAACACGCCACGCCTCACGAGTCATAGCTAGCCGTGAGCTCGACGTAGCCCACGTGAGGACGATGCAGCCGACCACGAGGTCAGCCGCGATGACCTGGGCGCCCGCTAGAGGGACGGCATAAATAAAGGTCGATAAGACCGCAACGATCGGGAACAGCAACAACGGCCTATTCGTCGTGATGAGGAACAGCGCGCCGCCGGCGATGAGTAGAGGCGCGGCAACGTATGCGAGGGGTCCACCCTGTGTCGCCAGGTAGCCAAACACGAGCGTCAGCAGCACGCCGAAGGTCACGACGAATACCGGTACTACCTTTAGCGGAGGGAGGGTCATTGGCTTCCTCTCACGATGACCAGGTGGAGCTAACGATGACTAGGTGGAGTGGTCCAGCGCAGGAGCGCCACGTTGCGACGCACACGATGGCGCATCTCCGGTTCAGGTCGCGCGATAGATAGGGCGCCGAACGCCGCGACGCGCACGGCGGCTCCAAGGATAAGACTTAACCGCGCTAGCGCCAGCCCAGCGCGTCCATACCATTTATGATAGTACAGCTCCCGGGCATACAGGAATTGGGCTGGAGTGCTTCTTGTGCCGCTTGCCCCACCGTGATGGCGCACGCTGCTCCGCGGCGTGTACCATGTGTCCCATCCCGCAAGGGCAAGCCGGCGACACAAATCCGTCTCCTCGCTGTACATGAAGAAACGATCGTCGAAGAGGCCAACTCTGTCGAGAGCCTCTTGACGCAACAAAAGACAGGCGCCAACGGCGAAATCGACCCGTCGCTCTGTCGCGTACCCCCACTCCTCGTAATTAGACGGGCGGCCGATCAATTGTGTGATGCCAAGCGCCTCGCCCCATGCGCGTAGAGGGGTTGGGAACCGCCAGCAGGAACGCTGAAGCGAACCGTCTTGATCGATCAATCGACAGGCAACCGCGCCCGCGGATGGGCGCCGCTCCATGCAGTCGCGCAAAGCCTGAACCGTACCGGGCGTGACCTCGGTGTCGCTATTGAGCAACAGGGCATACGGCGTGGCGAGTGCACGGAGGACGAGGTTGTTGGCGGCCGCAAAGCCAAGATTCGTCGCCGACTCGATGAGGTCGACCCTCGGGAATCGTTCGCGGACCATGGAGGGACTACCATCGCGCGACGCGTTGTCTACCACGACGACACGGACATCGCCGGCGTCTGTCTCGGGCCCCAGGCTGTCGAGACAGCGCCCCAGCAGGTCGCGCGTGTTGTAGGATACGATGATCACGGTGACGAGGAGCGTCATCCTGCTGCTACGTCCATGGTCGATAGCGGCGTGGTGCTAGACATAGTATCAGTATCGGTGACGTGGTCATTAAGCGCCACCATCACGTCAGTCACACGCTGCTGCCAGGAGTTCTCCTTGGCGAGAGTGCGGCGCCGAGCCCGTCGTCCGTCGTCCCGCTCGGCAAGGGCAACCTCGGCGCTAGCCACGAACTCCGTCGCGTCGTGGGCAAGGTAGACGACATCCGGCAGTTCGCGCACCGTGGCCACCGGCGTCGAGACGATCGGCAGGCCGGTGGCAAGGTACTCGTAGATCTTGATCGGATTCAGGCTCTCCGTGAAGGGTGTTACGCGGTGTGGGATGATGCAGACATCGAACACCCCCATAGAGGCCGGCAAGTCACCGTAGGACCGTGGGCCAAGCAGGCGCACGTTGGGTAGAGCGGCGAGTCGTCGGTGTGACGCGGCGCCGAGGAGGTTCGGCCCAATGAAAACGAGCTGCCAGGAGGGCCGCGCCGCCGCCACGCGGCAGACGAGGTCCACGTCGACGCGCTCGTCGTGCAGTGTCCCCGTGTAGCCGAGGACCGGTCGCGGGAGGTCGGCGACAGCGGTCGGGAGCGGCAGGTGTCCGACGTTGGCGTAATGCGCGACATCGACCCCGTTGGGTACGAGGTAGGTGCGCTTATTGAGCCGCGACCACTTGTCAAAGAGGACCTGAGAACAGGCAAGCACGGTGTCGGCGCGACTGGCCAACTGCTCCTGTCCGCGACGGACGACATCGACCCACCCGCGCGGCCCGCTCATCGCCGACCAGTCGTCGGTCGCGTCATAGACCGCACTCCCGATGTCAGGGGTGGCCAGCCAGTGCGCTGCCTCCGGATTCTGCGTCCACAAGACATCCGGCCGCATATGCAACTGACGCAGGACGCGCCTCACCTGCGCGCGCTCCAGCCACTCATTGGCGCGACGCAGCAGCGGCACGCTCTGTGGCAGCAGCTTGAAGGGCGTCAAAAGCCATAGGCCCGGCGCGTCGTCACACGGCCGCGCTCCCTTCAAGGCCAGGGCTGCTTTCGCCCGTGTCCGCGAACCCGTGTGGAACAGGCCGCGCGTGCGCAGTCCGTGCGTCACGTCGCAGGGGCGCTCGACGAAGAGGACGCGCCGCGCCGCGCCGGCATGGGCAAGACCCGTGAGCAAGAACTGATTGCGTCGCCAGATGTCGTCCCAATCCTCTTGACCGATGCAGAGGATGTCGCGCCGCGCGGGTGATCCCGCCGTTGTCGTTTTGTCGGTCGCGCCGTGCCGTGCGAGGACGTGAGCATACAGCTCCAGATACGATGAGGCCACGCGGTCCCAGGTGTAGCGCTCGGCGACGAGTCGCGCTCCGGCGCCTCCCATCTGGTCGGCACGCGCTGGATCGCGCAGCAGGGCCTCGATCGCCTGTGCAAGCGCATCGACATCACCGGGTGCGACGAGCAGGCCGTTCTGTCCCTCGTGCACGATCTCCGGGACGCCGCCCGCACGGGTGGCGACGACGGCTTTGCTCGCCGCCATGGCTTCTAGATTGACGATGCCGAACGGTTCGTGCAACGACGGCAGGACAAAGAACAGCGCATGGTGGAAAAGCGTCGCCGTCATTGCACGATCGGTGCGCCCCGGAAAGACAACGCGCTCCGCGATCCCGAGCTCATGGGCCAGGGCGATCAGGTTGTCGTGCTCGGGGCCGTCGCCCGCGATGACCAGGTCGACGGCCGGGTAGCGCGTCGCCAGGCGCGCGAAGGCGCGCAGCAGCACGTCGAATCCTTTATTCCAAACATGCCGGCCAATCGCCAGGATGTACGCGCGCGCGCGCGGCGGGCTGAGCACGGGGTGCAGAAACTCGGTCGGATCGACGCCGTTAGGGACGACGGATGCGGGAGCGGTGATGGGGCCATAGGACGCCAGGTTGTGTAGCGCGTCGGCCGAGCAGGCCGTCACCGCGTCGGCTCGACGCAGTAAGCGGCGCAGGATCCAGCGCTGGACGGCCGACCGCTGGTAGACCCGCGCGGCGTCCATCGTCTGTTCACCCTGGCTCGTGACGATCAGCGGTACGTGCAAGAGCGAGGTGAGGATCAGCGCGTACAGGCCGTTGGGGCCCACGCACTGCACATGGACGACATCCGGCCGCCAGCGCCATCCGATGTAGAGCGTCCGCGCCACGGCCCCAGGGAACCGCAGCATGAAGCTCACAAGGGAGCGCGGGTGCGTGCTCGGTAGGGGCATGGGCAACCGTAGGACCAACTGGCCGTCTACTATCTCGGACCGAGCGAGCGAACGCGGCCACCGCGGCGCCATGACCAGCCCCTGATGTCCCTTTGCTCGGTAGGCGCGGGCGAGCTGGCGCACCAACTCTTCGACCCCGCCCTTATACGGATGGTAGCTGCTGGTCAGGAGCAGGATTTTCATGTCGTTGTCATCCATTGAATGACGCGTGGCAGCTAACCAATGGCCTGCTCATACACATGTAGTACAGCGCGCGCATGGTCTTGCCAGGAGAAGTGTTGAGCACGCGCCGGCCCGGCCATGCGCAGCTGCTGAGCAAGCTGGTCGTCACGGAGGAGCTGCTGAATCGCTGTTGCCAGAGACTCCGGCGTGCCGTCCGCGGCTAGCAGCCCGGCATCGCCGACGACCTCTGGTATGGCGCTCGCGCGCACGGCGACAACAGGCACGCCCAGCGCCATCGCCTCCAGCGGCGGAAGGCCAAACCCTTCGTAGATCGAAGGGAAGACGAGGGCCTGGGCGGCCTTCATGACACCAGGCAAGGTCATGCGATCCAGATAGCCCACGACGACAACGCGGGGGGCATCGACCTCGTTCGCCAACAGCCGTAACTGTACCGATGGTCCGACCAGGGCTAGCGAGAGGTCCGGATAGTGTGGCGCGAGCAGTTGCCACGCGCGCAGCAGCGCGCTCACGTTCTTGCGTCGCGTAAAGCCGCCGACGTAAATGAGGAATGGACCCGTGATTCCGTGCTCGGCCAGAGTCGCGGCGTCCGCGGGAGGGACGTCGGGGTTAAAGCGGTCATGCTCACAGCCGTAGTAGACGACGTGTACGTTGTTCTCCCGCACACCCAATAAGTCAATCATCTCTGTTTTCGCAAACGTGGATGGCGTCAGGATAGCGTATGCGCTCCGCGCTGCCTGGCGCGACCATTTTGGAAGCGTGCCCTCGTCTGGGAAGCGCGCAGGGGGTAAGTCATGGATAGTAATAACGTTGGGGCGTGTGCCGGGAGCTGGATAGCTTAGGGCAAGCGAGTGATAGAGCAAGGGCTTGTCCTGCCAGACCTTGAGGCTTACCGCCGCCCGCGCCACGCTCCATGGAAGGTGCTGCAGGCGTCCCGTGGAGAAGCCGAGAACGGAGACGTACCGCAGACCCGGTTCTATGGTCTCCGGTGGTATCTTTTCCGCGGGTGTGCGACCGTCAAATGTGATGCCGTATTGCCATCCTACAGGCGAACCGTCCTGTACCAACTGGTGAATGAGTAGTCGCTCGTAATGCCCCATGCCCATGCGCTGTCCGGGACGATTGTGGGAAAGGAATTCTACAGAGCGCGCCCTTGTGGAGACTCGATCCAATGATGGGTCACTCATGAAGCACTATCGCCTTTTTGTAGGCTTCCACCGTTTGCGTCGCCGTTACTTCCCAAGTGTAGTACTGTGCGATTCTTTCTTGTAAGTCGGTACTTGGAGGAGTGTTCCAGGCGTCTAATACTGCCCGCTGAATCGACTCAGTGCGCGAAGGATCACAATACCAAGCGAAATCCTTGAAATACTCGCGTGTATATCCTCTATCAGTTGTGACGACGTTGATGCCCGCAAGGCCGGCTTCCAGGCTCACTAGACCTGTTGTCTCGAAGTAACTTGGTAAAACGCTGACGCGTGCGGCGGCATAAGCCGATGGCAGTTCATCATAGGGGATGTGGGGAATATGGACGACGCTTTCGCCAAAGTGAGCCTTGCATTGCGCGAAGTAATCAGGGTGGTGAGGATGCGGGGCGCCTACCAAGACTAACGTCTTCCCCGATCCTTCCAGTGCCCGGATTAAACCCAGTTGGTTCTTATAAGGTTCAAATCGTCCCACGCAAATGACGAAGTCACGGAGTCCGTAGGCGGCAACGAAGGCCTCGGGGGACACATCCCGAAATGCGAGGTCAGCAGCATTGGGCGCTACAAAGTGGGGAGTGCCGCTATGTGTCGCGGCGTAAACAGCCGCTGCTTCAGATTCCGAGTTGGGGATAAAAAGGTCGCACTGGTCGAGCGCGAAGGCTAGATCCTCTTCCGGGCTAAACTGCCGTGATAGACCTAGCCTGGTCTTCACTTGTTTTGATAGGGTAGACCGGAGGAGTCCCGCGTAAAAGCGTTGAGCGCCGTGATACTCCTTGGCGAAACGATAACGGACCGATCGGGAGTGGTAGATCGGTGAGAGGACTTTCGGTGTAGCGTCGTCGGAGGCCGCTTCAACCTGTGGACGATGGGGCAGCCAGAAGTGCAATACGTCAAAAGGTTCCGCGGCCGGTGAGGCGATGTGACTGATGACGCTAACACGATGGCCGAGCGCCTCGATATATTGCCGCGTTTTGTTTATTTGAATCGTATGGCCGCCGAAGATAACCCCGTTCTCCGGTGAACTAATGAAGGCGACATGCATGGCTATCAAGTTCCTCTTAAATCTCGAAGCGGCCGGGTAAGGCGGAAAAGGCCGCTTTAACAACGCTCACCTGTATAAGAAACGCCATCTTCCTCTCCGCCGGGAGGCGTCGTTTCAGGAGCAAGTCACGAATCGCTATGCTAAGCGATAGTCGGACAGACCCTTTGATCGTGCGGTAGAACGCGCGGAGACGGTGCGGAAACGATGGCTTTTTATTATTGGCTACCGCCTCCAGGATCGGTCCGCACAGCACGGTCCCTTGTAGTAAGCGGCGGATGTAGGCTAACGACATCCGCCGCCGTGGGATGTAATGCTCCAGCCGCATCGCGGGGTTGTACCATAACTCGTACTCGGTGTTGCGAATGCGGAAGACCAATTCGATGTCTTCGCAGTGTGGCGTGGAAGAGAGCGCATCCCCTTGTCTACCCGACAATATCATCCGCTCAAGCCATCGGGACGCCCTCAACGCGTCTCGCCGCAGCACCAGACCCGCGCCAACCAGGGCGTCAGTCTCTAACCGCCGCGCTGACGCGCCATAATCTTGCGCGGCGAAACATTGCGAGTAAGACAAAATCTCTTGGCTCGGCTCGACTTCCCACCGCAACCGGATGTTGCCCCCCATGGCGCCTGCCTGGGGATGCGCCCGACTAAAGGTGACCGCTTGCTGGACCCAATCGGGCTCTAACCGGCAGTCGTCATCCACAAAGGCAACGAGTTCCGACGCGGTTTCCTCGACCGCCCTCTTGCGGGCATAGCCGACCCCCTGCTTCTCCTCGCGTATATAACGCAGGCCGGGAATATGTCCGCGCGCCGCGTAGTGCTGGACGACGAGGGGCGTGTTGTCGCTACTGTTGTTATCGACCACCAGCACCGACCAATCGACCGTGTCGGAGACATGCTGCTCCTCTAAAGCAGCGAGCGTCTGGTCCAGAATATGCGCATTGTTATAGGTGCAGATGGCAATAGAAATGTATGTGTTATCTGTCAAGACATCTCCTTGTTCCATGGACATGTACTCCGGCTATCGAACTGGCCCGACGTAGATCTTTGTATCGCCTGGTAGTGCACGAAACGCTGCTTCAAGCAATCCTAAGGAGGAGTAAATTGTGATCCACCGATCGGGAGGTATGCGACGCTTGACTATCATATCCCGGATAATCAAGCCAAGTAGTGAGCGAGTAAGTATCTTAACGCATTTTACAAGCTCAACGAAACGATCCCTCGTGGTCGGCGCCTTATTCTCGGCCAGGGTTGACAGCAGGAACGTGCTATGACTCGTGCCTCGGCTAACGTGGCATAGGTAGAGCAGCGTCGCTCGCTCTCTGGGAATAAAGTGCTCCAGTTGCATTGCGCTGTTGTACCATAGCTCGTAACCAGCATTCCTGATGCGCAAGACCATTTCCACATCGCCGCCGCTGGATAGTGAACGGCCGCGACGATCAATCAATGCAAAGTGTTCGGTCCACCCCGACGACTCTATAGCCGTCCTTCGGACGACGAGCCCGGCGCCCACAAGATAGGTAAAACCGGTTGCAGGTAGTTGTAGCGGATTGTCACCGAGTTGTTGCGCGGCAAGCAATCCTCCCGCGCGAATCGCTACGTCGCTCGGTTTCACGTCCCATACAAGCTGAACTTGACCGCCGAACGCCCCTACTAGTGGGTGTGCTTCTGCAAACACCATAGCCTGTTGGACCCAGTTAGCAGCGACGAGGCAGTCGTCGTCGACGAAAGCTATCAATGCGCCCTTTGTTTCTACAATAGCTCGGCGACGGGCAAATCCAAGTCCTTGCTGTGTCTCGCGAACAGACGCCAGACCGGGAATCAGTCCGCGCTCACTGTATCGTTGGACGACATGTAGCGTGCCGTCGGTGCTATTGTTGTCCACGACTAGCACGGACCAGTCAAGTGTTTCGTCAACCTGCTGTTTCTCCAGGGCAGCAAGCGTGCGGTCGAGGAGGTTCGCGTTGTTATAGGTGCAGATGACGACAGAAATGCTGCGTTGTTCCATATGTACCTAATGTCCGTCTTCCGCAACGACGAGGTTACTTGAAGCTGGTTGAGCGGCATGAAGGACGATGTCAAGCAAGATTTTCCCTGGCGGAGGGCCAAGGTAACGCAGGGCAACGTCGTGGGCTCTGTCACCCATGCCTGGCCAGCTGGCTTGAGCCAGCCAAGCCCTGTCAAGGGCGCTCCCAACGGATGAAGCTGTTGCTGCCTCAGCTATGAACCCGGTCTGTTGTTCCTCGATCCACTCGGCATTGCCGCCCACGTCAGTCACAACCGATGGACGGCCACAAAGCATCGCCTCAACCAACGCTAGAGGAGTTCCCTCGCCCCTAGACGCAAGCACAAGAAGATGATTGTCTGCCCAGACCGCTCGGATATCGTCAACATGGCCTGCAAACTCGACCCGTGCCGCGACTCCGTAGTGCTGGGCCAGCGCCTCCAGGTAGCCTCTATCGGGCCCCGCTCCGTACAACCGCAAATGCCAATGTCGATCGTGCCACGGATGACCGGACAGAGCTTCTAGCAGAATGTCCTGTCCCTTGTAAACCGTATCGAGGCGGGCAACACTGGCCATGTGCACGACGCCAGGCTCCGGCCAGGGCACCGTCGTAAGGTCGGTGAGGTTTACGGGATTGCGCACCACGATAGCGTTTGGCAATGACCGCGCAAGTTGCCGCTCTGCTGCTCTCTTATTACCTTGAGAAACGAATGCGACACGAGTGGCGCGGTCGAAAAAGCGAGCAGCTGCCTCTCGTCGATGTAACGAAGGCATCGGTGTATCGTCATTATACTGACACACGACAACATAGGGGATCGGATCATTGTCAAGCCTGCTTATAAGGTCGGTAAGGTCGAGCGCAAAAACAGAATCATAGGTCATCCCTTGGCTAATGCAGATAACGTCGGGCTCGAACGTCGCTAGCGAACGAAAAGGAGGCTTGAGCCCCCGACGAAGTTTATCCAATCGTCTCGTTACTCTCCCATACCTGGGCAAGGAACGCCGAAAAACGTACGCGCCTCTCCTCTCCATATCCAAGATGGATGGCGGATGAGTGTCCCAATGATAGATATACACACCCACCTTGTGATTGGCCTTGAGCGCCTCGTCGACCATAGCTGCCCATAGATACTCACTGCCCCCCCATAGATAACCGCTCATCGTGGTAACAACCGCTATTCTCATATCGTGTCCCTAATTGCGACTATCAAGACATCCTCATGCGAAAAACTGTTTCGAATGTCAAGATTTGACCAAAGTGTTTTATATGGAGCATAACGTTGCGCTAATCCTGATCACCTTTCCTATCATGCGCCGGACTTTGTGCAATAACCGCATGAATGGGCGGGTTAGTTTGTTGCGGTAAACATCAATTCTCGCCCATCTATCATAGATAATGACCGCTACTCTATAAGAAAGTGATAGCCGTTCTATTAAGTTGCTAGTCTGATAGACTGGCGAGCCCCACAGTATATCCTTGAGGGCAGACATGAGGAAGTTGAGGCGAGGGTTTTGGATTGCAAAGCTTGACAGCCCAAAAGCTTGTGCTATTGTCTCCCAGTCTCTGCTTACTCCACCTCGGGAATAGTTGATAGCCGTGCTCTCCAATGTCTGTGTCTTTCCCAGATAAGCGATCGCTGCAACAGACATCATGTCACCTCCCACCGCGTTACTTACGGGCGACATCGCTCGCACATCCCGCCGTGTAATGCCGAAGCACAGGTAGTTGAGGCTTACTTGTCTGTAGAATTCCACCACACGCATTGCGTTAGATTGCTGCATGAGTTGCACCGGACCCGATAAGCCGAAGGATGCGGTTTCGGCGTCAGGTAGCTGCCGTTGCCCTTCGAACACCCGAACCCATCCACTGACCAACGCTACATCCGGCTGTTCGAGCAGCATCCGAATACATTGCGACACGTAGTTGCGATCAAGCCAGTCGTCGTCGCTGATCGTCATGAAGAACTCTCCACTCGACCGCCGCAATACCTCGGTGAAGTTCGCTGTCAGCCCCTGGTTTACGGGTTGGCGGTGGTAACGTACTCGACTGTCGCGTCGACAAAACTCCTCACATAACTCTCGCGTGCTATCGCTAGACGCATTATCGGACACGACTAACTCGATATTGTCGTAGTCTTGGCCCAAAACCGACTCTATTGCTCGCCGTAACAAAGGGGCACGATTGTACGTGGGTATTCCGATGCTCACGAGCGGCTCCGGATGCTGTTGATTTACCTTGCGTTGTTCAGCCCGCGTCGTGGACAGAGTCATGATAGCTTGTTCCTGTTCTTTTTCGACATCACACCTTATGAAAAATCATCTGGCAAGTTGGCGGTATCGAACTGCTTCACGTAGTTGGTGCAGAGAGCTCTTTAGGTACCAAGGCTTGTCTTAAACAAATACACACATATGTCACGTTCTCTCGAGTCAGATTGAAACCGCTAGGCAAGTTAATAGCAACCGGAGATATGGTATAGGCATTGGTGTTTCGTGAATTGGCAGTTGCCGCCTGCGGTAATGCCGCGTATGCCGGTAGTGAACTGAGCGGATGGAAGAACGGGCGACAGTCAATATTGCCCCGCGACAACGTGTCTATCAAGTCGTCCTTGGTGACACCGTGCTCGGCATCGACAACCGCTGTTACCATCCAGTACGAATTCTTGACATCCGATGCTTCATGATTAAGCGTGATACCATCGAAGCTCTCTAGTGCCTCTTTATACCATTTGAATATCTCACGCTTGCGCGCCACTAACTCGTCGATGCGCTCCAACTGCGCCAGACCAAGGGCGGCCTGCATGCTGGACATCTTGTATTTGTAGGCGACCTCCCTGTTGTAGAACGCCTTGTCGCCCGGCTTGCGGCCGTGGTCCGCCAGATAGCGGCACCGGTCATAAAACCCCTTGTCATCGGTCAGGAGCATGCCGCCTTCGCCGGTCGTGAGGGTTTTGGAGCCGTGGAAGCTGAAGGTACTGGCCAGCCCGAAGCTTCCCGCCTTCTTGCCCCGGTATTCGGAGCCGATCGACTCGGCGGCGTCCTCAATGACCGCAATGCCGTGGCGCTCCGCTATCTCCAGAATAGCGTCCATGTCCGGCATGTTCCCATAAAGATTCACGACGATGACCGCTTTAGTCTTGGGGGTGATATTGGCCTCGAACGATTGTACATCCAGGCACCACGACTTGGCGTCGATGTCCGCGAAGACCGGCGTTGCGCCGAGGTAGCTGATGGGTGCGGAGGTCGCGATCCATGTGATGTCTGGCACGATCACTTCGTCCCCCGGCCCCACTCCCGCGCTCAACAACGAGAGATGCAGCGCCGAGGTGCACGAGGGCAGGGCGATGGCGTACCGTCTACCCACGTACTCGGCGAAGGCCGGTTCGAAACGCGCATGATACATGTTGGCGTTGGCGTACCATGCATTCGTGACAGCGTCAGTCACGTAGGAGATCTCTTTCTCGGTAATCCACGGCCCAGATACAGGTATGCGGTCCATATATCAATCCTTTATGCACTCGAGATAGCCATCGGGCGCCACGGTGATGAGCAACTTACTCTCGACGCCTTTGTCTATCACGAATCGATCGTTCCTGCATAGGAACTCCCGCACGGCCGTTTTAGGATTATTCCCTTTGCCCCACGGTCGATCTGGGAACGAATCCTCCGGCATGTCCTCGACAACGGTGTCAAACACAATCAAGTAGCTTCCCTTCGTCACCAATGGAGAATAGAGAGTCAGTTCCTCAAGCACATGATCGTGTGTATGGTGAGAGTCTAGTATCACGAGTATCTGTTTCTTGTCCCGTGCTAGCTCCCGCACCTGCGTGACAGTATCCGCAGCGACAGATGACCCCTGGATCATTGTAATCCTCTTGAATAGGGGATGACTCTCTATGGCTTTACGGTTGTGTTGACGGATATCGATGTCGATCCCTACCACGTGCCCGTTCCCGCCTAATAGCTCCAGGATTGACGCCGAGAAGATAAGGGAACCGCCGTGGGCAATGCCCGTCTCAATAATGAGGTCGGGTTGTGTTCGCCAGATGAGTTCTTGCACCGCCATCATGTCCTGAGGATATTGGATAATAGGACGTCCCAGCCAGGTGAAGTTGTACGAATAGTTATATTTCGTGCTCTCTATGAAAAACTTTTGCGCTGAGTCCGCGATGTCTGTGTCGAGCGCCATGCGGCGAAGGTTTGTCTCGTTGATGGACATATCAGTTCTCCCTTGTGCCCATGATACGTGCCGGGTTGCCGTAGGCGATGACATTGTCCGGGATATCGCGAGTGACGACAGCGCCTGCGCCGATCACCGCGTTGACGCCGATGGTGACGTGTGGTAGGACGACGGCGCCTGCTCCAATCATCGTCCCACCCCCGACGCTGACGCATCCTGTGATCGTCGCGCCTGGAGCAATGTGCACGCCCTGACCGATATTGCACTCATGATCCACGCTCGCTTGTGTATTGACGATGGTTTGCCTACCGAGCTGCGCATCGACGCACACTCTCGCACCCGCAAGGATGTGGCATCCAGCGCCGATATGCGCGCTGGCCGCGACAAATGCTGTCGAATGGACTGCGGTCAAGGGGATCAGACCCTCTCGCTCAAACAAAGCGTGGAGGTCCAGACGGTCGCGTCCTTTGTCGCCCCCAATCGCCACGAGAAATGACATGCCTGGGGTATCGCCCTGCGCGAGCCACTGAGAGAACCCGCTCAAACCCACATAGAGGGGCACGCCAACGAACGGATTCATGACGGCCGGGTTGTTGTCGAACAGGGCGACGAGTTCATATTCGGCGGTGAGACACTCGCGCAAGACTTTAGCATGGCCTGAAGCACCCCACATGACGAATTTGTTACAGGAGGCACGCATTTGTTTACTCACTGTAGCGCATCGTGCGCCCATCACGCGAGGTCAGCATAGCTACGATCCTTCTGTGACAGGATAGGATAGGGCAGCGGCCACGCAATCCGCAATGCCAGGTCGTCCCACCGCACACCGCGCGCGCTGTCAGGCTGGTAAAGCTCCGACATCTGGTAGTACACCTCGGAATCGTCCGAGAGGGTCTCGAAACCGTGCGCACACCCCTTAGGAATATAGAGCATGCGATGATTATCTGCCGTCAGCTCGACCGCGACCCACCGCTTGTAGGTGACCGACGGGGGCCGCAGATCGACCGCGACATCATAAATCGCACCCCTGGTACAGCGGACGAGTTTGACTTCCTCATGCGGCGCGGCTTGATAGTGCAGGCCGCGCAGGATGCCCTTGCGTTTGTTGTACGACACGTTGCATTGAACCAGTGCCGCATCGAGCCCGTGTGCCGCGAACTCATCCCGGCACCAGGTGCGCGCGAAGAAGCCGCGCTCGTCCTCCAGCCTCTCTGGCTCGATCACAAACACGCCCGCCAATGCCGTTTCTGTGAAGATCATCGCCGCACCCCTGGATAGGCGTGGGGGACAGCCCGCGACGTATCAGGCATCAGACGATCCTCGGGCTTGGGACAGGGATGATGAAGCGACCCGCGCGCTCACGGTACGCGGCCTGCTGCGCCAGGATTTCGTCCGCAAAGTTCCAGGTCAGCAGCAACACGGCGTCCGGCATCTCCTCCAGCAGCTTGTCCGGCGGGTAGATCGGCAGGTGCGTGCCGGGCGTGTAGTGTCCCTGTTTCACGGTGCTGCGGTCGACGACGAAGTCGAGCGTCTCGCGCCCGATGCCGCAATAGTTGAGTAGGGTACTGCCCTTGGCCGATGCGCCGTAGGCGGCGATCCGCTTGCCGTCCGCCTTGAGACCGGCGAGTAGGTCGCGCAGGTCATCGCGCAGGCGCGTGACTCCCGCGCCGAACCCGGCGTAGGTTGTCACGTCACCGACGCCCCAGCCCGCCTCTTCCCGTAGCAGGTCGCGGACACGGGCCGATGGCGTCGCCTCTTGGCCGGCGAAGACGCGCAGGGAACCGCCGTGGATGGGCAGGCGCTCCACGTCAGCTACGATCAGGCCGTGACGCCGGAACAGATGGTCGAGCGCGGTAAGCGAGTAGTAGCATAGGTGCTCGTGGTAGATCGTGTCGAACTCGGTATGGTCGATCAGATCCTTGACGTACGGCGTCTCGATCACCGCCACACCGCCCAGCTCGAGCAGCGTCGCGATGCCTGCCACGACGCCGTTCAGGTTGGCCACGTGTGCCAGCACATTGTTGGCGTGCATCACGTCGGCTCGATACCCGTCGCTCACCAGCGTCCGCGCCACCTCCAGGTCGAAGAACTCGGCCAGTGTCGGGATACCGCGCTCCTCGGCGACGCGGGCGATGTTGCGCGCCGGCTCGATCCCCAACACGGGTACGCCCGCGTCGCGGTAGTACTGCAAGAGATACCCGTCGTTGCTGGCGATCTCGACGGCCAGGCTGTCCCCGTCGAGCCGCCACTCCGCGATGAGGCGCCCGACGAGAGTGCGGGCATGCTCGAGCATGGTGTCGGAGAACGACGAAAAGTACATGTAGTCCCGGAACAGTTGCTCTGGCGGCACCGTCTCCGTGATTTGCACCAGTGTGCATGCCGGGCAGAAGGCCAGGTCCAGCGGGTACGTCGGCTCGGGTTGGTCAAACCCGTCCGCGGTGAGCAGCGAGTTAGCCAGAGGCGTCCGTCCGAGGGACAACACGACCGTCAGGTCCGCCTGGCTGCAAGATCGGCACGCTGTTTCCCGCGTCACGGCTGCACCCCCATCCCCGCCATGGCGCTTGTCGTTGGCGGTCCGACCTCTCCTCGTCGCATCAGGTATGCCTGATACCAGGCAATCGTCTCCGTCAAGCTCTCGTCCAGAGTGTAGCGGGGGCGCCAGTCGAGGAGCCGCGCGGCCTTGCTCGCGTCGAGGTATTGCGAGTGGATCTCGCCGCGGGCCGTGTTCTGAATGTCGGGCGTCAGGTGCGCGCAGCCCATCAGGTGCTGGATATGTGCCACCAACTCGAGCACGGTGACGGCTCTCTCCGGGCTAAAGTTGAAGGCCTCGCCCTGGATAACGGGATCGTCGAGGCGCTCGGCCAGGCGCAGGTAGGCGCCGCTCACGTCCTTGACGTAGATGTAGTCGCGCACGTAGGACCCGTCGCTGCGGATGACGGGGCGTGCGCTGCGCAAGCAGGCCCGGATTGTGTCCGGCACGATCCGGCTCCAGTTGAGGTCGCCGCCGCCGTAGATGTTGCCGCAGCGCGCGATGGCCACCGGCAGACCGTAGGTGTGCTGATAGCTCTGGGCGATCAGGTCGGTGCAGCTCTTGGAGACCTCGTAGGGGTTACGCCCCTGCAGCGGCATATCCTCGGTATAGGGCAGGGCCGGTTGCGTTCCGTAGGCTTTGTCGCTGGAGGCCACGACGACCCGACGCATCAGGTCGCGATGCTGGCGGCACGCCTCCAGAAGGTTGTACGTGCCCCGAATGTTGGTCTCGAACGTTTGCAGCGGGGAGCGGTGCGCGACCCCGACGATCGGCTGCGCGGCCAGATGGAAGACCGTGTCGACCTCGTGCTCGTTGATGGCGCGCTCCAGGCTCCGGTAATCCTCCAGGCTACCCTGGACAACTGACGTGTCCCGATAGTCTCCCGAGCGATAGAACTCCGATTGCGGGTCCGGGTCGCGCACGAGGGCCACGACGCGCGCTCCCTCTGCAAGCAGGTCTTTCACCAACCAGGACCCGACTAGGCCGGTTGCCCCCGTGACGAAGACGCGCCGGTCATGCCAGAAAGAGTCCACCGTTACCACACTTTCCAGGGCGCATGTCCAGACCACCACCATTCGTCGAGCCGGTGCTTGTCGCGCAGCGTATCCATGCATTGCCAGAAGTCGCCATGGCGGTAGGCCGCGAGTTGGCGGTCGGCGGCTAGTTGCTCCAGCGCTTGCGCCTCCAGGCTGGCCGTGTCGCCGGGCAGGTAGTCGAAGATAGCCGGCTCGCACACGAGGAAGCCGCCGTTGATCCAGCCCTCGCCGGCCTGCGGCTTCTCCGTGAAGTCTGCCACCAGCGGTCCGTCGAAGATCAGGCCGCCGAAGCGCGCCGGGGGCCGTACGGCGGTGACCGTGGCGACGCGATCCTGCGCCCGATGGAAAGAGAGCAAGTCTTGCAAGTCCACGTTGCAGACGCCGTCGCCGTAGGTCACCATGAACGTGCCATCCCGCAGCCATGGTTCCAGTCGCCTGACGCGGCCGCCCGTATTGGTATCCTGACCGGTATCCACCAGATGGACCGTCCAGTCCTCCCAATCGCCGTCGATCACCTCGACCCTACCCGACTTAAGCGAGACGGTCATGTTGCTGCTGAGCGAATAGTAATCCAGGAAATAGTGCTTGATGACATCACCTTTGTAGCCGAGGGCGATGTAGAATTCGTTGAAGCCGTGATGAGCGTAGTGCTTCATGATATGCCAGAGGATCGGCCGTCCGCCGACCTCTACCATCGGCTTGGGACGCACCTCGGTCTCTTCGGCCAGGCGGGTACCTAGCCCACCCGCGAGGATCACGACCTTCATGGCAGCGACACCTCATACGGTGCAGTGTCGGCAGCGCCTGCGCCGATCCTGTACTCCGTCGTCCAGTTCAAGATCGGCCTGAAGACTCCCGGTATCGGCCCGGCAAAACCGCCCCGCGCCGAATCTCCCTCCAGGCTATCGATAACCTGGAAGGCCACGGCGTCGCGCTCGTGGACATGCACTGTCACGGGATCCATTGTGCTTATGGCCGCGTCCACAATCAACGTCCCCTCCGACAGCAGGTTGCCCGGAATCCAGACCGTGCTGACGTATTGCCCGACCAGTTTGGGCCGTCCCTTCCAATCGGCGCTGTGTTGGTCGGCGACAATGAAGGCACACACGCCTTCTTCATTGTAGAAGTGATAATTGGGCACCAGGGACTGGGCCGCCCGCAGCACGTCATACGTCATCTCAATGCCCACGGGCCGCCGGATGTCAGCCGCGTCCGTGGTCTGCCCATCTTCCGTACACACGCGCACCCCGCGCAGTCGCACGATCTCGTTGCCCGGCGCTTCGGCGATGTCGGGCCATTCCCGGTGCGCCGTTGTGCCCAGCCCCGAACTCAAGTAGGTGTTCACGATCTGGTGCACCGGCCCGTCCATCAGGACGGAGCCTTTGTCGAGCAGGATAACCCTCTCGCACAGCCGCGTCACGGCCGGCATATTGTGCGACACGAACAGGACGGTGCGCCCTTGCTGGCCGACGTCCTGCATCTTGTTCAGGCACTTCCTCTGGAAGCTCATGTCGCCCACCGCCAGCACTTCGTCCACGATCAGGATCTCCGGCTCCAGGTGCGCCGCTACCGCGAAGGCCAGACGCAGGTACATCCCGCTGGAGTAGTACTTGACCTGCGTGTCGATGAACTTTTCGACCTCGGCGAAGGCCACGATCTCGTCGAACTTGCTGGCGACTTCGGTCCGAGACATACCCAGGATGGCCCCGTTGAGGTACACGTTCTCGCGCCCGGTCAGTTCGGGATGGAAGCCCGTCCCGACCTCCAGCAGCGAGGCCACGCGCCCGTTGATGCCGATGCGCCCTTCCGTCGGCTCGGTGATCTGGCTGAGCAGCTTGAGCAGCGTGCTCTTACCCGCGCCGTTGCGTCCGATGATCCCCAGGACCTCGCCGTGTTTGACCTCAAAGCTGACGTCCTTGAGCGCCCAGAAAGCGGGGCGGTGTCCGCGCCCGCCCTCCTGGATGGGCCGACGCGCCAGCCGCGACGCCGTGCGTAGCGGCATCGACGCCAGTCCGGTCAGGGACTCGCGCACCGTCTTGTAGGGTTGCGCGTTGGCGCCCAGGCGATACCGCTTGCCCAGGCCCTCGACGCCGATGGCGATATTGCTCATGTTGCTCATGCGGCTAGACCATGTCCGCGAACTGCTGTTCCATGCGCCGGAAGTAGAAGAGGCCGCCGATCAGCGCCGCGATCGTCACGGCGATCGAGATCGCCAGCAAGGGCACGTCGAGCCCACCCCGGCCCAGGATGGCCCAGCGGAAGCCCTCGACTACGCCGGCCATGGGGTTGAGCGCCAGCACCAGGTGCAGCGGCCCCGTGATCAAGCTGGGCGGGTAGGCGATCGGCGTGGCATAGAGCAGGATCTGCGTCAGGAAGGGCACCACGTAGCGCACGTCGCGGTACTGCACGTTCAAGGCTGAGAGCCAGATGCCGACGGCCAGCGCCGCCGCCAGCGCCAGCAGCACGAACAGGGGCAGCGCCACGATGGCGGCGGATGGCACGACGTGGTACCACAGCATCAGGCCCAGCAGCACCACCGAGGCGATGACCAGGTCCAACAGCCCGGCCAGGCAGGAGGCCACCGGCACGATCAGGCGCGGAAAGTAGACCTTGGAGATCAGGTTGGAGTTGGCCACCAGGCTGTTCGACGACTGGGTCAGCGCGTAGGCGAAGAAGGTCCAGGGCAACAGGCCGCAGTAGCTGAAGATGGGGTAGGGCACGCCATCGGAGGGGATTTTGGCGAAGTGGCCGAAGATGACCGTGAAGACGAGCATGGTCAGCACGGGCTGGATGACCGCCCACGAGGCCCCCAGCGCGGTCTGCTTATAGCGGATCTTGACGTCGCGCCAGGCCAGGAAGTACAGCAGGCCGCGGTAGCGCCAGAGCGCGTCGAGCTTGAGCGGGACCCAGCCCTTGTGGGGCTCGATAACGCGGTCGAACGTACGCCCGGCGGATGCGTCGGGATGGTCGAGGCGGAGCGCCAGGGTAGGATCGGCGGACATGAAGACGACAGGTTTCCTTTGCTGAGCGATGGCGTTAGTGCAACTCACTGCGTCGGTCCACCATCGCGCCGTGACCGAATGAAAGCGGGGCTACAGTTAAGATCATAGCAGAATCGAGTGAGAATTAGGGGTGAGACATGGTAGATAGCACTACGTCATTGCCGCTTTCCGCCCGTGGTCGCCGTCTCCTCGCGGCCGTAGTAGTACTCGGAGCTGTAGTAGTAGTAGTACGAGTAGCTGCCAATGCCTTTGAGGTCGACCATGTTGAGCACGGTCCCGATCACGTTGCCGCCCACTTTGCGCAGCGTGGTGACGCTGTTTCCGACCACGGTGCGGCGCGTCGAGGCGGCGCGGGCGACGACGATCGTGCCGCTCACACGCGCTGAAAGTACCACCGCGTCGGTCAGCGGACCCATCGGCGGCGTGTCCAGGATGACCAGGTCCGACCGTGCCTCCAGCTCACGCAGCACCTCGGTCGCGCTCTGCGAGGCCAGCAGCTCGGCCGGGTTCGGCGGATGCGGCCCGCTGGTCATCACCAGCAGATTGGGCACCATCGTGGGTTGCAGTGCCCTGTCGATTGCGCCGGCCCGGTTCTCACGCGCCAGCAGCACGGTGGTGAAGCCTGTGGCCGTCTTGAGGCCGAAGAGCCGGCCGACGGACGGACGGCGCAGGTCGGCGTCAACCAGGATGACCCGCTTGCCTGCCTGGGCCATGGCGATGGCCAGGTTGGCCGCGACCGTGCTCTTGCCCTCGGAGGGCACCGAACTCGTGATGACCAGGCTCTTGAGCTGCGTGTCGAGGCTGCTGAACTCGATGTTGGTGCGCAGGGTGCGGAAGGCCTCCGTGATCGGGGCCTTGGGGTGGTTGAGCGTGACGAGCTGCGGGTTCAGCACGGGGAACGCGGTCAGCTGCTCTAGCTCAACGGCATCGTGGCCGCCGGCGCCGTTGCTGGCGCCGTTGCTCGTGCTGGCGCCATTGGCCGTCAGGGCCGTCAGGGCCGTCAGGGCCGTCAGGGCCGCCGGTGTGGGAGCGGGCTTGTGGCGACGGCCGAAGAAGAGCCTGAACGGGCCGCGGCGCCCCTTTGGCGAGTCCACGCCGATCACGCCCAGCAGGCCCAGCGGCACCTGACCCAGCAGTCGCTCCACGTCCTCGGGCGTACGCAGCGAGTAGTCCAGGTAGTTGAGTCCGAAGGCCAGGGCCACACCGACCAGCAGGCCGGCCAGCAGCCCAAACAGGGTGTTCTGCGTCACCTTGGGCGAGATCGGCACACGTGATGGGACGGCTGTATCCTGTATGGACGCGGTATTGGTCGTGTTCTGCTGCGTGTTTGTCCCCGCCGTGCCTAGCAGCCGGTAGTACTCGTCACTGACGCTGTTGAGGCGGTCCTGGGCCGCCTGGACGAGCGTCAGGTTGGAGCGGGGGTTGCGCAGCAGCTTGTCGTACTGCTTTTGCGCCACCGCAATTTGGTTGCGGAAGTACTTGATTGCAACGTTGATCTCGGAACCGCTTTGCGCGCCCTGCGTGGCCGCTTGCAGCGCCTTGTTCTCATCGATAAAGGCGGTGGCGACGCCGTTGGCGATGTTCGCCGCGACATTGGGGTCGCCCCAGGTGACGGTAATCTGGAAATAGTTCGTGCCAGGAACGAGCGCGCTGGAGACCGCGCCGCCCAGCTGGCCGGGCGAGGCGTTGAGGCGCAGTCGCTGGGCCACCGACCCATCGAAGGAGCGCGTCTTGAGGAAGAAGCTGTAGCTGCTGGCCAGTTGGTCGACGGGCGCGACGCCGCTGCCGTTGACCGCGCTGTTGAGATAGGGGATGATCGAGGCCGGCGCGGCGGCGTTGATCGAGAGCGTGGCCGTGGCGCTGTACACTTTGTGCTGCCGTTTGCTGAAGGTGTAGGCCGAGCCCGCGCCGAGCGCCGTCAGCAGCACAATCAGCGGCAGGTACTTCTTCAGGACGTTCAGATACCGAAAAAACTCCATCGTTCCCTTTCCAACCGCATGGCACGCCCGACGCCGCGCGGGCCAACACGACCGCGGGGGCGATGTCTGTCTATTCTACCTCATCGTCTCTCGGCCGATCCCGGGCCTCAGGACAGCGTTGATCTCACAGACCATATTACCACTACTAGCCTGTAACAGGTAGTAGTGGTGTTAAAAACGCGGACTGCTGGCCTGCCCCGCTACGTCAGTCCCCGCGCCGACGACGGCCACGATCCCGCCTCCTGGCGACTGCTCCGTCGCCGCAACGAGGCGACGTCAGGGCCTGCCATTCTGTCTGGCTATCTGGCCACGTCAGGATTGGGAGATCGCGGTGGGCGTCGCCACGACTAGCGTGGGGGGGTTCCAGTGGGAAACAGCACGTTGGGAGCGATCGTGCCTATGGCCCCTTGCTGGGGCGTCGACGTGGGTCGCGGTGTAGCGGTCGCGGTCGCGGTCGGACGGGGCGTGCGCGTCGGCATTGGCGTTGGCGTGGGCCGGACGGTGGGTGTCGCGGTCGGACGGGGCGTGCGCGTCGGCCGTGCCACGCGCGACGTAGGGGTCGGGTCTATCGTCTGGCCCGTGGGCAAAACGATTGTGGTCGCGGTCGGGGCCGGTGTCGCCCTTGGCCTGGGTGTGCGCGTAGGGCGGGCTGTCGCGGTCGCCGTTGGCCGTGGCGTCCTGGTAGGGCGAGCCGTGGCCGTGGCCGTGGCCGTGGCCGTTGGCCGCGGCGTCTTGGTGGGGCGAGGCGTGGCCGTCGGCGTTAGCGTTAGAGTAGGACGAGCCGTGGCCGTCGGCCGCGGTGTGCGCGTGGGACGAGCTGTCGCGGTTGCCGTTGGCCGCGGTGTGCGCGTGGGACGAGCTGTCGCGGTTGCCGTTGGCCGCGGTGTGCGCGTGGGACGAGCTGTCGCGGTTGCCGTTGGCCGCGGCGTCCGAGTGGGGTGGGGCGTGGCCGTGGCCGTTGGCCGTGGCGTCTTGGTAGGGCGCGGCGTGGTCGTTGGCCGTGGCGTCTTGGTAGGGCGCGGCGTGGCCGTGGCCGTCGGCCTGGGTGCGCGCGTGGGGCGCGGCGTGGCCGTCGGCGTTAGAGTAGGACGGGCCGTGGCCGTTGGCCGCGGCGTGCGCGTGGGACGAGCCGTCGCGGTCGGTGTCTTGGTGGGGCGCGGCGTGGCCGTCGGGCTAGGCAACAGGGTCGGGGTAGCGGTAGGCAACGGAGTCGGAGTGGTAGTTGGCAGAGGTATGAGCGTGGCCGTTGGCGGTAGCGGTGTGGCGGTGAGGGGTATGGCCGTTGGCGGTAGCGGTGTGGCCGTGGCGGTAGCGGTGGCCGTGGCAGTCGCCGTCGGCCGCGGCGTCTTGGTGGGGCGGGGCGTGGCTGTCGGGCTAGGCAAGGGGGTGGCTGCGGCTGTCGGCAACGGGGTCGCCGTGGCATGAAGCGTCGCGGTCGGCACCGATGTGGGCATCGGCGTGGCCGTCGCGGTCGGGCGTGGAGTCGGCGTTGGCGGAACCACGGGCACGCGCAGCGCGCGTTGCGTGATCCCGACCGCGTTGACGAGGTGGAGCGTCACGGTCGTCGCGCCGCGCGGCACGATCCGCTCACCGGCTTCGTACACCGGCTGGCCCTGCAGGCGCGCCTGCAAGGCGTTGCTGACCCGCCAGATCGCGTAGAGTGCGCCATTCCGGCGCACAAGAGTGAAGGCGATCACGCGCGGCCGTAAGAGCCGGATCGACTGCCCGGCGTAGTGTTCGGCGCCGGACGCGGCGACCGTGACCTGGAGTTGCCGCGTCGTCCGTCGTGTTCCCGTGCCGGCGACGAGACGATAAGTCCCGTCCTTGAGCGGCCACGGCGGCCTGAGCCGCCCGGAGGATGCCACCGGCCTGCCATTCAGCGTCACCATCGGCGCGTGACTCGTCCGCCAGACGAGCAGGTAGGGCCCGTTGTGCCGCTGTTGCGCCAGCGTGAATTGTTCGATGCGCGGCGCGGCCGGCATGGATGTTGCGGTGGCCGTCGCGGTCGGGCGAGGCGTCGGCGAGACGGCGCCCGCGCTCCCCCGACCCGCTGGGGTCGGTGTGGCGGTCCGCGCGTGGGCGACGGTTCGGGTCGGCGTCGTGGCTGGCGCAGCGGCGAATCCGCCGCCGGTAAAGACACGCATGCCGATCACGAGCAGCAGCGCCAGCAGGACCCCGGTTGCCGCGATCCATAGCGCCGCCCCATGCCCGAGCAATGGCAGCCCGACTATCCGCCCGGCGCGCGCGCCTCCCGACCGCGGCGCATAGACAAAGCGCACCTCGCGCCGCAGCGACGGGCCACTCTGGCTGGCGCTCTGGCCGGTCTGAAGGCCCAGGACCTCGATCTCGTAGACTCGGGCAGGGGCGCCGTCTTTCTCCGCCTTCTCCACCTCCGCGCGCGCCTCCCGCGTGGGCGTCACGCGCGCCTGCGCCATGACCGCGGCGCCGGGCAGGACCACCAGCAAGTCCCTGGGGGTGATGGAGACGTTCAGCGCGCCGCCATCGCGGTCGCGCACCGTGAGCTCGATGGTGCTAATCCAGCGCGTCCCGTTATAGACCGTGACCAGGAAGGCGCCCGCCGGCCCTTCGACCTCCGCCGGCTGGACGCCCATGACCACGGTGGCGTCGTCGTCGACCCGCAGGTCCACTGTGGTCGTGGCGTAGACGGTCCAGTCGTCCTCCGCCATCACCGCGACGGTGAGCGGGTAGTGGCCCTCAGGCAGGGAGGCGTCCGGGCGCAGGGCCAGCGTCGCCCCGACGGTAGCGTCCGGCGCCACCGTCAGCGGCGTGCTCAGCTCGGACCATCCGCCGTCCAGGCCGCGCGCGACGATACGCCCGCGAACCACGTCGCGCGTCGTATTGTGGACGCTCAGCGCGATGGGCAGCAGCGCGCCGGGCGCGACCTGCGCCGGGTCGGGGGCAACCGTGAGCTGGACCAACTGCTGCTGCAAGGGGAAGACACATCCTCCGCGAGATTGAGCGGACGGGCTTCTCGCCGTCAGAGGGTATAGTACCATCTCGCCACGACGGGCGCCGAGCGTTTGGCCACGAGCCAGGCCTCTACCCCTCATATCCCGATAGTCATAGCCCGATAACCCGATAGCCGGTCGTACCGCGCACTGATACAACCGATACACTAGACAATAGGGAACGATGGGAGTCCATGGTTAACGCGTTGGCGCGTGGCCTCCCCGCACCACCATCCAGGTCGTGGTGCGCGCCAGCGCCGTGCGCGTGCGCACGTACACCCTGCCCCGACATCGGGTCCCGCGGCGGCCCTGCCAGGCTGACATCCCCCTCGTCGGGTTACCGCGGTATCCGTGCGCTGCCGTGCAGCCTCGGTCGCGAGCATGGATCTTAAGCTCCATCTGATTCCGTCTGATATGGTACAGGCGTCGGGGGTATAATATGGTCATGGCATCGGTCGTCTGGTATGCTAGTCCTACCAGGTAGTGATGGGGCGTTTCGATCCCGGCGAGGCGGCCGATTCAAGATGTCTTGGTCGCTAGTGGCGGAAGGATGGCATGAAACAATGATCGACGTCACCCCCGGCACCCCAGCGCTCGGCGACGCGATCCATGACTACCACGCTGCCCTTCAGGAGGCGCTCGACCGCACGCCGTTGGGGCAGGTGGAGAGCATCGCGTGGGAAATGCTGGCGGCCTACGACCGCGGCGGGCACATCTTTGTATGCGGCAACGGCGGCAGCGCGGCGACGGCGACGCACATGGCCTGCGATCTGGCCAAGAACACGGCCGTCGAGGGTATGCCGCGGCTGCGAGCCCTCGCGCTGACCGACAACGCGGCGCTGATCATGGCGCTGGCCAACGACCTCGGCTACGACGCCATCTTCGCGGAGCAGTTGCGGGGCCTGCCGGTGGGGCGCGAGGATCTCGTCGTGGCCATCAGCGGGAGTGGCAACTCGCCCAATGTGCTGGCCGCGATCAGGGTGGCGCGCGACGCGGGAGCGCGCACGGCGGGGCTAACCGGGATGGGCGGGGGTCAATTGGCCGGGCTGGTCGACGCGGCGCTGGTGGTCCCCTCCGACGAGATGGAGATTGTCGAGGACGTGCATCTGGCCGTCAACCACATGCTCACGCGCGCCCTGCGCCTCGCCTTTCGCCGGCGCGTCGCCCTCACCTCCCTTCCCTCTCCCGCGTACGGCGAGGGGGAGAGACGATGAGGGTGATGCGGCCGGCCATTTTCCTTGATCGCGATGGCGTCATCAACGAGAACCGCGCGGACCACGTGCGGCGCTGGGACGAGTTCGTGCCCGTGCAAGGCGCGCTCGATGGCCTCCGCCACCTGGCGGGACTGGGCCTGCCCATCTTCGTGGTCACGAACCAGGCCATCGTGGGGCGTGGCGAGTTGGCGGAGGCGGAGCTCGACGCGCTGCACGCACGCATGTCCCGCCTCGTCGCCGACCACGGTGGGCGCATCGACGGCGTCTATGCCTGCCTCCACACCGCGCACGATGAGTGCGCCTGTCGCAAGCCACGTCCAGGCCTCTTCCAGCGCGCCGCCCGTGAGCACGACCTCGACCTCGCCCGCAGCTACTACGTCGGCGACGCCCTCACCGATCTCGCCGCCGGCCTCTCGGCCGGCTGCACTACGCTGCTGGTACGCACGAGACGCGGGCTGACGCAGTTGTTGCAGCCGCGGGCGCAAGAGTATCGCGGCTACTACGTCGCGCGGGACCTCGCGCACGCGGCCCACTTCATTACCTACCAGGAGGCGCTGCGCGCCGGGCGCCCGCGCCTCCTCTCGGACCTGTGGCTGGCCGTGCGCGATGTCCAGGCGGTCTGACCCGTCCGACCCCACGCCAGTAGGCCTCGGCGCGTCCGCCGCTACGTTCGATGAGGCGAACGCGGGGGACGCGCCGTCTCTGGTTATCGCGCGCGCCCCCCTGCGCATCAGCTTCGCGGGCGGCGGCACCGACCTGCCGGCCTACTACGAACAGCACGGCGGCCTGGTGCTCTCCACGACCATCACGCGCTCGGTCTACGCCGTGCTCTCGGCGGGCGACTACGAGCAGGTGCACATCACCTCGTCGAACTACCGCACTGTCTACATGAACGACCCGGCCTCGGACGCGCGCGACGAGCGCCTGGCCCTGCCCTGGGCCGTGGCGCGGGCCATGGGGTTGGAGCGCGGCGCAAGCATCATGCTGACGGCGGAGGTGCCGGCCGGCACGGGCCTGGGCTCCTCCAGCACGCAGGCCGCCGCGCTGATCACGGCGATCGCCGCCTTCCAGGGCCGGTCGTATGCGCCGGTGGAGGTCGCGGAGCTGGCCGCGCAGATCGAGATTGTGCGCCTGGGTCAGCCCATCGGCAAGCAGGATCAATACGCGGCGGCCTGTGGCGGAATCAACGTGTTCGAGTTCCGGGACGACGGCGTGGGCGTCACGCCGATCGGTCTCCCAGCCGTGGTGCGGCACGGGCTGCAGGCCCACCTGGCGCTCTATTTCACCGGCAGCACGCGGCAGGCCGGCAGCATCCTGCAGGAGCAGCGCGTGCGCACCGCCTCGGGCGAGGCGCGCACCATCGCGGCGTTGCACGCCATCAAGGACAGCGTCGCGCCGATGCGCGCGGCTCTGGAGGCGGGTGACTACGCGGCGATGGGCGCGCTGCTGCACGAGGCCTGGGCGCTCAAGCGGCGGGTCAGCAGCGGGATCAGCACGGGCGCCATCGACGCGGCCTACGACGCGGCGCGCGCGGCCGGGGCGCTGGGAGGCAAGATCACCGGCGCGGGTGGAGGCGGCTTCTTGTTACTGCTGGCGCCGCCCGAGGCGCGGGAGGCGGTGCGGGCGGCCCTGTCCCCCTTGGGGCTGCGCCGCATGCCCTTCGCCCTGGAACGGCGCGGCGCGCACACGCTCGTCGTCGAGCGGCACGGCGCCTCGCTGGAGAGCGACCCTCCGAGCGCCGACTAGACCATAGAGCCAGAATATCAGGAGGCGCGGTCTATAGCGAGAGTTGCCTCATGTGAGCGGTCTGCTACCATACATGATATGTGCAACACGCGGCAATGGCGCCGGCGCCCAATGACCGGCTGTCGGCAGGGCGATAGATAGATGATAGATACTAATAGATGAGCGTGGTTCGGGAAGCCCGCGCCGCGTCGTCGGGGCGGCCACGCCGCAGACGCACCGCTCACGGACGGCGGCGCCACCGGCAGCGCATCATCCGCCGCATCCGCCGCGTGGTTGCTCTGCTCGTCCTCGCGATGGTCGTGGCCGTCGCCGCCGCCATCGTGTCCCTCCTGCCGGTCGCCAGCGCCGCCCTGGACGCGCGGACGCAGCTCTCCGCTGTCCAGGCCGAGACGGCCTCGCTGCGCCAGGATCCGTCCCCCGCCGCGCTTGATGCCCTCGACCGCCATGACGCGCTCCTGATGGCCGACCTGCGGACCATCGGGTCGGCGTGGTCGTTCTGGCAGTGGCCCGCCCTGTTCGTTAGCGGTGTCAACGGCCGCCTGCACGGCCAACTGGCGCAGGTCGCGCCCCTGCTACGCTACGGCCTCCTCGTGGGCGAGGCCGGCCATGCGCTCGCCGGCCCGCTACGCCCGCTACTAGCCCTGCGGCAGGCGGGACAGGCTGCTGTCGCCTCCCCCGCCCTGGTGGCCGATCTGGCCTTGGCACGTCCCGCCCTGAGCCAGGCGCGCGCACTCGTTGCGCAGGCCCTCCTGGCGCGTCGGGACGTGACGGCGGGCGACCTGCCCGCCCAGGTCTCCGGCCCCCTTGGCACACTCGACGGCCTGCTGCCGGGCCTGCCGGGCGCGCTCGACACGCTGGGCGCGCTGCCCGCCGCCCTCGGCGCGGACGGCCCGCGCGACTACCTGATCGTGCCGCAGAACACGGCCGACCTGCGCGCCTCGGGGGGCTTCATCGGCACGGTCGCCGTGCTGCGGGTCGACCGCGGCCGCGTGCGCCTCATCTCTAACGAGAGCTCGTACGACGTCGATCAGGTCGGGCGGCCCAACGTCGACCCGCCGCTTCCGCTCTCCATCCACGAGCTCTCGGCCTGGTACTTCCGCGACGCCAACTGGTCCGCCGACTTCCCGACCACGGCCGCCCTGCTCCAGGTGTTCTACGAGTCGGGCACGGGCCGCCACGTCGACGGCGCCATCGCCTTCAACTCGACGCTGTTGTCCGGGCTCATCGGCGTGACCGGCCCCGTCCCAGTCCCGGGTTACGGCGAGACCCTCACGCCGGCCAACGCCTACGACCGCCTCAACTACCTCGTCAACGCCCCCGGGCAGCGCGGCAAGCCGTTCGCGGCGGCGGCCTATGCGGCCGTGTTTGCGCGCCTGCTCGCGCTGCCGTCGCTGGGCGGCTCGGCCGCGCTGGACCTCGCGCGCGCCGGCATCCGCGCGCGCGACCTGCAGCTCTACGCGAGCGACCCCGCCGTCGAGCGCGCTATCACCGCCATGGGGGCCGATGGTGCGATCTCGCCGACCCGCGGGGACTACCTCTACGTCGTGGACACCAACACGTCGGCCGACAAGATCAACCCGCTGGTGAGGCAGGGCATCTCCTACCAGGCCGTCATCGGCGCCGACCGCGCCATCGCCGCGACCGTCACCATCACCTACGCCAACGGGGCCGACGCGGGGAACACGCCCGCCTACAACGGCACGCCCGACTATGCGGACTTCGTGCGCGTGTTCGTCCCGGCGGGCAGCACGCTGCTCAACCCGACGACGACCGGGCTCGACGAGCCATGGCCAACCTACACCGTGCACGGGAAGACCCAGTTCTCGGGCTGGTTCGCCCTCCCGTCGCACGCCTCGCGCACGATCACGCTGCGCTACCGCATTCCCGCCAACGCGGCCGCCGGGAACGCCTACCACCTGCTGGTGCAGCGTCAATCGGGCGCGCTCGCGCTGCCGCTACGGATCGATGTCTCGGCCACGCCCGGCATCCGGTTGGGCAACGCGCGGACGGGTCCGGGGATACACGAGGCCACGACGCTCGCGTCGGACGTCGCGGTCGACCGTCCCCTTGGCGGCGGTCAGCCGCGCCTGGTCCGCCTCGACTATGGCCCCGCCGAGCCGGTCATTCCGGGGTCGCAGCCGGAGCAGTGGGTGACCGTGCCGAGCGGTAGGGTGGGGGTATTGGACGCCACGCCGCCGCAGCTAAGCGGCCCATAGAGGGCTTGCAGCCCCACTTAGGGGATGCAGGCGTAGGCGCCGCGCGCCAGCTGGAAGATCTGGCTGCAGACGCCGTCGAGCGCGGGCGTCGGCGCCACGAGGTAAACGGGGTGGCCGGGTGCGGCGGCGGCGGCAAGGGCGGCCTCGCGCTGCGGGCCGATACCCACCTCGCTCGTCGGGTCGTCGGTCGGATCGGCGGGGGGGAGTTTGCCGGCATCGAAGGCGGGCAGCGCGCGCATCTGCTGGTCGTACCACGCGAAGTTGAGGAGCGCCGCGACGACGATGGTGACGTCGGGCCGCACGCCGAGCCCGCGCTGCGCGTACCACAGAGGGAAGACCGTCTCGCCGCCCTCGGCGAAGATGATGGCACCCCGCGGAAGGCGGCGCAGCGCCGCAATCCCATCGTCGCGCGCGGCGGTCGACCGTGCCAGATCCACGGCGACGCGCGCGGACGCGACTGACTCCACCTCGTTCGCGACAGCCACGACCACGAGCAGCATAGCGGCCGTGGCCACAGGCGCCGTGAGGCGGGCGCGGGCCAACAGCCGCGCTCCGGCACCGGCGGCCACGAGCCAGCCCGCGGCGCCGGCGACGGAGAGGCACAGTAACCCGAGCAGCAGATAGGTCGGCGCGGCAGACGCCTGGTAGGCGCTGGTCAGCACGACGTCGGTGACGACCGTCAGCGCGAGGGCGGCGCCGAGGCGACGCGTGCCGGCGGCGGCCAGCAGCGCGCCCTCGCCCAGCGCGCCGGCGGCCAGGGCGGGCCATGGGACCTGGCCGGCGATGAGGCCGATCATGTCGCTAATGCGCGTCGCCAGCGCCGCGGCGTCGAGGCCGCCCATCAGGTAGCGATACTCCGCGCCGCTGACGACCCACAGGATGCGGGCGAGCGTGTCGGGCTGTCCCCAGTCGGCGGCGGGATTCATGGCGGCGCGTAGCGGCAGGTAGAGGTAGGGCGTCAGTCCCACCGCGAACAGGGCAGCCAGCAGCAGCCAGTGACGCACCCGCCGGCCCGCCCACGGCCCCACCAACAGCACGACGGCGGGCGCCAAATAGAGGGAGAGCAGGTGGTCGCAGAGGGCCAGGCCGTACAGCAGACTGGCGATCATGGCCGCGCGGCGGCCGAGCCGCGCAGGCACGGTCAAGAGGGCCAGCACGGTGGCGTCAAGGGCGAGGGCCAGCGTGCGCGTTTCCGTGACCGTCGCCTCGGTCCAGAAGAAAGGGCAGAGCGCCAGGGCCGCCGTCGCGCCGAGTGTGGCCGCGGCGACGAGCGCGCCGTTGGCCCCAGGCCGTGCACGCCGCGCCACCGTCACACCGATCAGGGTGACGAGGCCAACGCACAGAGCGCCCATGACGGCCGAGAAGATGTTGAGCAGGCGCGCCGGCTCGTCGCGCCCCAGGTGGGTGACGACGAAGCCAGCCAGGGTGTAGAGGGGATAGCCAGTCGGGTGCGCGATGCCGAGCGTGTACGCGGCCGAGGCCAGCTCACCGCTGTCGGAGGTACCATTTGCCTGCGTGATCGACGGCGCCAGCGTGGCAAGGTAGAGCAGCAGCGCCGCGACGAACGCGCCCACCGGGATGGCGGCCTCAATGGTGATGTACCGGGCCGCCCGCATCACCCGGCGATGCCTCCCCGCGCGCATCAAGGCGCCGGCTACGAGGCTTTGTTCTCTCATCGGTCCAACACTCCCATCTCTACCCCGGCGGGAGCAACCCCGAGGTCGTGAATGATCCCCGCTTCGGATTCTACCGTACCCTTCACATCAGGAGCGTGAGATCAATTAGGACGTGAGCTGGCGGGCAAGTTACCCCAAGTCGCGCTCGACGCCCAAATGTGCTACGATATAACCGGTTGCGCTCGACGGCATATTTTGCTATCCTAACGTCACAGTGGCCCAACACGCTATGATACGGATTGGTATCGTAGTGCATCCCTAACGAGGCGTACAACCGGTAGAAAGAGAGAGGACACAGCGATGACGGTAAGACGACTACCCTGGCTATTGCCGCGTCTGGTGATTGTTGGCGCCCTGGCCGGAACCCTGGCGCTGGCGCCGGCCACGCTGCGCGCTGGGGCCGCAAGCCCGGCGGTGACGATGATACACGCGCAGCCGGACGATACGACGACGCCACGCGAGAAATGTGAGCGTCGGGGGCAGGAGAACGATCGGAGCGGGGCCGATGAGTTCGACACGAAACACCGCCGCGGGCACCGCTGCCATGCGCAGTTCTCGGCGTCTCCCAACGCGCTGATCGGAAGTATCGAGGAGGGTCCAGACGCCATTCTCCGGTTCATGGGCTCCGGCCCCATCGATGTCCTACTCGATGACGGGTATATCTTACTGGTGTTCGACCCACGCGTCGGCCACTTTGTGCGCGCGCCGTTACAGACGCGGATCGATAAGAACCATGCCTATGCCATCGTCTCGGGTGCTCGGTACCTGAGCCAACTCTTCCGCCAGAACATCACCCTGCGCCCCGTCGTCGTCGGTGGTCGGAGCCAGACTGTATCGGGTCTGGCGCTGAACCGGGCCAGGGTGGTTATCAAGGTCTCCTACAAGCAAAAGGGTGCGAAGCCACAGGCGTTCACCATCAGGGCGAACACACTCGGGCGGTTCTCGCTCACTTTCACCGTCCCGTATCGGCCCCAGGGGAAGGCCCGAAACTTCCTCGCGACCGTGGTGGTGAGTTCGAACGGCGTGAGCGCCTCGATCCCGTTCGTCGTGTCAAGGTAGCCATTCGGTTGGCTCACGTGGGCAGATCGCAGTTGGTCGGAGAGACATCTACTACTCGGTGATTGTGGTCTGGTAGGCTGCGCACAAAGGAGGGCCGGGGCGACGAAGCGTCCCGGCCCTTCTTTGCTTGCGCCAATCCGGTCGGTAGCCCGGGTAATCCGGCCCCTGTCACCATTTTGTCATCGTCGGATCACGGGATTGTCATGGAACAGCCCTATGCTGAGAGTATGTTGCAGGACCAGGGGGCGATGTTGCAGCCCTGATCGACGCGATACTCAAGCAAGGAGACATGCCAATGGCTTTCCCGTTTCTTAGCCATGGCAGAGACAAACGCGTCGCGCCGGTCGAGATGTCTCCAGCCACTCCAGCCACGGCGGCGCGACGTCTCTTGATCGTTGGGGACGGGCGAGACCTGGAGATTGTGCTTGGCACGGCCAACGGCGATCCCGCAGCGGACAGGTACAGCGTCGACGCCGTCCCTGACGCCGCTGCCGCGTGCGCTCGGGAGATCGACACCGTGTACGATCTGATCATCCTGGCCCTGCCGCGCGCGCTGGGACGCGTGACCTGCCGGGCCATGCGCGCCTCCGGCGTCTCGAGCCCCATCTTGCTGGTGAGCGACGGCGGCGGGGTCGACGACATCGTCGCCGGCCTCGACGCCGGCGCCGACGACTGTTTGCTGGGTCCGGTGGCGGACGAGGAGTTGCGGGCGCGGCTGTCGGCCCTGTCGCGGCGCCACGCCCGCTTCGCCGCGACCGGCGCGACAACGCGCATCGATGACTCACCCGCGAAACTGACATCTCTACCCTGAAGCGAGTAAACTGTCAACGACCCACGGCTAAAGTAGGGCAATCGCATTATAAAAAGGCTTGCCAGAGAGAGGAAAGGGAGGCGATACGGGGGGTAAAAAGGGGTGGAGGGGGACACGATGGGCAC